>OIWQ01001763.1_pt1 | contig 24675 bp, 20 predicted proteins | sample 1587571 | NCBI WGS metagenome assembly OIWQ01 (sample SAMEA3888910, study PRJEB22519) | human gut metagenome | biome: human gut; feature: human-associated habitat; material: faeces | place: Denmark | collected 2010 | reverse complement strand
AGCGTTCTTCGTTGAATTTCCATTCGCACAGCCAGTCGGTCTTGAACCAGCCGGTGTCCAGGTGGATTACATCGCAGGGGTAATGCTCGGCACGCATCCGGTCGCATATCTCATTAACCTCATCAGCACTGAAATAAGTCATGCGGCTCATCCAGATGCCGAAGCTCCAGAGGGGAGGCATAGAAGGATATCCGGTCAGATCCCGGTAGCCCCGGAGGATTTCTTCCATAGTATTACCTGCTATGATGAAGACGTCCAGCATGGCCTGATCGCTCAGAAACTGTACCGAGCGGGTGGATTGTCCTGCCAATGACAGTTTACTATGGGCGCAGGTATGATAGAATGTTCCATACATCCGGCTGGAGAGGTAGAAAGGAATATTCTTATAAGTACGGCGGTTGTTTACACCTTGGCCATCCTGATTCTTTAAGAAGAAAGTTTGTCCGCTTAAGTCCATTTTTGCGAAGCGTTCCCCTGTTCCGGCAAAACATTCATCAGGCTTTGATTCAAAGGAAAGAGTGGCACGTTCCTTCATTCCGTTTCGTTTGCAGAAAGCCAATGGCAGCGCATCGTAACGGGGAGGGGAGAAGTGGTCGTAGGCAGCCAGGCGGATTTCACGTTTGCCGTCAGGGTAAAGGCGAAGATCCAATGTTTCTTGAGGATCGGGCAGGAGTTCGCTCCAACGGTCTAATACCGGAGGCTTTATATTGATAAGTGCCCGTTGTATTCCGTCTTGGGTGGAGATAATCCATTCACCTTCTACTTGTGTTACTTGCAAAGGAAGTTTCTTTATCCGGTCGCTGAATTGAAGCATTTCTGATTGATCCGTCATGCTTTCTTCACCGAATCCGATAAAGAGCCGGGTGATGCCTGAGGTATATTGACGGATGACCAGCGTATATTCTTCACGGGGGAATGCAGTATCGGGTGCCATATCGTTAGAGAGCACTTGCTTTTGGAAGGGGACACTTATGCAGATATCTCCATCTTTTTCATAGACTGCGGTGGGCTTGTATGCTTTCCATAATGATTCGTCTCTTGACAGATCAGGATCAAAGTCCAGAAAATCGAATAAGTGGTAATTGGTTGGTTTCATTCTTTTTTTGTTATTTTGTTTTTATAATGATTTTCGGTTGTTTTCCTTTGCTCTGTAGGGGAGGACTCAATGTGCCCATCCGGTGGCATAAGGGGGATTCAAGGCGACCCTGCCTGCCTTTTGTTTTATACTTTCATCTACTTGCGGACCATTCTTCTTCCACACATTATGAGGTCCCGGACGGTTGAAGTCGAAACGTTCGGACGGACACCAGTTGTTTTCTATGGTATAGCCATCCGTCGCTTCATCAAAGTAGATGTAAAACGCACGGTCGTTGGTAGCGTATGGCGCGTCGATTAAATGTTCAATCCGGTTATTGCGCATCACGGAGCCGGGTTGGTTGGAGAGGGTATAAAGTCCTCCTGCATCATACAGCCTCCGGGCAAAGTGGTGGACGTAATTGGCTTCAATCCGATTGCCCCTCATTCCGCTTTCCAGCAGGGTCCATCCCCAGCCCACACAGATACCTGAATAATTGACGTGGCAGACTTCATTATGTATGATATGGATATTCTTTACATATCCGGCTCCGATGCCTACACCTCCCCAATCTTCATTGGTCACTTCCTCAATCAGGTTGTTCCGTATGGTGATTCCCGTACATAATTCCTGTTCATGAAAAGGTGTATAAGGCACATGGGTTTCAAATCCTTCATCGGGAAAGGTGCCCACCAGTAAGGCTGTTCCACCAATATCGGTGAAATGGCAATTCTCGACAATGGAAGCCGATACGGCGCGTTCATAATCTACTCCCGTAGCTGCCAAGTGCTGAAATGTGCAATGGTTGAAATTGATGTTATTACCGCATTTTATCTGTATTGCAGCTTTGGGTCTGCCTATCCATGCCTGGTTTTCCAGTTCCGCTTTTTCAGGCAGCCCCGGTATGGGTAGTTTGTAAGCATCCAGCAGATGGAAACCTCCTTGCAATGTAACGTGTCCTTGATAAGAGGGGCGCATCCATGAAGTATGTTCGAAAGATATATTTTGAAAATGTATGTTCCTTACCGGACGTTCCAAAGTGCCGTTTACCGTTAGCAAGGTTTCTAAAGCCGGGATAATGACTTGCGCCTTCGTCATGTCTTCGTGAGGACGCGGGTAATAATAGATGCGTCCGGAAGGATAATCCTGATACCATTCTCCGGGCTGGTCCAATAACTCCAAAGCGTTGACCAGACAAAAGGAGGAGTTTCCTTTTTCTCCGTCAATGACAGGTTGAGGCCAGGGATGGGCAAACTCCAACCGGCTTTCGGGATCATGAAAACGGACAACTGTTTTTGCTCCTTCAGTAATCATTTCCTTCACTCTCAGTATGGCGATGGCCCAACGTTGGTGAACGATCATCTCTACTTGTGAAGCGGTATTTAACCCTGCTGTTTGTGGAGTGGGAATGGTGATCGTCTCTTCCTCAGGGTTAAAATCAATCATGCGTTCCATTACTCCGTCGGGAAACTGTGCGGCCCGCTGTGCTTTTGCTCCGTTGACCCACATTTGTCGGGTTTCCAATATCCTGTTTCCCATACGGGGCGCTTCCGCTACCCATATTTTATTTCTAAGTGTTTTTGGTATTCTGGTATCTTCGCATCCTTGTTCCCAACCTGTCACAGGAACTCCGCCACTTAAGACTACATGGGCATTGGGAACAGTGGTGATACGAGTGGGAGAGTCTGTTGTCCCGCTATCTTCGGGGCGGATGAACAGGCTTTTATATTGTGGGTATATTCCTTCCTCCAATAGGATATTTATGCCTCCGGTTGTTTCGGGTGATTGCAATCTCCTCCATTCGCGCGCTTGCTTGATGGCTTGTTCCAGAGTCTGGAGGGGAGATTGGCGTGTACCGGCAGCTTTGTCGTTACCGTAAGGAGAAACATAAATATCTCCTGCGGTTAAATAAAAGGTATAACTGATAAATGCGATAAAGCAGATCATTTTTGTTTTCATGGGTTCTCCGGATTTAAAGGTCTTTTTAAGCAGACGGAAGGAATCTGTTTTTGTACCCATTGGATAATTTGCTAATGTGTCAATTTGCTGCATTCTACTCTACGTGGTAATGGGCATATTAGCAAATTGATGCATTGACATATTGATTGAAGTATAATAAAAAAACAGGCCATACCTTAATGAAAAGGTACAGCCTGCGTCATTTAATAAAAAAGATTTATTTTTTATGAGTTCATGCTCATCAGGAATTCTTCGTTGTCTTTGGTATTTTCCAAACGGCTTTTTACAAAATCCATTGCTTCGATAGGATTCATATCTGCCAGATATTTGCGGAGAATCCACATACGGTCCAAAGTAGTCTTGTCGAGCAGCAAGTCGTCGCGGCGGGTGCTTGATGCCACGATGTTTACTGCCGGGAAGATACGTTTGTTGCTCAAGTTGCGGTCCAGCTGGAGTTCCATATTACCTGTACCCTTGAATTCTTCGAAGATTACTTCATCCATCTTGGAACCGGTGTCAATCAGTGCGGTTGCGATAATGGTCAGCGAGCCACCGTTTTCAATGTTACGGGCAGCACCGAAGAAACGTTTGGGCTTATGCAGGGCATTTGCATCCACACCACCGGATAATACCTTGCCGGAAGCAGGAGAAACCGTATTGTATGCACGTGCCAGTCGGGTGATAGAGTCGAGGAAGATTACCACATCGTGACCACATTCTACCATGCGTTTCGCTTTTTCCAGTACGATACCTGCAATCTTTACGTGACGTTCTGCCGGTTCGTCAAATGTAGAAGCGATCACTTCGGCATTTACGCTGCGCGCCATATCTGTCACTTCTTCGGGACGTTCGTCAATAAGCAGCATGATCATGTACGTTTCCGGATGGTTGGCTGCTATTGCGTTAGCGATGTCTTTCATCAGGATCGTCTTACCGGTTTTGGGCTGCGCCACAATCAAAGCACGCTGTCCTTTACCGATAGGTGAGAACATATCTACCACACGGGCTGAAAGGTTGTCACTATATCCTCCTTTGCAAAGTTTGAACTTTTCATCGGGGAACAGCGGGGTCAGGTGATCAAACGGAACGCGGTCACGTACCAATCCGGGATCCAGACCGTTTATCTTTTCCACCTTTACCAACGGGAAATATTTTTCTCCTTCTTTCGGCGGACGGATAGAGCCTTCCACTACATCACCGGTCTTCAAACCGAACAGTTTTATTTGCGATTGTGAAACGTAAATATCATCGGGTGAGGAAAGATAGTTGTAATCGGATGAACGGAGGAAGCCGTATCCGTCGGGCATGATTTCCAATACCCCGGTACCGGTCAGGATACCTTCAAATTCGTAAGGCTTTTCCACCTGTTTGCGTTCCGGTTGTTGAGGAATGCTGGCAGACGCTTCTCCCTCAGCCGTCGTATTGTTATTATTGTTTGCCTGACGAGGATTGTTGTAATTGTTGTTGCGCGGATTGTTATACTTCTGATTTTGATCGCGCTGCTGGCGTGGTTGGAATTTGGGGGCAGGTGTCTGTACCGGAGCCGGTGTTTCTACTTTGGTAGCCTCAAATTTGCCGAACAACTCAGTAGGAAGTTCTATTTTTTCTGAAGGAAGATCCTCGATAGGAATAAAATCATCGGTTTCACTGCCGAATTCCAGTTCGGGAAGAATCACTTCTTTTTCTTCGGGAATAGCCGGTGTTTCTTCTTTTTTTGCTTTTTTGGGTGTCGGTTTCGCCGGTGCTTCAGCTTTCACTTCCTCTTTTGCGGTTTCTTTCGTTTCCGTTGCAGGTTGTTCTTCTGTCTTGGCTGTTACTTTCTTACTACCCGGTTTGCGTCCTCTTTTTTTAGGTGTTTTTTCTTCCGTGCTTGTTTCGGCCACGGTTTCTGTTTGTGGTGTTACCGCTACAGGAGCAGTTTCTTTTACTGTTTCGGCAGCTGTGGCGGCAGGTTGCGGGGTATTGGCTTCCAGCTTCTGTGCCTTGTCCTTGGTTGCAGTATAGACCTTGTCACCGTCTTTTTTAACGTTGATACGTGATCTTTTACGGGGTTGACTTTCATTGGCTTTTTCTGCCGCTACTTTTTTGGTTGCTCCGACTATGGCTTGCTCGTCCAGAATTTTATAAACCAGATCTTCTTTTTTTAGAGAGTCTGTTTTCTTGATACCCAACTCTTTGGCAATCGATTGTAATTCCGACAAGTCTTTGTCGTTTAATTGAATAATGTTATACATAGAGTATAGTTATTAGTAATATATTTCTTTATAATCTTTTAATGGTATAATTAAGGAGCGCAATCTACACGAAAATGTGTTAGAAGGGGGAAATGCACTCATAATTACGATTATGGGATTGATGTTGTTTTGATTGTTATCAGGAAGTAAACAGACTTTCCCGGATAGGGAACTGACGTATTTACCGAGGACAAAAGTAGATATTTTTTTTTAATCTCATGCATATTACAGAAGATTTTTTGCCGAATTTAATGAAATTAATAAAAAAAACGACGTTTGGAAACATCCTTTCTGTCTGTGAAAACCCTGATGTTAAATGAACGTAAAAATAGATCAGATTGTTCAGCAGAGTCTGCATGAAATAGCGAAAAAAATACTAATTTAGCCCGTCAAATTTGATTTTTACTTAATTATAAATAGAAAAAAGATGAAAAAAGTGATTTTTACGGAAAAGGCTCCTGCTGCTATAGGTCCTTACAGTCAAGCTGTTGAAGTGAATGGTATGGTATTCTTGTCAGGTCAGATTCCTGTTGATCCTGCTACCGGTGAATTTGTTCCGGGAGGAGTGACTGAACAGACTATTCAGGTTTTTGAGAATATCAAGAATGTATTGGCAGAAGCTGGTCTGACTACTGCTAATATCGTAAAAACAACCGTATTTTTGGCAGATATGTCTTTGTTTGCTGAAATGAACGCTGTTTATGCCAAGTATTTCGAAGGAGATTTCCCTGCCCGTTCTGCTGTAGCTGTTAAGGCTTTGCCGAAAGGAGCGCTTGTGGAGATAGAGAGCATCGCAGTGAGATAATGAGCTTTTCGTCACCGATTGCACGGATTGATGCAGATTGTTTCTATTGAAAAGCAATCGCTTGGTATGGAACCTGTGTCAATCAGTGTAGTCTGTAGTGAATGATGGTGGATGGGGAATCATAAAAACAACTGATTAACAGATAGCGTAGAAAAGTGGAATATGAAACAACTGGACAAGTGGCAATGGTCCACATTAATATTATCTGCTATACTGGTAATGGCATTTTCAGTCTTTATTTATCGGTATGAGCCTTTTAAATCCGGGTTCGAGATTACCGACCAGCTGGGTGGTAATATTTTTCCAGCAACCATTCTCTCTACCGCAACCACAGATGCCAATTTAATCGTACCTGCCGATTCCGATTATATCGGAAATCCTAAGTCGTGTATCGCCATCCGGCTGAAGAACAGTTATGCCAATAGCAAATTGCGTATAGAAGTGGCCGAGACTCCTTTTTTCTCTCAGTCTGTATCCGAGTTTATTTTACCCAAGGCGGGGAAAGAATATCTGGTTTTTCCGGATATTATATGGAACTATCAGGCTTTGCGTGATAATAATCAGGCAGTGCCCGTTAGCATCTCCGTCAAGGCGGAATTGAATAAAAAAGAACTTCCACAGCGTTTGAAAACCATCTCAATGCGCAGTATTAATGAGTGTCCTTTAGGATACGTGGACGATAAAATGAAGTTTCACGATACGGGAGAGTTTTTTGCGGCCTACGTTAACGAGGAGCATCCTCAGATTGACAAATTATTGCGTGAAGCCTTGGATACACGTATCGTCAATCGTTTTCTTGGGTATCAAGGTAATGCACACCAGTCGGAGAATGTGGACAAACAGGTCTATGCATTGTGGAATGTGTTGCAAAAGCGGAACTTTAAGTATAGCTCCACCACCAATACCAGTCTTTCGTCCAATGTGGTTTATACACAGCGCGTCCGTACCTTGGACGATGCGCTGGAATCCTCGCAGATAAACTGTGTGGATGGCAGCGTGTTGCTGGCCTCACTGATGAAAGCCATCAATATCAATCCTATCCTGGTGCGTATTCCGGGACATATGTTTGTGGGTTATTACACGGACAAATCACATAAGAATATGAATTTTCTGGAAACCACGATGATAGGGGATGTGAATCTGGATGATTTCTTTCCGGATGAGAAGCTGGATTCTACCATGGTGGGCAAATCCCAGAACCAGATGTCGAAACTGACCTACGAGAAATCAAAGGAATACGCTACGAGGAAATACCGGGAGAATGACTCCCTGATACATTCGGGTAAAGTGAATTATATGTTTCTGGAAATTGATAAAAAGACCCGTGCGCAGGTACAACCTATCGGTAAATAAATTTGTTGTATGGATATGGAACTTACTTATATATATCATAGCGGATTCGCCTTGTCAGGCGATGGCTTCACTGTAATCATGGATTATTACCGTGATTCGGAGGATGGACAGGCGCAGTCGGATTTGAACCGGCTGATGGATGGGACTTTCAGCAATCAAGAGGCCGGAATGCCGGAAGGAATCGTACACAGCGAATTATTGCGGAGACCCGGAAAACTGTATGTGCTGGCCAGTCATTTTCATCCGGATCATTTTAATAAAGAGGTATTGCAATGGCGTGAACAGCGGCCGGATATCATCTATATTTTCTCGAAAGACATTTTGCGCCATCGCAGGGCGCAGAAAGAAGATGCCGTCTGGCTGAAAAAAGGAGAGGAATATAAGGATGAAACATTGAGCGTGCGTGCTTTCGGTTCCACGGATGTGGGAGTATCGTTTTTGCTTCAGGCAGGTGGAAAAAAGATTTTTCATGCCGGTGATTTGAATAACTGGCATTGGATGGATGAGAGTACCGAGGCGGAGTGGAAGGGGGCCGAGAAGAATTTCCTGCATGAGCTGGATGATCTTTACGCCTATACGCCCGAAGTGGATGTGGCCATGTTTCCCGTTGATCCCCGTTTGGGAAAAGAATACATGCGGGGTGCCGGACAGTTTGTAACAAAGATAAAAACTCATATCTTTGTACCCATGCATTTCACACCGGAGTATGCCAAGGCAAATGCTTTCTGCGACTTTGCCGAAGCGCATGGAGTGCGTTTTGTGTCATTGACGCATCGCGGACAAAAAATAGAGATTGAATAACAAAAGAATAACACAATATGAAAGTAAAAGGAAGATTTGATCATTTCAATATCAATGTAACTGATCTGGACAAGAGTATCAAGTTTTATGAAACAGCATTAGGTTTGCATGAGTCTCATCGTAAGGAAGCTTCGGACGGTTCCTTCGTGCTGGTGTATATGGCCGATGACCACAGCAATTTTTTGTTGGAACTGACTTGGTTGCGTGATCATACCCAGCCATACGAGTTGGGTGAGAACGAAAGCCATCTGTGTCTGCGTGTGGAAGGTGATTATGACGAAGTTCGTAAATTCCATAAGGAAATGGGATGTGTTTGCTTCGAGAACACCGCTATGGGCTTGTATTTCATCAATGATCCTGATGATTACTGGATTGAGATATTGCCGGTGAAGTAAAACAATCGTTTCCGTTAGTAATGAATTAAAAAGATAGAGACTATGAAATACATTTCTCCCGGTGGCTGGTTCTCATTGGAATACCCGATGGGCTGGCACGAGTTTGAAGATACAGAAGAGAGTTTTTTATTCTATAACCCTGACCGGTGGACAGGTAATTTCCGCATATCTGCTTATAAGGATGAAGCAGCTGACTATGGTCCGCAGTGCATCGCATACGAATTGAAAGAAAATACCTCTTCCGCCCTGGTGAAAGTGGGCAAGTGGGATTGTGCTTACAGCGCGGAAACTTTTCAGGAAGAAGGCGCCTGGTACACCACTCATATCTGGATGACAGGAGAGGAGAATCTCTCTTTCGAATGTTCTTTTACCGTGTCCAAAGGAGGAGACAAGCATCCGGCAGAAGAAATCATCCGGTCTTTACAGATCCGCAAAGAAGGTGTAAGTCACCCGCGTGAGATCATTCCGATCCGTGTTTTGGAAATCGGGGAGGTGAACACCGCCTTTGAGTGGGCTTCTACCGCGATTAAAAAGCAACTCACCAAGGATTTTACTGCGTCTGAGAGCGATATTGACAGTATACAGCAAGTAATGGACAGCGGACGTTTCCAGACCCAGCAGCGTATGGCGTGGGAGAATTTCGGTATTGCCTTCGGAGCCATTCTGGTGAATGAGATGGAGGGTATGGAATGGGTGACTGTCATTGAGGGACAGAAAGAATATCCCGCCTTGCAGTTTATGTGTTCGGATATGGTGCTGGACCCTGCCGCACTGGTGTGGGGAAAAGCTAAAAAGGGACTCCCCTGCGACTTGAAATCTGAATTCAGGAAAATTAAGCGAGAGGCGGAGGCAGTGTTGGATGATTTAAATAAATAGACAAATAATGACCCCATATATGCAAGTAGACGGGCTTACCAAATCATTCGGTGACTTGGTATTGTTCCGGAAGATTTCATTTGGAGTGGCCGAAGGACAACGCATCGGTCTGATAGCAAAGAACGGTACAGGCAAGACTACCTTACTTAATATAATAGCCGGTAAGGAGGGATATGATGAAGGAAGCATCGTCTTTCGTCGTGATCTGCGGGTGGGCTATTTGGAGCAAGACCCACATTATCCCGAAGACCTGACCGTGCTCGAAGCCTGTTTCTATCACGGAAACAGCACGGTGGAACTCATCAAAGAATATGAAAGCTGCATGGAAACCGAAGGCAATCCGGGACTGGAAGAGCTGTTGGCACGGATGGAGCACGAAAAGGCATGGGATTATGAACGGAAGGCGAAACAAATCCTTTCTCAATTAAAAATCCGGGATTTCAGCCAGCAGATCAAACATCTTTCCGGAGGTCAGTTGAAACGGGTGGCTTTGGCGAATGTGCTGATAACCGAGCCCGATTTCCTGATTTTGGACGAGCCTACCAACCATCTTGATCTGGATATGACAGAGTGGCTGGAGGGGTATCTCGGCCGGGGAAACATCAGTCTGCTTATGGTGACGCACGACCGTTATTTCCTGGACCGCGTCTGCTCTGAAATTATCGAGATAGACAATCAGCAGGTTTATTCATATAAAGGGAACTACAGCTATTACTTGGAAAAGAGGCAGGAGCGTATCGAGGCGACCAATGCCGAAATAGCCCGTGCCAATAACCTGTACCGCACAGAGCTGGAGTGGATGCGCCGTATGCCTCAGGCACGCGGACATAAAGCGCGTTATCGGGAAGAAGCTTTCTACGAACTGGAGAAAGTGGCGAAGCAGCGTTTCAACGATGGCAATGTGAAACTGGATATGAAAGCCTCTTACATCGGCTCCAAGATTTTTGAGGCAGATCATCTGTACAAGCGTTTCGGTGATTTGAAGATTCTGGAAGATTTCTCGTATATCTTTGCCCGTTATGAGAAGATGGGCATCGTGGGAAACAATGGTACGGGAAAGTCCACATTCATTAAAATATTGATGGGCGAACAGAAGCCGGACAGTGGAACACTGGATATCGGTGAGACAGTCCGTTTCGGATACTATTCTCAGGACGGCCTGAAGTTTGACGAGCAAATGAAGGTCATCGACGTGGTGCAGGATATTGCCGAAGTCATCGAGCTGGGAAATGGCAAGAAACTGACCGCATCCCAGTTCCTGCAACATTTTCTGTTTACCCCCGAAACACAGCATAGTTATGTATATAAACTGAGTGGGGGAGAACGTCGTCGCCTGTACCTATGTACGGTGCTGATGCGTAATCCCAACTTCCTGGTGCTGGATGAGCCTACCAACGATCTCGATATCATCACCCTTCAGGTTTTGGAAGAATATTTGCAGAACTTCAAGGGCTGTGTAATCGTAGTAAGCCACGACCGTTATTTCATGGACAAGATGGTAGATCACTTGCTGGTATTCAAGGGACAGGGAGACATTCGTGATTTTCCGGGTAACTACTCCGATTATCGTGACTGGCGCGAGGCGAAAGAGCAGCGCGAGAAAGAGGCGGAGAAGCCGAAGGAGGAAAAGACCGCCCGCGTGCGCTTGAATGACAAGCGGAAAATGTCTTTCAAGGAAAAGAAAGAGTTCGAGCAGCTGGAACAAGAAATAGCCGGGCTGGAGCAGGAGAAGGCCGATATAGAAGCCGCCCTTTGCAGCGGTACGCTGGGAGTGGAGGAACTGACGGAGAAATCCAAACGGTTGCCGGAACTGAATGATTTGATTGATGAAAAGACCATGCGCTGGTTGGAACTGAGCGAGATAGAAGGGTAGAATAACCGGAGGTGCAACAGTGTACCTGATGCCATATTGCTATATTCGTTTTGAATAACAAAACCATAATATAGAAAAGAAATATGGCATCCATTAAATTGAAATTCCGCCCATCGAGCGTAAAAGGAAAAAAGGGCGTATTAAGTTATCAAATTATTCATTACAGACTGACACGGCTCATCAAGACTTCTTATCGGATCATGCCTTCCGAGTGGAACGACTCCACCGGCAGTCTGCTTATTTCAACACAGTCTGAATGTAAAGCGCGTCTTCTGCTGATACGTGACCAGACGAATTGGGAGATGACGAGGTTACAAGGTATTATCAATGATCTGGAGCGGACCGGTGTGGAATACACCATTGATGATATCGTGGCTTCTTTCCGGAAAATCCCTTCTGTAGAGAGTGTGTTCAACTTCATGCAACGATGTATCAATAAACTGGAGCGGCAGAAAAGGGGACGGACGGCAGAAGGCTATACCTCGACAATGAACAGCTTTATCCAATTCAGAAAGAATGAGGATCTGAGTTTTGAAGCCTTTGATTCGGAGCTGATGGAGATGTATGAAGCCTATCTGAAAGAGAAGGGCTTGGTAAAGAACAGTACTTCCTATTATATGAGAATCTGGCGGAGTGTGTATAACCTGGCTGTAGAGCAAGGCTATACCACCGACAAGAAACCTTTCAAACATGTCTATACCGGCATAGACAAGACCGTAAAACGGGCCGTTCCCTTTAAAATCATCAAAATGATCAAGGAGCTTGATTTGTCATTCGAACCCCAGTTGGAGCTGGCAAGGGATATTTTCCTTTTCAGTTTCTATACCCGGGGCATGTCGTTTATTGATATGGCACACTTGAAGAAGAGCAACCTCCAGAATGGAATTCTGACATACAGCCGGAAAAAGACCGGGCAGCGGCTGACTATTCTGTGGGAGGAGCTGATGCAGGAGATTGTGGATAAATACAAGGATGACAGTTCCGAGTACCTGCTGCCTATCTTGCGGTATTGTGACATAAATGACCGCAAGCAATATAAACTGAGGGCCAAGCAGATAGGACGGGGCTTGAATAAAATAGGCTTGCGGCTGGAATTAAAGGCGCCGTTGACTTTCTATGTGGCGCGCCATAGCTGGGCCAGCATAGCGCAGGACAGAAAGGTGTCTACAGACATCATCCGCGAGGGGTTGGGGCACGATAATGAAAAGACCACTCATATTTATCTGGCATCCATCTCCACTTCACAGATAGATAGAGCCAATCAGATCATTTTAAAAGGGTTGTAGGTGAAGTATTCATTCAGGCTGTATGATGACAGCCTGAATGCTCTATTGGCTTGGATAAAATCAGATCATTTTCGGAGAAATATTTCTAAAATCCTAACATAAGAGCTGGAGAATATTCAATATTCGGCAAAGTAATCAAAATATGCCTTGTTGGTGATAGATACAAAATATTGAATGACTTTTGTATGGGGAGATATAGAAATATGCAGAATGCTGATCTAAAGGATCGTGCCATTAGGAAATGCTGTGTGACTTCGTGTGATATCTAATTTAGGATAATTTATTTTTTATCATAAACAAGTGTGATAAATCTGAAAATCAGCTGTTTGATAGCATGATTCGTTTTATAAAAAATGGGGTTCTCTTAGTAAGAGATCCCCATTTGGTTGCAAAAGTAGCTATAATTCCCAAGAAATGGAAATCTTTTGTTGTTTTAAAATGCTTTTAACAAGAAATGTATGAGAATTGTTCGTAAAAGGTTATGAATTACGATGTGTATATTTCACATTATCAATAAATTAAATAGAGAAGGGGATCTCTTACTAAGAGAACCCCAAAAATGAAGCTTCAACAAGCCTTCATTTTAGAAGTACAAATGATAAATAATTTATGTTTTGATGCAAATCTGTAATGATGCGGATTTGGGTACTGAATACTCCTTTCCGCAGAATCAAAACATAACGGGTAAAGCGCCTAGGTTACTGCCATGCAGTTCAATCGCTTCCTGCCCAGACCAGGGGTCAGATCTGATAACCACGTCACAGACGGGGGAAGAGAAAGAATATCCTGATCACAAGTGGTATTATATGTTCCTGCGCAACAGAGAGTTGAAACGCTATATCGAAATCTTTACCGGCAGGAGGGCTGTGATGATTAATACCCGGTCTGGCATAAAGGAAGAAAGATATTTCTGCTTCAAAGTGTTTTCATATACCTCTGCTGATCATAAAAGACGTTTTGAACGGTGTCCTTATAGCAAGGAAGAATATGCGGCCCGTCGGGAGTCCGCCTTTGCCGTAAAGGAGGCGTTTGCGACAGGCTCTGTACAGAAGTTGAACGCTTTGACGGATGAAAAGGAAATCACGGGTGATGGTTATCTGTTTGTATGTGCCCCGTTGGATGAATTGAATCTCATCCTTGCCCATCTGTTCCCCCGGCAATATCTTGCAAAAGACCGCAATTCCTATAGCGTGGCTGTTATTCCCCATAGACAGATGGAAGAATTTATTTATCTGTATGAATCCATGCCTTATAACATTGAACTGATGGATAAGCCTCTTGAGGAGTATATTCAGAAAAAGCAGAAGATACGTATTACGGGTGGTGTTTTTCAAGGGAAGGAGGGGTGCATCATGCGTCTGCATCGGAATACAAAGCTGGTGTTTGCTTTTGGTAATATGACGGTGGCTATTAGTTATCTTCAGGCTTTTCCGTTTGAGAAGGTGGAGTGATAAAAGATTAACTCTGATAACCTAAAATGATAGAGAAAATAAAGAAAGTATGGAAAGATCCTGTGTGGAGCGCAGTAATAGTCTTCATAATAACGTCTATTTTTTCTATTCGTTTGTGTATAATCTTATTAATATTATGTGTGATTTTCCATTTTTTTTTCAAGAAGAGAAACTCTAGATGCGGTAGAATTTCTTATATACAGGATAAAGCGTTATTTAAGCAAATTATAACAAAAGACTTGCCGGAATCTTTTATTTATGATTATTTGAAAAATCATGATTTTGGAGAACCTGTTTCTGTAGATGATTTGAAAGCTTTAATGGATTTTGAGTGGATTGTAGATAATCCACAGTATAAATTTAATAATCCCCGATTGGAACAGATCAAATCTGATTTGTTGTCTAGTATCAAATCTTTTAAGGATTATCTTCTGAGGAATACAACGGAGAATGAGTTTGGCCGATTAATCATATCAGATTTCATAAGAAGAGATGAAGAAAAATTCATTTCTTATAAAAAAGAACTGCATAAATGGGCTGATGACATTTGTAAGAACTATGACGAATTAATACGTATAATGCGTGCCAGTGCATGATGAAATAGAAATAATTTTTATATGAAAGTAGTGATTTTAGCCGGAGGTTTTGGTACTCGTATTAGCGAGGAGAGCCAGTTTAAGCCCAAGCCGATGATTGAGATAGGTGGCAAACCTATCCTATGGCATATCATGAAATGGTATTCCAAGTTTGGTCATAATGAGTTTATTATCTGTTGCGGATACAAGCAACAGGTTATCAAGAATTATTTTGCCAACTACTATATGTATAATAGTGATATGACATTCGACTTTTCCGCCAATGGGAAAGTAACTGTACATAGTGATCATACGGAAGACTGGAGAGTGACGGTGGTTGACACAGGTTTGAATACCATGACGGGCGGACGTCTTAAACGCGTTAAAGATTACATATCTGGTGAGCCGTTTCTTATGACTTACGGTGATGGTGTGTCAGATGTTGACATTAATGAATGTATCCGGTTTCATGAAGAGACAGGGACTATGGTCACGTTGACAGGTGTGCTTCCCGAAGGTCGTTTCGGAGTAATGGACATTGACGGTTCTATGATAAGGTCTTTCCGTGAAAAGAGTCGGGATGATATGGGATGGATCAACGGAGGTTTCATGGTTGTGGAGCCGGGAGCATTGGAATATATAGAAAATGACACAACGACCTGGGAGCGTGAACCTCTTGAAACGCTTGCCTCCCGGGGGCAGCTTTCCTGCTATAAGCATCATGGCTTTTGGCAGTGCATGGACACGTTGCGTGACAAGGAGAAACTGGAGAGCCTCTTGGCTTCGGGCAAAGCACCTTGGAAATATTGGAAATGATAAAAATAAAAGGATAAATATGGCATTCAATAATGTATATAGAGGAAAGAAAGTATTGATAACCGGTAATACCGGTTTCAAGGGGAGCTGGTTGTCAGCATGGTTACTCATGCTGGGAGCGGAGGTATACGGCTATTCAAATAGTATACCTACCCAACCGTCCATGTTCGAGGTTGTTGGCCTGCCCGACAGAATCCATCACCATTATGGTGACATCCGTAATAAAGAGGAGATGAGTGATTATGTTCAGGCTGTAAAGCCTGACTTTATCTTTCATCTTGCTGCACAGGCCATTGTTTCTACTTCCTACAAGGAGCCTTTTGATACCATCACTACCAATGTGGTAGGTACGGCTTCCGTGCTGGAGGCCATCCGTAATATCACATGGAATTGTACCTGTGTTCTTATCACCAGTGACAAGGCTTACGATAACGTGGAGTGGATCTGGGGATATCGTGAGACAGATGCGGTAGGCGGAAAGGATGTCTATTCCGGTTCAAAGGGTGCAGCCGAACTTACTATCAAGTGTTATTGGAAATCCTTTATCCAGGCTATGCCCAATATCAAACTGGGAGTGGCCCGTGCCGGGAATGTTATCGGAGGTGGTGACTGGGCGAAAGACCGTATCATCGTAGATTGTGTCAAGGCATTTTCAAGGAATGAGGTGGTGGAGATACGTAGTCCCAAAGCTACCCGTCCTTGGCAACACGTATTGGAACCATTGAGCGGTTATCTCAATCTTGGACAATACCTTTATGAAGGAAAGGTGAAGAATGGAGAACCGTTTAACTTTGGCCCTCGTGCGGAGCAGACCAAGACAGTGTTTCAGTTGGTTCAGGACTTGGCCGAACTTTGGGGGCTGGATAGGAATACGGCAGCCTGGCTGACCGGCAATGTGCCTTTCGAGGAGGCTACTTTATTGAAGCTTAATTGTGACAAGGCACTGGCTTATCTTGACTGGCATTCTACATTGCACTATGAGGAATGTGTACATTTTATTGCTGACTGGTACAAAGCTTTTTATACAGATGCCAATGTGGATATGTACAGCTTGACCACTGCCCAGATAGATTCCTATGTCAGGGCTGCCGGAGCACAACATTTAAAATGGGCGGAATAATGATGGAAGGAGTGACAGTTCATCCCCTGAAGCATATTGTCGTACCCAAAGGGGATATTTATCATGCTTTAAAATCTACTGATGAAGGTTATGCCGGATTTGGTGAGGCTTATTTCTCACAGATAGAACACGGTGCAGCCAAAGGCTGGAAACGCCATAACCGCATGACTTTGAATCTGGTTGTGCCCGTCGGTGCTGTCAAGTTCGTAATCTATGATGACCGTGAGGGCAGTCCCACCCGTGGGCAGTTTGAAGAAATAACTCTGTCACCTGAAAGCTGCTATCAGCGGCTTACTGTAGCTCCCGGACTATGGATGGCCTTTTATGGAGAGGGGGAGGGCATATCCATGCTGATGGATATCATACCTGAACCTCATGATCCTTCGGAAGCAAGCCGGATGGAGCTGGAGGCGATAGACTATAAATTTTAAACATTGTAGCTTTATGAAGATATTGATTACAGGAGCTACCGGATTTGTAGGGCAAACTCTTATCCCCCAACTACAGAAACAGCATTCACAAGTGGATATATTGACACTCAATCGCAGTGTAAGGAAAGCGGAAATAATGTATCCTTCTGATACTTATCCTTGTGTGAAACACACCTATGCCGATGATTGGAAACAAGTGAAACTGTTTAATCCGGAATTGGTGGTACATTTGGCTGCCTTTAATACATCAAGCAATGATTCTGAAGTGATAAACTCTTTGGTGTCAACAAATATAACGTATGGAATTTTGCTTTTGGATGCATTGTCGCAATGTGAATCTTTGAAACTTTTTATTAATACAGGTTCTTTTTCGGAATACCGTTGGGGAACAAGTTGTTTTAAGAGTGCTTATCTCTATGCTGCGACTAAGACAGCTTTCCGTTCTTTTCTTGACTATTATTCCGATCTTTATGGATTTAAATATATCACTGCAGTTCCATATTCTATTTATGGTGGTCTTCCGACTATAAAACGTCTGATGGACTATATTATAGAATCTATAGATTCAGTGGAGGCTATAGACATGACAAAGGGTGAACAGATGCTTGACTTTATTCATGTGGATGATGTCGCCTCATTTTTTGTCCATGTGATACAAAATATAGACAAGTATCAGCAGTTACAGAATGGAGAAGATTTTCATCTGGGAACTGGTCGGTGTATATCGGTCAGAGAACTGGCATTTATAGTGGAAAAAGTGACAGGCAAACATTGTAACATAAATTGGGGGGGGCGTCCATATCGTGAACGGGACACAATGTATGCCGCTGCACCTATAGCCAAGAATTTGGAACTCACTGGCTGGCATGCGGATATAAAAATAGAACAGGGAATTTCTAATTATATAAAAACAAATTTCAGCTATGAGTAATCCAACTCTAATACTTGGCGCTGGTATTGCCGGCTTAGGTGCAGCCTATAAATTAAAGAGCAGTAATCGGTCGTGTATTGTACTTGAAAAAGATTCAACCTATGGAGGTCTTTGCGGTAACTTTACCATTGACGGTTTCCGTTTTGACCGTTTTGTTCATTTTTCCTTTGCTAAAGATGAACAAGTAAATAGAATCTTTATGGATGGAGCCGGAGAGGTATTCAGACATGTTCCTAATGCATATAATCTTTATCAGGGAATATGGATAAAGCATCCGGCCCAAAATAATCTTTATCCGCTCAGTCAGAAGATGAAGGATGCCGTAGTAAGAGATTTTTTATCCCGTCCGACAGATATTGACTCTTCTCAGATACAAAATTACGACCAATGGTTACGACTTCAATTCGGTCATTTTTTTGCAGAACATTTTCCGATTCCTTATACTAAGAAATATTGGATGACTGAGGCAAAGGATTTGGAAACAAGATGGATGGGCAGCCGGGAAGGAAGCCGTTTATACCAGCCTTCCGTTGAAGAAGTGATACAGGGGTGCAATACATCCGAAACTCCTGTAACCTATTATAGTAAGGAGATGCGTTATCCACGAAAAGGTGGATTTAAGCAGTTTTTGTCTGCTTTGGTAGAAAACCAGGATATTCGTTATAACCAACAGGTCATATCGATAGATGTAGAGAATCGTCTTCTTCGTACATCAAAAGGCGATGAATATCAATTTGACCGTTTGATTAGCAGTCTTCCGCTTCCTGAGGTAATTAAGATGCTGAAAAACGTTCCTGTTGATGTTTGCAATGCAGTTGCACGGTTACACTGTACCTGTGGTTATCAGATATCGGTCGGACTGAAGACGAAGAATATCCCTCCTTATCTTTGGTGGTACATTTATGATGAGGATATTCTTCCTGCTCGCGTCTACTCACCTTCCTTGAAGTCGCCCGACAATGTTCCCGAAGGTTGTTCCTCACTTCAAATGGAAGTGTATTGTAACCGTAATGAATACACACAAGAAGAACTGTTGGCACGTTCAGTGGGGAAACTTGTTTCTTTAAACATTTTAAAAGAAGAAGATATTCTTTTTACTGATATCCGTTTCGAGACATACGCCAATGTCATTTTTGACCATAATATTTATGAAGCCCGTAAGATTGTCCGTGACTACCTTTCTTTAGTTGGCATTGAGACAATTGGAAGGTTTGGGGAATGGGGATATCTGTGGAGTGATCAGAGTTTATTAAGTGGGTTAAATGTTTCAGAATTTTAAAATGTAATTATATCCTATTGTGAATCAAACGTTGGCGTAGGGTTGCTTTTATTTATTGGGATTATAGTAAGATTCAGCAATCTGTATTAATACTTGTTCATGTTAAAAGTAACTAAAGGATTTTTTTGGAGCGCAGTCGATTATGTTTCTGTGCAAGCTATTCAGTTTTTTATATCCATTATTATTGCTCGCTTAGTAGCTCCTTCGGCGTATGGAGTAATAGTTATGGTACAAGTATTTGTGAGTTTTGCACAACTGTTTATTGACAGCGGTTTAAAGAACGCACTAATACAAAAGAAAGATAGAACGGATATTGATTTTTACACCATGTTTATATTTAATTTGGGTGTAGCTCTCTTTTTCTATGCCGTTCTATTCATTGTAGCTCCCTATATAGCCGATTTTTATAATCAACCTGTTCTTGCTGATTTAACCCGTGTTATAGGTTTAAGCATGGTCCCCTTTCTAGTTTGTCCATTACTCAATTGGCGCGTCTTCAAATTTTATTGGACTTTAAGACGCAAGCCAAAGCACGTGTTCTCTCTGTAATTATTAGCGGAATTATAGGCATTGGGTGTGCTTATCACGGTATGGAAGTATGGGCTTTGGCTATTCAAGGTGTCGTAGGGGCTTTTGTAACTTCAGTTTTGTTGATGTATTTTTCAAGATGGATGCCGCGTTGGCGTTTTTCATACCAATCATTCAAGCATTTGGCTATATTTGGCTCAAAGTTGTTGTTTGGCAATATACTTACCATGTTCTATATTCAGATAACCAATCTGATTATAGGCAAAGTATATACTCCTGCACAGTTGGCTTATTACAATAGGGGATTTGCACTTTCCCAACTTCCTTCAACGTCTATAGTTGGTGTGATATCTCAAACTGTTTTCCCAATTTATTGCGAGTTACAATCTGATAAGAGGAATCTTTTGGTTGCCTATAATAAATATACGCGCTTGTCATGCCTGATTATATTTCCGGTTCTCTCTATCGTGGGAGTATTTGCTTTTCCACTGACTATAGTGTTGCTGACAGAGCGTTGGGTGGGAATGGCTGAATACCTTTCTATTTTTTGTTTGGTTTTCAGTTTCTATCCGATTTTTACGAATGGCGGTCAAATTGTTATGGCTGTAGGTCAGGCAGGGCTGCTGGCTAAGGCGGTCGTTGTGAAACGTATTATCGCATTCAGTCTTCTCGTTGTTACCTTGCCTATTAGTGTGAAACTTGTTGCATGGGGGTTGGTTCTTAGCAATTTCTTAGAAATGATTATTTCAATGTATTGTGTTCGCAAGGCGTTAGGATATTCATTTCGTTCACAACTATTTGTTGTTTCTGATATTGCATTATTGTCCATCGCTTCAATCTGCATAGCTTGGGTAACAACAATTTTCTTGGATAATCCATTTCTGATTATTTTATTTGGATCTATGGTATGTATCACTTTATTTATTAGTGGCATGTATCTTTTTAAATTTAAAGAGAAGGAGCTTATAAATCAAATCATTCACAAAGTCTTAAAGAAATAGTTTTTAGAAATATGTCCAGTAAAAAGTACACTCTTACTATCTGTTTTCCTACATATAATCGAGCGGCTAAATTGCTGCCTAATATAAAAAAATATTTGGTTTATGATGAGGACAGAGTTAGTTTCACCATTCAAGACAACTGTTCTACGGATGGGTCTTATGAACAATTTTTATCTATACATAACGAGCGTTTAACCGTACGTCAGAACCTCTCGAATATCGGTGCATTACCTAATGCAAAATGTGCATTGGCTAATAATCCAAATTCAGAGTATGTCATGTTCAGTATTGATAAGGACATGTTCGATATGCCTTATCTCTCTAAGTTCATAGATTATCTTGAGAAAGAAAAACCGGCTTGTGGCTGTTTAGACGTATATGGTAATCCTAATGAACATGTCGATACTTTCAGTGCAGGAAAAGAGGCTGTAATTCATACCGGTTACTTGAACAAGCATCCTACCGGCTATTTTTGGCGTTGTGACTTGTTGTATGCTGAAATGGCTAAGCCTTACTTTAAAGGATTGCCCGAAAAGTTTGATTTCTGGTTTGATGTAGTTATGGCACATATAGCGGCAATGCATCCTACAGTATGGGTGTATATACCTGCTATTTTTCACGGACCACGTCAACCGGGATTTAAGCCTACCAAAACAATCACATATAATGAATCAAATTATTTTTTCAGCTGTTCCAAGCGATTGGAAACTTTCGAAATATATGTGAAAGACTTGCTCTCTTTGAATCTTCCTAAACAGGAAAGGCAGGAAATAGCATTGTTAATAGCACGTGATACTGTGAGTAATGTTACTACTGGTTTACGACATATCTATACAAGTGGCAGAGAAGTGTATCATTACAATTTGACTTGGAGAATTATTCCTTGGCATGAAATGTTCGGCAATGCCTATAAAGTGCTCAGGATCTACTTGAGGTTGCTCAAGGGATTTGATTCAAATCGAGTTGCCAAGGGATTTTATATTTGGTTCCGTAACATCGCTGCAATTACAAAACTATGCTTAGAGCAGCTCATTCATAAGCCTCAGAACATACCCTATCATGTTGACTGAATTGAATAATCATAAAACTTCTTTTTTCATCTGCCCAGAGGATTCTTGCACAGGATGTACGGCTTGCATGAATGTCTGTTCGCATGCAGCCATATCATTTATTCCTGATGAAGAAGGATTTCTGCATCCATCTGTGGACAAAGGTAGGTGCGTCAATTGCGGGCTGTGCAAATCGGTGTGTCCGGTCAATACGCCCGTCTCTAGGTATCTTCCCGAAGAAGTGTATAGCGGTTGGAGCAATGACGGACAGGTGCGTCTTTGCAGTTCGTCCGGCGGCGCATTTTCTGCTATTGCAATATCGATATTGAACCAAAGAGGAATTGTTTTGGCTGTACTCTAAATGCTGATCTTGAAGCCGTTCATGTTGGAATTGAGCGGGTAGAGGATCTGTATAGGTTGCAAGGTAGTAAATATGTTCAGAGTAGAGTTGAGGATAGCTATAAATTAGCAAAGCAGAACCTTAAGACTGGTAGAAAGGTCTTGTTTAGCGGTACGCCATGTCAGATTGCAGGATTGAGGTCATATCTTCATAAAAATTATGATAATCTGTGTACGGTGGATATAATATGTCATGGAGTACCTTCTCCAAAGATTTTTAACGACTATAAGCGGCATATAGCAAAGAAGAAACGATTAAGAATTGAAAATATCCAGTTCCGTTGTAAAAAATACTCATGGATTTTTTTCAGTATGTCCGTAAACGGATATACTGAAAAAGGCTCTGCACGAGTTGAATATATTGGGAATTATTATAATGATCCGTATATTCGCGGATTTCTCCGTGACAATTTTTTACGTCCATCGTGTTATAGTTGCCAATATTGTAACATCCGGCGTTGTAGTGACTTTACCATAGCAGATTGGTGGGGCTATCAGGCTGAACCGGGAGAGCTTTCCGACTTTGAAAAGAAAGGTGTCTCACTTATAATGTGCAACTCGGCAAAAGCCGTGGATATGTTTACGGAGATTAAACAGTCAATGGTGCTACGCCAAAGGACTATTGAGGAGGCAAAACGCACTAATTTGTCACTATCTCGGCCATTTGCAAAGCCGTGCACACGCGATTTATTCTGGAAGGATTATAAGACACTATCTTTTGACACTATGGTATCAAAGTATATGTATCCGGAAAGATTAACCCCTTCTGTATATATATGGGCTAAGTTGCCGAATACCAAGATACGTCGATTCCTCATTACTTTTTTTGTGAGATGCGAGAATCTACTGCGCAAGCTGAAATGCTCTTTTCTGATTCCACACATTCATTATTAATTCACCGTTTTTTCTATGAACATAAACCATTTACTCCGTCAGATTGCAGGTAAGTGCCGGTATTTGAACAGGCAACTATTGATTTGCCATTATAAGCGTTGCCTGTATCAGGAGGTTGAAAGGAATAAGGGAGAGAAAGTCGTTTATCTTTTCTCTAATCCTACTCACTCTAATTTAGGTGATCAAGCTCAAACTGTATGTATTCTGCGCTGGTTTGCAACCAATTTTTCACAACACAAAGTCATTTGTGTACCGATGGATTTTGCTACACCCAAACTCTTGAACCTGATAGAAACTAGATTACGCTCAGAGGATATACTCTTTGTGCATAGTGGATATTTAATTTATAACCAGCATCCCCATCTGCCTTTCATTTGCGAAGTGGTGAAGCGGTACAAAAATAATAAAATTGTCATTTTTCCGCAGACGGTGTTGCTGACCGATAAAGATGTAATCCTTAGAACACAAGAAGCTTTTAACACTCATCGTAATCTGATTCTAATGTGTCGTGATGAAGTTTCGCTCAGTAATGCTCAAAAACTGTTTACTTGCCGCACCTTATTGTTTCCTGATTTTGTAACATCCCTGATTGGCAATTCAGAGTTTGCATTCGGCAATAAGCGCGCTGACATATTATTCGTATTGCGCAATGATGGGGAAAAATATTATTCGGATGAAGAGTTAAATAACTTGAAATCTAAATTTACTGATCTACGAATTGATACTACAGATACAACCATACAACTGGGAATGTCTAAATGGATTAGCCATAGAGACGATATTATAAAAGATTACTTGGAATGCTTTTCGCATTATCGGTTAGTGATAACCGATCGTTATCATGGTGCTATTTTTTCTCAAATAGTATCAACTCCCACGATTGTTTTATCATCTGCCGACCACAAGTTGAGTAGTGGCGTCAAGTGGTTTCCTAAAGAGCAGTTTACCAATTATATTGCTTATGCAAACGATTTAGATGAAGCGTATCAATTGGCGATTTGTTTTTTGCGGCAGGGAGAAATCCCTTTTAATGAGAGCAAGTATTTTAATGAAAACTATTGGAATAAGCTGTACGGTATGATAATGGGAATAAACATAGTGTAAAAAAATATTATATAGGGGTAAACAGCTATTAACCATTAGATTAATCAGTTCGCAAACTTCAGGAAGGAGGGTGGCGTGATTAAATACACCCTTCTCTCAGTCAGCATCATTCCCTCAATTAATATTGGTGATTATGTGCAAGCATTGGCAGCACGGCAGTTTTACCCGCATTTGGATGGGTTTGTAGAGCGTGAAAGATTGCACAAATGTGAGCAGCCCTGTAAAATGATAATGAATGGTTGGTATATGCATCAATTGGAACATTGGCCGCCAAGTGGTTTCATTCAGCCGCTGTATGTAGCTTTTCATTTGAATAAATTGGCGCAAGATAAACTCCTGCTCCCACAAAGTATTAATTATTTTAAGACTCATCAGCCCATCGGATGGTAAGCAGTCAAAAATTGGCTCATAATTTAAACCTCTATCTTCGCTGCGAACAA
>OIWQ01001737.1_pt1 | contig 24997 bp, 22 predicted proteins | sample 1587571 | NCBI WGS metagenome assembly OIWQ01 (sample SAMEA3888910, study PRJEB22519) | human gut metagenome | biome: human gut; feature: human-associated habitat; material: faeces | place: Denmark | collected 2010 | reverse complement strand
TGAGCAATTCAGGCGCCGGATGGTCCGCCTTGTAATACTCCTTGTACTTTTCCGGACTGCGGAGCCGGAAATCAGCCGAAATATCGAACACTTTGATTCCCGCGTTCAGCAGCGGAATCGCATATTCGGTCGCAAGGCCGTGCGGCAGCGCGAGGATCGCGGCATCGCACTTCGAAGCGATCGCCTCGACGTCGGGTTCACAGAACACCAGCGGTGCGCCGGTAAAACGCGGGAACACGGTCGACACCGGCTCCCCGGCGCTTTTGCGCGAGGTGATGGCGGCGACCTCCGCATTCTTATGCCGCAGAAGAATCCGCAACAACTCCTCTCCGGCATAGCCGGAAGCCCCGAAAACCGCAACTCTGACTTTCATCTTTCCTGATATCCTTATATTTCAAAAGGCCGCAAACACGGCGGCCGCTCGGTTAACGCACTTTGCCGTACGCCCGGTCGAACCGTTCGAACGACGCCTCGAGGTCGGCCGCTTCGAGCAGCCCGGCGCCGACAAACTCCGAAAGCAGCTGCTTCGGGTCGACAACCTTGTTTCTCGCCTCGGCGCGGGCATTCGATGCCGCGAAGTTGCCGGCAATGGCCGCCGTAAGGCACGCCGCCGATGCGCTCGAAACCATAACGCCGCACGAAGCGTGGCCCTTCCCGAATTACGAGCAGCTTTTGCTTAATGCGGAGTAAATATTTTTGCAGGGGGGCCAGGGAAGATTTCGATTTCTCCCCTTAGGCCCCCTGCACCCCCCGTAACCCCATTGAAACGATCGCCCCGCGAGGGGTACGGCACTGTACAATGTGCTTGCACTGTACTAAAAGGCTCCCCGGACGGGGAGCTGTCGCCGCATGGCGACTGAGGGGTTGAGGGAAAAATGAGCAGCCCCGATGCAACCCCTCCGTCAATTCGCTATCGCTCATTGCCACCTCCCCTTTCAGGGCAGGCTTTTGGGCGGCGGTTGCACAAACCAACAGGGACGCTTTCGCGTCCCCTGCAATTCTTTGTTCTTTATTCGTTCCTTATTGCCGCCAAGGGCGAAAGCTTCATGGCGCGCATTGCCGGATACAGGCCGGATATGAGCGCCACCACTACCGAAAACGCCAACGCGCCCACGGCAAGGTAGAGCGGTATTACGCTCTTGAACCCGCTTGCTTCAAGGAAGTTGTTCAGCACAAGGCTAAGCCCGTAGCTGAGCCCAAGGCCGAGCACCCCGCCGAAGAAGCCTATATACGCCGCCTCCGTAAGGAACATGCCCGCAATGTTGGACATGCGGCAGCCCAGCACCTTTATTATGCCTATCTCCTTTGTGCGCTCGTATATGCTCATCATCATCGTGTTCATGATGCCTATTGCCGCGACCAGCAGCGACACGCCGCCTATCGCGCCCAGCAGATACTGCGTCTGCTTGAGCTGCTCCTCGCTTTGCTTTAACCATTCCTGTATGCAGCTTGCGCCGAAGCCCATTTCCTCTATCTGGGCCTTAATGGTCAAAACGTCGTCTATCTCCTTGCACTTGACTATAACCTGGTTATAGTTCTTCTTGTTCAGGGATATGCGGTTCGGGTTCTCCTTTGCCAGCTTTTCCAGCACCTTTATGTCCATTATGCAGTACCAGCTGAAGTCGTTGCCGCCCTGCGCAAGCCTGCCAGTGGGCACAAGGGTATATATCTTGCCCTTCTGCTGGCCGGGATCGCCGGGCTGGTTGGTATATACGTTTGAATAGTCAAACGTAAGCTTGAGCCTTGAGCGTGATGTAATCTTCGGGTTGCCGTCCTTGTCTATGGCAGGGCTCCAGCGGTTGGCGTTGGGGTCATAGAAATTGTTATAGAATTCGTACGGCAAAAGCATCTGCACCTTGCCGCCCGCAAGCTTATTGCCGGGATACTCGCCTTCCTCCAGCTTTATGCCGAAAAGCTCTGCCTGCTCCATATCTATGCCCATTATGCTCACATCTGTGGCATATTTGCCGCTCATCGCCATGCCCCATGCGGTTATCTGCGGCATTGCGCCCTCAACGCCCGGCAGCTTGCGTATCTTATCCACGGCCTTGTTATCCAGCTTCACGTCCTTGAACGTGCCGCCTCCGCCGCCCGGTGTTTCAACGTAGCGGTAGTTGTTCACCGTTATGTTTGTAAGGCTGCCCATGCTGGCGTAGCTTTCTATCATGCTTTGGCGCATACCCACGCCCAGCGACACCATAACAACTATGCTGCTTGTGCCTATAACCATGCCCAGCACCGTTAAAAATGCCCTCAGCTTGCGCCGCCACAGGTTCAGGAACGCCGTGCGGAGCATATCCGGGAATTTCATACGTCCTCCAGCATCTTGGCGCGCTTCTTTTTAAGCAGTATTATGGCAACCACTATCGCCGCCGCAACAACCGCGCCAAGCGCGATCCATATCCAAACCGGAGTGCCGGAGGAGGAAGGATCGTCCATGCCGCCTATGGTGGGCTGGTCAATAAATCCGGGGTCGTCCATGCCGCCGTTGGCATCGGGGTTAAAGCCTTCGTTGACATAAATGCTCAGCGGCAGCCTTTCCTCCATCTTCTCCTCAAGGGCGTCCTCGTAGCTTATCACTATTTCGCCGTCTATCTGGCCCGGTGTGGCCGTTATTACGGAAAGGTCGGCGCGCATGCTGTTGCCCGCTGCAACCGTACCCTGGAAGATACTGTCCTCAAGGGAAAGGCCGTCGCCCTCAACGGTTACCATGCAGTTATATATGGGGCTTCTGCCCATATTGTAAAGCGAGAAGTATACCGGAACGCTTTCGCCCTCCATGGCCTCGCCGTCAACGGTGGGGTCGTCTATCTTCAGGCGTATCTTCTGCAAAACCGTAACGGGTATCGATGCGCTTGATGCGCCCTTGGCAAGCGTTGCGGGGCGGGTCTTTGTGCCCTCGTAATCAAAATCGAGCTTCAGCTCATATGCCTTGGCCTCGGTATCGGGGGCGGTGGCAAGGCTCATGCTCAGCGTTTTGCTTTCGCCCTTTGCAAGCTTATCGATATACAGCGTGTTGGAGCCCTCCGCCGGGGTCAGCTTGCCCGTTTCGGCGTTGTTGGTCATGGTCAGGAGTATGCTCTTGGTATCCTCCTCGTTTGAGGTGTTGCGCACGGTGAAGGTAAGCGTGAATGTTTCGCCCGCGTATATCTTTTCTTCGGAGAAGCTGTAGCTGTCCACAACAAGCTTGGGCAATGTCTGCGTGGTTTCGCCGCCCGGGGTTTCGCCTGCGGCCTCATAGCCCTTTGTAACGTTTACATACAGGCTCACATCGCAGCTTTCGGTGGAGGAGCCCTCCGCGCTGCCCCAGCCGCGCTCATAGGTAACGGTGAAGTCAACCTTCTTCACGCCCGCCGTAACCTTATCGGCAAAGCGCATGTCAAACTGGAACTCTATTATCTGGTTGGCGTTTATGAAGCCGTTATAGCCAACGGTGTAGTCCACCCGCTCTATTGCGAAGGGGAATTCGTCAAGGCTAGTTGAAAGCTTGGGCGCGACCTTTATGTTCATTACCGGCCCGCTTACGCACATCAGCGGCAGCCTTACAAGCACCTTGCCGCCGTTCTTGCCGGATGCGGTGGTAACGACAAGGCCGTTTGGGTCATAGCTGGACAGCCTGAACGCCGCCGCGGGCTTGGACGGGTCGGGGGAAGGAGATGGCGCTGCCGGGTCTATCGTAATGGTTATATTCGCCGTTTTGGTTATTTTCCCGCCGTCAAACGTGAACGTTAAAAGGTCGGCAAACGTGCCGCTGTTATTTGCGCTGAACGCGGGGTTAAGCAGTATATCCACGCTTGCTCCGGCAGGTATGGTAACAGCGTCCGCAGCAATGCTCTTGGGCAGAACCGTTCCCTTGGTGGTAACGGTAGGATCAAGCTTTATGTCAACCCCGCCGCCGTTTGTAATGGTAACGGGAATGAACACCGTGCCCGTACCCACTATGGGCGAGCCTACGGAAACGGAAACGTTCTTGGCCTCCGTTACCGGCGTAGGCGGTGTAGTCGTTGCCGGCGGCGTTGTCGTTGCCGGATCCGCCAGCGCGGCGGGGCATATGGCCATGAGCAGCATGGCCGCCGTTAAAAGTGCGATTATTCTACGCTTCATCTTTGTGTATCTCCCTGTTTATTGTCTTTTTTATTTTCAGCCTGTTCGGACTGCTCCTCAAGCTCGTCGCCTATGGCGCGCTTGGGCCGCGGGGTAAGGTAGGTCGGGTGCTCGTTTAGCTGTATGTCCACCACCTTGCCGTCCAGTATCTTTATTATCTTATCCGCATACATGGCCATGTTCGGGTCGTGCGTAACCATAACAAGCGTTTTGTTGCGGCTGCGCATAACCTCGCATATGGTGCGCATAACGTCGTCGGACGTGTTGGAATCCAAATTGCCCGTGGGCTCATCGGCAAACACAATGTCCGGATTGGTAACAAGCGCCCTCGCTATGCCCACGCGCTGCTGCTGGCCGCCGCTCATCTGCGAAGGCTTGTGCTTCAGGTGCTTGCCAAGCCCCATCACCTTCAGCGCCTCAACCGCCAGCGCCTCGCGCTTTTTTCTGGGCACGCCGCGGAAGGAAAGCGGGAATGCAACGTTCTCCACCGCCGTATAATACGGCATAAGGTTGAAGGACTGGAATATAAAGCCAACGTGCTTCTGGCGGAACACTATAAGCTCGCTTTGGTTCATTTTGTCCAGCCGCTTGCCCGCAATGACTATTTCGCCGCTCGTAACGTGCTCAAGCCCCGCAAGAACATTGAGCAATGTGGACTTGCCGCTGCCGCTGGGGCCAATTATTGAAACCATCTCCCCCGGCATAATGCTAAGATCCACCCCGCGCAGCGCCTGAATATCAACGCTGCCTACGCGATATGTCTTTTTCACGTTGCGGGTCTGGATGATCGGCTGCGCCGCCGCGTTTTTAACTGCCTCCAAATCCTATCACGCTCCCTTCTGCGTTACAAAACGTTTTCCATATATAGCATATACAGTAAGTTTATATCACCTTTCACCATATTGCAATTGAACAATATGTGAACAAGCAAAGGGCGGCGATCTTAAATACCGCCGCTCTGTTTTCATCATAATATATAACGCCTTAGTCCCGTAAAGGGTTGCGCCCTTTCGCCTTATTTTTTGTAATTATCAGGCAGCGCCTTTATTGCGGCAAATATATCCTCAAGCCCGTCCATCTGCACGGCCTCTATCTTGCCCTCGTCGCTCAGCATGGCGACTATGGGGTCTATCGGCAGCGATGCGCATACGCCTATGCCATGCTTCGCAGCAAGCTCCTTAACGTGGCTTTCGCCGAAGGGGTATATCTTCCTGCCGCAGTCGGGGCAGGTGACATAGCTCATGTTCTCAACTATGCCAAGCACCGGAATATTCATCATCCGCGCCATGTTCACGGCCTTTTCAACTATCATGCCCACAAGCTCCTGCGGGCTTGTTACAACAACTATGCCGTCCAGCGGTATGGACTGGAACACGGTCAGCGGTACGTCTCCCGTTCCCGGGGGCATGTCTATGAACATAATGTCCTCATGGCTCCATATAACGTCCTGCCAGAATTGCTTAACAACGCTTGCAATAACCGGCCCGCGCCAAACCACCGGCGCGGTAACGTCGTCCAGCAGCAGATTTATGCTCATAACGTCTATGCCCGTTGCGGTTTTCATGGGCAGCACGGCTTCCTCCGTGCTTTCGGCCATTCCGCTCAAGCCGAATACCTTGGGTATCGATGGGCCCGTAACGTCCGCGTCCAGCACCGCGGTATCAAGCCCCGCGCGCCGCGCCGTTACCGCAAGCAGGCTGGTAACAAGCGACTTGCCAACGCCGCCCTTGCCGCTTACTATGCCAATGGTCTTGTTTACCCTGCTCTTTGGGTTCAGCTTTTCAATAAAGTCCGCCGGGTTCTGGCTGCGGCTGGGGCAGTTTTCGCCGCAGGAGGAACAATCGTGGGTACAATTCTCGCTCATGATGCATCTCCGTTTTCTGTTTTGGGGCATATGGTTGCCCGTTTCTCCCAATATAATACGCCAAAACGAGAAGATAGTCAAAGCCGCGCGCAAATATTAACAAAATAGTTGCTTGCTTATTCAATCAATCTGTGGCAATATTGTTGGGTATGTAAAGGAAGGTATCGAATATGGTTTTTAATAGAAGGTTTATTCTCGTGCTCATGCTCGCGCTCGTATGCGCCCTTTTTTCGGCCTGCGCAATAGAAGCGTCGCTCCCAACGGAGCCTGCCGCCCCCTCCCCCGCGCAGGAGTCTGAGGCCGCGCCTACGCCCGCCCCAACGCCGGAGCCGGATGCAGACGCCCTCTGCACCATGTGCAGGGACGGTTTTTTTGCCGCATTCGCGCCGGACTATTCGGGGCATGATTATACCTCCCTCGGCATGCTGGACATGCCCGGCCTTATAGAAAAGCAGTCGCTTTATGCCGAGCTTGCGGCGGACACGCATACCCTTGCCCAAATGTGCGCCCGGACCGCCGCGCAGGATGTAAAAGCAATGAGCAGCCTTATTGACCGCACAAGCGTTACCGTAACAGGAAAGCTTGACTGGCGGCTTATAGCGGCGGCATGCACAATGCTTGATGAGCCGGACAAGGCCATTGCCGCGCATACGGACGTATCCGTAACGATAGAGGGCACAACGCTTAACGTATGCGTTGCCCTGCCCGATTTTGACGCGCTTTTCGCCCCCCTTGCAAGCGACGTGCATTACGGCGCAATGTCGCTGTATTGCTACCTTAACACCACCTATGACAACAACGCCCAAATACTGGATAACGACGGCAGCTATGAGCTGAGCGATGAGTATATCGCCACTATAATCGATCCCCTGCCCAAGCGACATATAAAGGACGGCTGGTACGGCGACCGTTCCAAATCCACCCGCCGCCACATGGGTACGGATATCCGCGCACGCGAATGGCAGGATATACCCTCCTGCACGGCGGGGGAAATTGTTCGCATAGCGTATAACGACATTGCGGGCAATTACGTTACCGTAAAAGATGATTACGGCTTCTATTATTCATATTGCCACATGGTGGAGCTTACCACCTTCCTCAGCGAAGGCGACCGCGTGGAGCAGGGCCAGCTTATAGGCCACGTTGGCAACACCGGAAACAGCGACGCGCCGCACCTGCACCTTTCCATAATCGCGCCGGAGTACGTTTATATCAATCCCTACCCCGTGCTCGCCCGCGTGCGCTACGACAAATAGGGAAAAGCGTGCAAAACCCGTTCCAAATACCAATAAAAAAATGTGTAAAGTCAGTTTTAAAAAGCGGTAAAAATGTGGTTAAATGTATATCAAAAAGCGGAACGCCTTTGCGTTCCGCTTTGCTTACTTATTCAGTAATCAGTTACCCATTGCCGCAACGTAATCGCAGGCGGCGTTCACGGCCTTGCACACGGCGCGGGAGCTTCTGGACGCGGCGGTGACGGAATCGACCTGACCGCCGTCCTTGGTGATGCTTACGGGCGCGCTCATACCGGCGAACTGATCTGAGAACTTAGCTTCCTTGACCTTAGCGCCAAGGCCCGGGGTTTCGGAGAAGCCCGAACCGCCGCAGCTTATGCCCGTTATCATGCCGTTATTGTCAATACCCACGGTAACTTCTATCTTTCCGCCGTAGCCGTCCGCGGTGGCCTTGGCAACGTAGCCTATGGTCTCGCCGCCCTTCTTAGCCTCGTAGCAGTAATCCACGCCGCTGTCCGCCGCAACGTCAAGCTGAACGAATTCGTCCGCTTCGCTCATAACTTTTTTCCTTGCCTCTTCGTTGCTGGCCTCGTCCTGCCGCGCTATTTCGTCCTTGGTCAGCGCGTTGGTAAAGCCCAGCGCAAGCCCGGCAACAAGGGAAATGATGCACAGAAGCAGCCATGCAGGTATCTTTTTCATGTTCTTGGTTCCTTTCACTTCGTTTAACTTTTTTAGCTTTTACGCCTATTAAACTTCTGTTTTGTTTTTTCCGGGACGCATATGCTTTATAACAAGCGCCGCCGCCGTGCCCGTAACAAGGCCGGTTACGGCCCCGCTCAAAAGCAGCATGGGGAAATACGCAAGCACGGGGCTTATGCCTATCACGCACGCCGCCGCAATGCATTGGCCCAAATTGTGCGCTATGGCCCCCGCAACGCTCACGCCCACGGGTGAAAATTTGCCCATCCGCTTGAGCAAAAGCATCGCGCAAAGGCTGAGCGCCGCGCCCGACGCGCTGTAAAGCATTGCCGCGGGGCTGCCGAAAAGGAAGCCGCTCAGCAGCACCTTTATCACCGCCAGCGCAACCGCGCTCTTTACGCCGCAAATATAAACCGCATACAGCAGCACCGTGTTCGCAAGGCCAAGCTTTATGCCCGGTATTGCCGAAAACGCAGGCAGAAGCGATTCAACATACCCCAGCGCAAGCATCAGCGAAGCAAGCAGCGCGCTGCGCGTAAGCTTATTCGTTTTCATTTTCATCCCCGCTTACGGTAATGCTCACGCCGTTGGGCAGGCATACTATCCAGCGCCCGTTGTCGCTTTGCGCATCCGCCCCCAGCCAGCCCTGCTCAACGCAAAGCTGATTTTTGCAGGTGGAGCTGTGCATGCGCACATTGCCGCGCCCGTCGCTCTCTATCAGGTTTATCTTTTCGCCGTCCTGCTCTATTTTCAGCGTATCCGCCCTGTCAAGCGGCATACGGGCATATTCCTCGCCGTTTAAGTATATAACGGCCTCCCCGCCGCAGCGCGCGCCGCGCGATAGTATTATCAGTATTGCCGCTATTATGATTGCGCCTACGGCCAAATAGACATCCGCCCGTTTCATATATTATATTTTATCACCCCGCGGGCGCATAGCGCAACCGTATTGCGCCCATTTTATTTGTCTAAATAATCACAGCCTGTCGCCCAAAATGTTCATTGTAAGCGTAAAATAAACCAAAATGCTCGCCGCGTCCGTAACGGTTGTAAGTATAGGCGTTGCCATAAGCGCGGGGTCAAGCTTCAGCTTCTTGGCAAGCATTGGCAAAAGGCAGCCGAGCGATTTTGCAATGCATACCGTTGCAATGAGCGTAAGCGAAACTATGGCCGCCACGGCAACATCATGATACTGTATTGCGATGCGCGCAAAATTGATAAGCGCAAGGCCCGCGCTGACCAGCAGCGCAACGCGGATCTCCTTGAACCAAACCCTGGCTGCGTCCCGCGGCTCAATTTCGTCCAGCGCAAGGCCGCGGATGACCATAGTAGAAGCCTGCGTGCCGCTGTTCCCGCCCGTATCCATAAGCATGGGGATAAAGCTTACAAGCAGCGGTATGGCGGCTATTGCCGCTTCAAAATGCTCCAGCATTGCGCCCGTTATCATGCTTGAAAGCATAAGTATCACCAGCCATACTATCCTGTTCTTGGCAAGCTTCCATATGGGCGTTTTCAGGTATTCCTCCTCGCTCGGGGCCATACCTGCCATCTTTTCAAAGTCCTCTGTATTCTCCTCCTGCAAAACGTCCACCGCGTCGTCAACGGTGATTATGCCCACAAGCCTTTCTTCGTTATCCACCACAGGGAGCGATATCATGTCGTATTTAGAGAACAGCTTTGCAACTTCCTCCCTGTCGTCCAGCGTATGCGCGTGGATAACATTTGTGTTCATTATGTCCCCAACCTTGGCGTTCGGGTCCGCAAGCAGCAGTTCCCTTATGGTCACCACGCCTTCAAGCTGCTTTTCGCCCGATATCACATAGCATGTGTATATCGTTTCCTTATCTATGCCCGTGTTGCGTATCACGTCAAACGCCTGGCTGACGGTGAGCCGTGGCTTCAGGTACACATATTCATTCGTCATCAGGCTTCCGGCCGAATCCTCAGGATACCTTAAATATTCGTTTATAAGCTTTCTGTTTTCCGGGCTTGAAACCTGCATCAGCTTTTTCACTACGTTCGCCGGCATTTCCTCCACCAGATCGACATAGTCGTCCAGATACATGTCGTCCAGTATATACCCAAGCTCCGTATCGCTGAGCATTTCAACAAGCTTCTGCTGCACGTCGCTGTGCATATACGCAAACGTTTCCGCCGCCGTCTCCTTCGGAAGCAGGCGGAACAGGCGAAGCAGCGTTTCCGGCTCTTCGTTTTCTTCAAATATCTCCTCTATTGCCTCGGCAACGTCAACCTCGTTCATGTCCTGAACCAGCGTTTTTACCGCGCCATATTGTTTGTTCTGCAAAAGGGAAAGCAGCTTTTCAATCAATTCGTTGTTTATCATGGCAAACCTCCTTCTTTCAGGCGGCATGCCATGCGTAGGATATACCCAAAGAGTGCGCGCGTATCAGCGCACAGCCGAATGAACAGGTGCATCCATCGCCATGAACAGGCCGCCTGCATATTCTGTTTTAGTTACGCTACTGGGATATGGCCCTGCGTCCATGGTCAAATACACTGTCCTTTCTTTATATTCGGCGCCACGCGCCGTTTATTATTTTACCACGCAAAAAGGCGGCTTTGCAACCGCCCGTTTGATTATTTAACCAGATATATTTTGCCTTTTTTCAGCGCGAAAGGAATATTTCTATAAATTCGTCTATATCCGCATCCGTAATCTCTGCCTTGGCCATGTAGCCTATAAGCATGGAGAAGAACGCGCCGGAGCGTGCGCGTATGGTGCGCGCGTCGTTTGATTGCAGCTTGAGTGAGCCTACCTCCAGCATCAGCGCCCATTTTTTTCGCATTGCGTCCATAAGCGCGCTCAGCTCGCCACCCGCTATCGCCGCATGGGACACCAGCACAACGTGCAGCTTGGCGTGCATCTCGTCCCATAATAGCTCGTGCAGCAGGCTTTTCATGGCCTTGTGCGCATCCGTATCGCGCTGCAGCGTTTCCGCCCAGGCAAGAAGCGTATCGCCCATCCAGTCGCCATGGGTGCGCGCCGTGTCCGCAATCAGTTCGTCCTTTGCCGGATAGTAATAATACAGCGTGCCCTTGGCTATGTCCGCAGCCTTGGCAATATCGTTCAGGCTTGCGCCGTCCGCCCCGCGCTCAGTAAAAAGCCGCGCCGCCGTGGCTATTATAAGGCTCTGTACGCTGTCGTAATTTTGCCGTTTGCTCTTCATGCCGCTCCCCCCTTATGCATGACGGCTCATTTGCCCGTATTTATAACGTTTCTCGCCCACGAGCCGGATATAAGTATAGGCAATGCTATAAGGAACTTTATTATATCGGCCGCTTCAACGCAGGCGTATACCCAGCTTACGTCCATATCCGTCCAATAGCACAGCACATACGCAATAGGCACAACCACCGCCAGCGTAAACACGCTGTCCAGCAGCAGCGTTATGAACGTTCTTCCGCCGCTCCTTATTGTGAAGTATGATGAATGCGCAAGCGCATGTATCCATAATGTACAGCCCGCGGCAACGAGCATACCGCCCGTCATTTCCCTGACATTCTGCTCAACATTGTATATCAATGGTATAACGTCGCTCAGCGCAACTACCAATATGCCTATCAGCACATGTACCACGAAGGATACGAATATGAGCCGCGCGTCCGTGCGCCGCGCCTCCTCTATATCTCCCGTGCCGAGCTGCTGGCCCACCATTATGGCTATTGCCGAACCCATTGCGAACATTATTATTGCAAAAACCTGCCAAACGGTGCTCGTTATATTCGTCGCCGCGACAACGTCCAGCCCGCGATAGGAGAAGCACTGGTTCTTAACCGCCATTGCCGTGCTCCAAAGGAACTCGTTCGCCAGCAGCGGCGCGCCCGTTACGGCAATTTTCTTCACAAGCTCCTTAGGTATTATCAAATTCCTCAGCGCACCGCGGAAGTAATGATATTTATTGAGCCTTCTGTAAGTGTGTATCAGAATATACGCAATTTCAAGATACCTTGCAACCACCGTGGCTATAGCCGCGCCCTTAACGCCCATTGCCGGCGCGCCGAATTTGCCGTATATGAGCGCATAGTTCAGCACGCAGTTGGTAACTATCGAAATTATGCTCGCCTGCATGGGCACTACCGTTTCGCCCGTTTCCCTGAGCGTTGTGCCGTAAGCCTGGCTCAGCATAAACGGCGGCAGCCCCCACAGCATAACGTACATATAATCCTTCGCCTGTTCAAGCGTAGCCGCAAGCGTTTCCGCCGTGTTCACCTCTTCATTCAGGTAAAGCCAAATAAGGTTTTCCCCGAACAGGGCAAATACAAGCACAGCCGCAACGGAAATAAGCGTGCCTATTATCATTTTGAACCTGAAGCAATGCTTAACGCCTTCATCGTCCCCAACGCCGGCATACTGCGCGGAATATATGCTGGGGCCGGAAAGCGAGCCGAATATGCTCAGATTGAATACGAATATAAGCTGATTAACTATGGCAACGCCGGATATGGCCGCGGTTGAAAGCGCGCCCACCATAACGTTGTCCAAAAGGTTTACGAAGCTGGTTATGCCCTGCTGTATAACTATCGGGATCAGCAGCTTAACAACGCTTTGGTAAAAAGCCCTGTCCCCTATAAATGTGCTTTTAATTCGCCCAAGGGCGCCTTTCTTATCCATCGGTATTATTTCCTCGGTTATTTCCTCGTTACGCTTATTTTAATATCCACTCCGTCGGCCCTGTCGCTCTGCTCAACCTCAACCGTCATTCCCGATTCCCTAAGCTGGTTCACGGCCTGGTTTATGGTGTTCATGAACAGCCTGTAATCGCGCACTATCCGCATCAGCTTTGGCCGCGGCTTTGCGCCGTCCTGCTTTTCGTCATATGCCTTGTTCAGCGTTTTTTCGACCATCTGCTCGGTCTCCTTAACGCTCAGGCCCTTTTCGGCAATCCTTTCCACCGCGTCAAGCCGCTGCTTATCGTCCGTCAGCTTTAATAGCGCCCTTGCGTGGCGCTCGCTGAGCCGCTTTTCGGTCATGGCGGCCTTTACTTCATCGGAAAGCTTTAACAGCCTCAGCTTGTTCGCTATGGAGCTTTGGCTTTTGCCAAGGCGGTTGGCCAGTTCTTCCTGCGTAAGACCGTATGTTTCAAGCAGCTTTTGGTAGCATTGCGCTTCTTCAAGGTAATGCAGGTCTTCCCTTTGCAGGTTTTCTATAAGCGCCATCATCGCGCTCGATTCGTCCTCAATATCCTGCTGCACTATGCAGGCCACCTTTTCCATGCCAAGGCTGGTTACGGCCCTTAGCCTGCGCTCTCCGGCAACAAGCTCGTATCCGTCGTCCACCTTTCTTACCAGCAGCGGCTGCAATAAGCCCACCTGCTGGATGGACTGGGCAAGTTCGGCAATGCTCTCCTCGTCAAACGTGGCGCGCGGCTGATAGGGGTTCGGGTGTATGGAAGCTACGTTCACCTCCACAAGCCGTTTTGATCCCTTTGCACCGTCGCTGTTTCTTATAAAGTCGAACACAGGCATAGCTTTTAGCCCTCCTTAATTTCCTTTGCCTTCCGCAAAAAAGCCCATTTTACTGCACGCGCTATTGTAGCAAAAAGCGAGTGCTTCCGTCAATACAATACTATCACAGCGGCAATTTGCCTGCCGTGCCCGCCTTGCGCGGATATGCCTTCGGCGTAGGGGCAAGCTTTTTGGCCGCAATAACATATCTTTCGCCCCATGCGCACGGGTATTCTATAAGCCGCGCGCCAAGGCAAAGCTTATTCATGGCGTTTTGCGCCGCGTCCAGCTCTTCCTTCGCCGCCGCGCCCTTGTACATTATGCTGACCCCGCCCCTTTTTACGAACGGCGCCGTCCATTCCGCAAGCACCCTTGCATTGGCCACGGCGCGGCTCAGCGCCACGTCGTATGCATCCCTGTGCGCGGCCGCGCGGCCCGCGTCCTCGCTGCGCATATGCAGCGTTTTCGCCCTGCCCTCAAGCCCCAATGCGCGTATTACTTCATTCAAAAATATAAGGCGCTTATTAAGGCTGTCCAGCAGCGTAACGGTTATGTCCGGCCGCATTATCATAAGCGGTATGCCCGGGAACCCCGCGCCGGTACCAACGTCTATGCACTTGGCGTTTTGGGGTATCAGTTCCGTAGGCAGCAGCGAATCGGCAAAGTGCTTTTCAGCAACCTCCCGCTCCTTCGTTATGGCGGTCAGGTTCATCTTTTCGTTCCATTCTATCAGCAGTTCATAGTATTTTATGAACTTGTCCGCCTGCTCCTCACTCGCCCCGGGTATAAGGGAAAGTATAAGTTCCTTTGTCATTCGGCCTCCTTGCGGCGCTTGAGCCATATCATTAGCACCGCTATGTCCGCGGGCGATACGCCGCTTATCCTGCTTGCGCGGCCCAGGCTCTCCGGCTGCATTTTGTTTAGCTTCTGCCTTGCTTCAAGCCTAAGCCCTGCAATTTGGGAATAGTCCGTATCTTTAGGCAGAAGCGCGTTTTCCATCTCGCTGAATTTTTCAACGTGCAGCCGCTCCTTTTCAATATAGCCTGCATACCGCTCGTTGAGTTCAACCTGCTCCGCCGCTTCCGCGCTTATTTCGTCCACCTTTTCGGGATAGAGCATAACAAGATCGCTGTAGCCTATATTGCGCCTTCTCAGCAGCTCGCTCAGCTTTATGCCTGTTTTGGGCGGCGTCTCGCCGCGGCTTTCCATCAGCTTTATAAGCTTTTCCTCCGGCGGCACGGATTTTTCAAGCTTTATTCGCGCGCTTGCTATCTCCTGCTGTTTTTTCATCAGCCGCGCGTAGCGTTCGTCCGATATAAGCCCCGTCCGCCTGCCAAGCTCCGTCAGCCGCTCGTCCGCGTTATCCTGCCTTAAAAGCAGCCTGTACTCCGCGCGGGAGGTCATCATCCTGTATGGTTCGTTGGTACCCTTGCCGGTAAGGTCGTCACACAGCACGCCTATATATGCATCGGCGCGGGAAAGTATGAGCGGCTCTTCGCCCTTTATCCAAAGCGCGGCGTTAATTCCGGCGTAAAGCCCCTGTGCCGCGGCTTCTTCATAACCCGAACTCCCGTTCATCTGCCCCGCGAAGAACAGCCCCGCAACATCGCGGCTCATAAGCGCATTGTTCAGGGAAAGCGGATCTATACAGTCGTACTCTATGGCGTAGCCGTAACGGGTTATGTGGCAATCCCTCATGCCGGGTATTGTCCTGAGCATATCCCGCTGCACGTCCGCAGGCAGGCTTGTGCTCATGCCCTGAACGTACATTTCGTCCGTGGATAAGCCTTCCGGCTCGATGAAAAGCTGATGCCTGTCCTTATCCGCAAAGCGCACCAGCTTATCCTCTATGCTGGGGCAATAGCGCGTTCCGGTGGCATGGATAAGGCCGGAATACATTGCGCTGCGGTTTATGTTATCCAGTATCACCTTATGCGTAGCCGCGTTTGTATAGGTAAGGTAGCACGGCCGCTGCGCGCGGCTGTCCATATCGTGCAGGAACGAAAACGGCCTTGCTGGACTGTCCCCATTCTGTATTTCCATTTCGTCAAAGTCAAGCGTCCGCCCAAGCACGCGCGGCGGCGTGCCGGTTTTGAACCGCCTCAGTTCAAAGCCCAGCTCCCTCAGCGATGCGGACAGGCCCTCCGCGCGGGCAAGGCCGCTCGGCCCCTGCTCCCACACGCGATCGCCTATCAGGATGCGGCTTTTAAGATACACGCCCGTTGCAACCACAACCGCGCGGCACTCTATGCGCTCGCCTTCGCTTTTCACCCCGCCGGAGAGCCTTATTGCGCTTATGCGGCCGTGCTCGGTCTCTATCGCGGCGCACTCGCCCTGAATAAGGGTAAGCTTTCGCTCCGCCTCCAGCGCGCGTTTCATCCGCTCGTGATAGCGGCGCTTATCCATCTGCGCGCGTGGGGAATAGACCGCGGGGCCTTTGCCGGTATTGAGCATGCGCATCTGAATAAATTCATCGTCCGCCGCAAGCCCCATTTCCCCGCCAAGGGCGTCTATCTCCCGCACGAGTTGGCCTTTGGACGTGCCGCCTATGGCGGGATTGCATGCCATCATGGCTATTGAATCAAGGTTCAGCGTTATCGCCGCCGTGTTCAGCCCCATTCGCGCGCACGCAAGCGCGGCTTCGCACCCGGCATGGCCCGCGCCAAGCACCACTACATCATAGCCGGCCATTTATTTTTCATCTCCCCTGTCGGTCTTCCGCGCGCCCTTTTTGCTGCGCTCCAATTCGTCGCGGAACTTATCATAATATTGCTTCAGCTGCTCTGCCATTGCGCTCTGCGAGCCCATGCTCATAAGGAACTTGGCCTTCTCAAGCCGCTTTTCGCGGTTCACGCGGATATGCTCGCGCAGCTGCTCGTATTTTACCACTATCTGCTTTTCGTCCGCAAAGCGCTTTATCTTGACCAGCAGCGCCGTGGCATTCACCAAATCTATAACGAACACACCGTAGAAAAACCCTATTATGAACGAGAACGCAAGGTTGTTGGAAAGCCAAACGAGCGCGTTTTCAATGCGCGGATGAATAATGAAATAATATACCGCGCTCAATATAGCCCAGCCCAGCGTGAACTTGGGGCAGATTATGCCCTGTATATTGCCCCACTGCTTGGAATAATCCCAAAGCTTAACATGCAGAAGCTTTATTGAAATAAGCCCGGCAATGTATTCAACCAGCGTTACCGCCGCCGCCATCACGGCGAACAGCGCCGCCTTCCTGAGCGCCGTATTCTCGATTGGTATATATTGTTCCAGCAGCGAAAGCAGGAACAGTACGCACAGGCTGAACCCGTACAAAGGCAAATAGGGTCCCGAAAGGAACCCCGGATTTATCCATTTGCGCTCAGGATTGGCGGAGGAGAAGAAGCGGCGGAACACCACCTCTATCCCCCATCCGGCCATGCTGCCAATAAAGAACAGGAACGCTATCGTGAGAAAAAGGTTCATTCTTCCTCCGTCTCCTCGCCCTTGTCGTGCGGGGCGAGCGCAACGCTTGCAACCTTCGTGCCTTCGTCAACCCTCATCAGCCTTACGCCCTGCGTATTGCGGGAGAACACGCTTATCTTGTCAACCGGCGTGCGGATAACGGTGCCGTCGTCGCGTATCATCATTATGTCCTCGTCCCCCGTGCAAACCTTCATGCAGGCAAGCTTGCCCGTCTTTTCGGTTATTGCGTTGGCTATAACGCCCTTGCCGCCGCGGTGGCGCAGCGGGTATTCTTCTTCATCCGTGCGCTTGCCCATGCCCTTTTCGGTTATGGAAAGCACCGTCATGCCCGGCGCTATGAGGTTAACGTCGATTACCTCGTCCCCGTCCTCAAGTGTTATGGCCCTTACGCCCGTGGCGGCTCTGCCCATCGACCTTACGTCGCCTTCGTTGAAGCGCAGGCACTTGCCTTCCCGCGTGCCTATGAGCAGATCGTCATCACCCTTTGAAAGCAGTACGCTTATCAGCTCGTCCCCATCTCTAAGGTTCTGGGCAATTATGCCGCCCTTGCGGATGTTGTCAAAGTCGCTCATGGGCGTTTTCTTTATAACGCCGTCCTTCGTGGCAAGCACAAGATATTCGCCTTCCGTATCATTGTCCACGGGGAATACGGCGGTTATCTTCTCCCCGCCGGCAAGCTGCAGCAGGTTCACTATCGCCGTGCCCTTGGCCGTGCGCGAAGCTTCGGGGATGTTGTAGCACTTTATCTTATACGCCCTGCCCGTGTTGGTGAAGAACATTATGTAATTATGCGTGCTCGTCACGAACAGATGCTCCACAAAGTCCTCGTCCCTCGTGGCCTGCGCCATTATGCCCTTGCCGCCGCGGTTCTGCGCCTTGTACGAATCGGCAGCTATGCGCTTAACGTAGCCAAGGTGCGTCATGGTAACGGCCATGTCCTCTTCCTGTATTATGTCGTCCAGGTCAATGTCGTCCGACGCGGGGGCAATCTCCGTGCGCCTGGGGTCGGCATAGCGACGCCTTACTTCCAGTATTTCGTCGCGTATTATGCCGCGCAGCTTGTTTTCGTCGGCCAGTATGCTTTCATAATAGGCGGCGGTCTTGGTCAGCTCCGCATGCTCGTCGTTTATCTTGTCCCGCTCGAGTCCGGTCAGCCTTGCAAGGCGCATATCCAGTATCGCCTGCGCCTGCTTTTCGCTCAGCCCGAAGCGTTCGCACAATGCCGTCTTAGCCTCCGCCGAGTTTGCGCTGCGCTTTATAAGCTCAACAATTTCGTCTATATTGTCCAGCGCTATCATCAAGCCTTCCAATATGTGCAGCCTTTCCCTTGCCTTATCAAGGTCGTACTGCGTGCGGCGTGTTACCACGTCCTCCTGGAAGCGCATATAATGATACAGCATCTCCCTAAGGTTGAGCACCTTGGGTTCGCCGTCCACAAGGCAAAGCATTATCACCCCGAACGTATCCTGCATCTGGGTATGCTTATAAAGCTGATTCAGCACAACGTTTGCGTTAACGTCGCGCTTGAGATCGATTATTATCCTAAGGCCCTTGCGGTCGCTCGCGTCGCGCAGGTCGCTTATGCCCTCTATGCGTTTTTCATGCACAAGCTCGGCTATTTTTTCAACCAGCCTTGCCTTGTTCACCTGATACGGTATTTCCGTTACAACTATGCGGCTTTTGCCGTTGCCCGCTTCCTCTATTTCAGCGCGCGCCCGCACCAGTATGCGGCCGCGGCCCGTGCGATACGCCTGGCGTATGCCGGCGTTGCCCATTATTATGCCGCCCGTGGGGAAGTCCGGCCCGGGCAGGTAGCCCATAAGCTCCTCAACCGTTATTTCGGGATTATCGAGCATGGCGACATATGCATCTATTGTTTCGCCCAGATTATGCGGCGGAATATTCGTGGCCATGCCTACGGCTATGCCGCCGGAGCCGTTCACAAGAAGGTTTGGATAGCGGCTGGGCAGCACCTTTGGCTGCATGAGCGTTTCGTCGAAGTTGGGCATGAAATCGACCGTGTTTTTGCCTATGTCGGCCATCATTTCGTCCGCCAGCTTGGACATTCGGGCTTCGGTATATCTCATTGCGGCCGCGCCGTCGCCATCCACGCTGCCAAAGTTGCCCTGGCCTTCAATGAGCATATAGCGGCTGTTGAAATCCTGCGCAAGCCTTACCATTGCATCGTAAACGCTGGAATCGCCGTGCGGATGGTATTTACCGAGCACATCGCCCACAATACGCGCGCTTTTATGGAACGGCTTATCGGCCGTGAAGCCCTGCTCGTCCATTGAATAGAGTATGCGCCTGTGTACGGGCTTCAGTCCGTCCCTAACGTCGGGCAGAGCGCGGTTTATAATAACGGCCATGGCGTAGGAAATGAAGGATTTCTTCATTTCGCTTTCCAGATCAAGCGGCCTTATGCGGCTTATCTCGTTTTCGTTCATCGCTTATCTCCTCCCCTGTTAAACGTCCAGATCCACAACAAGCTTGCTGTTGTTTTCTATAAATTCGCGCCTGGGCTCCACCTTATCGCCCATCAGCACGGAGAATATCTCGTCCGCCTTCATCGCGTCCTCAAGATGCACCTGCAGCATAACCCTGCGCTCGGGGTCCATCGTGGTTTCCCAAAGCTGCTCCGGATTCATCTCGCCAAGGCCTTTATAGCGGTTTATAAGGGGCTTGGGGTCACGGCCTATGCGCTCAAGTATGCTGTTTAGCTCCTCGTCGTCATAGGCATAGTATATGTTCTTGCCCTTTGTTATTCTGTAAAGCGGGGGCTGCGCAACGTATACATAGCCCTGCTCTATCAGCGGGCGCATATGACGGAAGAAGAACGTGAGCATAAGTATCCTTATGTGGCTGCCGTCAACGTCGGCATCGGTCATGCACACTATTTTATGATACCTGAGCTTGCTGGTATCGAATTCCTCGTCTATGCCCGCGCCGAACGCCGTTATCATGGCGCGTATTTCATTATTGGCAAGTATTTTGTCCATGCGCGTTTTTTCAACGTTTAGTATTTTGCCGCGAAGGGGCAGTATCGCCTGATGCGCGGGATCACGCCCCATCTTTGCGCTGCCGCCTGCGCTGTCGCCCTCAACTATGAATATTTCGCACTTTTCGGGATCCTTCTCCGTGCAGTCGGTCAGCTTGCCGGGCAGGCTTGTTGAATCGAGCGCGGTCTTTCTGCGGGTAAGCTCCCTGGCCTTTCGCGCGGCGTCCCTTGCGCGGGCGGCGGTAAGGCACTTGTCCACTATCGCGCGCGCCTCGGTGGGATGCTCCTCAAGGTAAACGCTCATGCCCTCGCTCACCGCGCTGTCCACAAGGCCGCGAATGTACGCATTGCCAAGCTTTGTTTTTGTCTGGCCCTCAAACTGCGGCTCAACGAGCTTAACGCTCACTATCGCGCTGAGTCCTTCGCGTATATCCTCGCCCTTGAGGGCGTCGTCGTTATCCTTGAGTATTTTATATTTGCGCGCATAGTCGTTCAAAACGCGGGTCAGCGCGCTCCTGAAGCCCACCAGATGGCTGCCGCCTTCGCCGGTGTTGATATTGTTGGCGAAGGTGAACACGTTTTCGTTATAATCGTCGTTGTATTGCAGCGCAACCTCAACCGTTGCAACCTCCTGCTTTTCGGGCTCGTTCCGACTTGCTGTTATGTACACGGGTTCTTCGTGCAGAACGGTCTTTTTGCGGTTAAGATGCTTAACGAAGTTGACTATGCCGCCCTCGTAGCAGAAGGAGCGCACGTCGGGCGATTCGGCGCGCTCGTCGCTCACGGTTATTCTTACGCCCGCGTTAAGGAAAGCAAGCTCGCGCATTCTGTCCGCAAGGATATCGAAATTATAGTTCACCTCGTCAAATATCTTATCGTTGGCAAGGAATGTTATGCTGGTGCCGCTTTCGCCTTCGGGAATGTCCTTTATGGCCTTAACGGGGGCCTTAGGCTCGCCATAGGAATATTCCTGATAATAAAGCTTGCCGTCGCGCTTTACTTCGGCTATAAGCCATGTGGACAGCGCGTTGACAACGCTCAGGCCCACGCCGTGCAGACCGCCGGAGACCTTATAGCCCCCGCCGCCGAATTTGCCGCCCGCGTGCAGCACCGTAAGCGCAACCTCCAGCGCGCTCTTATGCATCTTTTCATGCATGTCAACGGGTATGCCGCGGCCGTTATCGGTAACGGTAACGGAGTTGTCGCCATGGACTGTAACTTCAATGTGGTTGCAGTATCCGCCCATGGCCTCGTCAATGGCGTTATCCACCAGCTCCTTCACCAAATGGTGCAGCCCGTGGAAGTCCGTTGAGCCTATATACATGCCCGGGCGGCGCTTTACCGCCTCCAACCCCTCAAGCACCTGAATTTGAGAGGCATCGTAATCGGTGTGGTTGCTCATTTTCCGTTTTCTCCTTGTTTCAAAAATTCATATCGGTCATCCGGCCGGATCCTTCATTTTCTGCTTTACATCTATTCGCGTGTAAGCGTGCCCGCCGCGCAGCGCCATGCGTTTATGCCCTTCAGCCCCGCTCGCTTTAATCCTTCAAGCGTGGTGCAGGTCAAAAAAGTTTGGCAGTCGCTCATCGCCTCAAGCAGCGCCCGCTGCCGCGGTTCGTCCAGCTCGCTCAAAACATCGTCCAGCAGCAGCACGGGGCTTTCCCCCGTTTCGCCCTTGATAAGCTCCAGCTCGCTCAGCTTCAGGCTCAGCGCGGCCGTTCTCTGCTGGCCCTGGCTTCCGAATACCCTCACGTTCGTGCCGTTCAGGTTGAGCTCCAGCTCGTCCCTGTGCGGGCCTGAACCGGTGTATCCGCGGCGAATATCGTCCAATGCGCCATTATACAGCGCCTCGTTCAGCGCGGCCTCCGCATCCCCGCCGCCCATGCGCTCTATGTCCACGTCCGGGGCATAGCGCACCAGCAGCGCTTCCCTTTCGCCCGAAATCTGCCTGTGCAGCCGGCCGGCTATAAGCCCCAGCCTTTGCACAAATTCCGCCCGCATGCGCATTATTTCCGCACCCGTTTTGCTAAGCTGCTCATCCCAAATGTAAAGCTGCTGCCTGACGGCATTCATGTCCGCCTTGGCGTCCGGCTTCAGCAGGGCGTTGCGCTGCCTGAGCGCGGCGTTATAGCGCTGCAATGTGTAATAATAAGCGGGCCTGAGCTGGCTCAATTCCATGTCCATAAACCGCCGCCTTTCGGCAGGCGCGCCCTTTACCAGCTCCAAATCCTCCGGCGAAAACATTACCGCGTTCAGCGCGCCCATAAGCTCTCCCGTGCGCTTTGCCATAAGCTTATCTATGAATATCTGCTTGCGTTCGCCGCTTTTAAGCTTTATCTCTATCGTGCGGCCGCCGCTTTTCGCCCGAATGTCCATGCCCACGTATCCGCCCGCAAAGCCCGCGCGTATCAGCTCCGCGTCCTTCGCCGTTCTGTGCGAACGCCCGAAGGCGCACAAAAAAATAGCTTCCACCGCGTTGGTCTTACCCTGCGCGTTCTCGCCGACGATAACGTTCAGGCCGCTGTCCGGGCGGAGCAGAAGCGATTCATAGTTGCGAAAATCATTCAGTTTCAGCCGCTCAATAAGCATACCTTATTTTATCATATTCACCCCGTTTTCATCAATAGCGTAAAATAAATATAAGAAGAAAAGGGGCAGCAAAACGCGTGCCGCGGCAGGCAAAATGCCCATGTTTTCGTCTTTTTTCAAAAAAACCGTGCGAATATTGCAAATAGGTGGTATTATAGTTAAGGTTTTATACTCTTTATTCTATTTCCGGAGGACTCATACCATGGAAAAACCCAAACGCCGCTGGGGCGACCGCAAAGATGGCCGTCTCATACGCGAGCTTGACCCGATGCACTTCATAGTGCCGCTTATCTATCCCAACCGCTGTGATAACGAGGCGTATATTTCAGAGCGCATCGATCTGACCAACATAAACGCATACCTTGCCAGGCGCAACGCCACGGAGACGGACTTTCCCTTCACCATGTTCCACATAATTGTGGTAGCGCTGCTCAAGACCATCACGCTCCGCCCGAAGATGAACCGCTTCATAGCCAACAAGAACGTGTATCAGCGCCACGCGATATCCGCGGCATTTGTTGTAAAAAAGCTGTTCAGCGACAATGGAGCCGAGGCCCTTGCCATAGTTTATTCGGACCCCACAGACAATATAGATTCCCTGCGCGCCAAGCTTTATAAGCAGATATCCTCCTGCCGCAGCGATGCGCTTGACCGTTCAAGCGACAGCATGGATATTTTGAACAAAATGCCGCGCTTCCTGTCCAAATTCTTAGTGTATCTTATAACCAAGCTGGACAAGCACGGCTGGTGCCCGGAATTCCTAATAGGCTCCGACCCGTATTATTCCTCGGCGCTGCTCACCAACCTTGGCTCCATAAAGCTGAAGAGCGGTTATCACCACCTGACCAACTGGGGCACCTGCTCCATATTCTGCGTGGTGGGCGAAAGGAAGAACAATCCCTTCTTCAATCAGGACGGCACGTTTGAAATGCGGGACAGCGTGGATCTTGGCCTTACGATAGACGAGCGAATTGCGGACGGATATTATTACGCCAAAACAGTTCGCCTGTTCAAAACGCTGCTGGAAAAACCGGAGCTGCTGGAGCTTCCCCTGAGCGAGCCTGTTGAATACTGATTTAAGCATACAAAAGCGGGGCCTATACCCCGCTTTTTAGTTACTCAAAATATTTTCTCAGCTTTGTTGCATCCTTAAATTCAAACTTCCCCTCAAACGCACCGGAGAAGAAGCCTATCAGCGCGCCGTTGACCAATGCGCAAAGCACCGTGCCTATCTTTACCCCTTCAAAATGGCCTAAGCCGAAAAAAGCGAACGACATGCCCACGGCTATAAGGCAGCTTATGCAGTCATACGCGGTCTTTACGCGGTTTATGTTCCGCCCGTATTTGGCCGCAATCTCCTTTACAAACAGCTCGTATACCTCCGGCGCGATATATGTATGGAACAGCAGCGATACGCCCACCGCGCAGCATATTACCCCCGCTGTGAAGCACGTTATGCGCCCCGCCATGCCGCTCACGCCCAGCAGCGCCACTATCGCCATAGAGCCATCGAGCAAAAGGCCGTACAGCACCGCCGTTATGAACGAGAAAAGATAATATAGCCTGAACCGCCCGAGCACCATTACCATCACTATCAGCAGCGCCGCCTGAAGCGTATATTCAGCCATGCCGAACGTGAAGAACGCAAACGTTTGGCTCAGCTTGAGATGCAATAAATACGCCGGCGCAACTATCATCGATACGCCAAGGTCGCTCGCTTCCATGAGTGCCGCGCTGAACGCGAGCACAATAAGCCCCAATATATATGCCAATTCCGTATAGAACGTTCGTCTTTTCATAAATACCTCCGCCCGTTTCCTCCGGCCCATAAAAAAAGCCCCACAACCGCCGATATGCCGGGCATATTCAGCAGGCTGTGCGGCGAAAAGCGGCAAGCGCCGGAAAAATCCGCAACCGATTTTGTAGTCAAAGTATAGCACAGTGCATTCTCGTCCACAAGGCCGAAAATTTTTTTGGCATCAAAATCGGTTATAATTGTTGACAAGCATCGAACTTTGCGCTACAATACATAAGCACGTTCAAGGAACGGCAATGCGCCCATAGCTCAGCGGATAGAGTGCCCGGCTACGAACCGGTAGGTCGCAGGTTCAAATCCTGCTGGGCGCGCCAAGCAAAAAGAGCCACCATTGGTGGTTCTTTTTGTTTGCTTGTATAGCAGGATTTGAAGGGCGGATAAAGTAAACGCGAAGCGTTTACCCGCCCCGGTTTGAGGCGCAGGGGTGAGCTACGCCGCGCGGAGCGCAAGAAGCGAACATACCGATGCCGAAAACCAAATCCTGCTGGGCGCGCCATGAAAAAAGCACTTCATTCGAAGTGCTTTTTTCAAATTAAGCGCACTTTACGGTGCATGAAAAATGAAGCATAGCTTCGCTCCATGAAGCGCGGCTTCGCCGCACGGATTTTTGCGCGGTACGAAAAAGCGGAGGAGCCTTAGATGGGTGTTCATAAAACAGTCAATGGAGCGTATCGATACAGTCTCATGCCAACATACTATGTAAAGGGGTGCAGCCCCTTGGCTCTCCCTTTGGGAGAGCTGTCACCGCAGGTGACTGAGAG
>OIWQ01001734.1_pt1 | contig 25044 bp, 20 predicted proteins | sample 1587571 | NCBI WGS metagenome assembly OIWQ01 (sample SAMEA3888910, study PRJEB22519) | human gut metagenome | biome: human gut; feature: human-associated habitat; material: faeces | place: Denmark | collected 2010 | reverse complement strand
TACTAGGCTAATGAAACCTCTGTGAGACCTCCACGCTTAAGGTGCACGCTCTTTCTCTCCATATATCCGCCGCATTTACTCTGCTTCTACAAACGTGGTAGTTATTAGACTTCACTGTTCTTTGCCAGCTTATCACTCGAAGCCTAGCCTTATATGCGATTTCTGTCCGTCGGACCAGAGATTTGCTTACAGCTTCCTTCAGATTCCACCTCACGGTGGACACCCTTGCTGTTCGGCTATACACTTCCCACTATCTGGGCGTGTTCGGGACTTACACCCGTTAGAGCGCGCCCATGGCGCGCAAACCAAAAAGCGAAAAGTGCACTCATTCACTTTTCGCTTTTATTATTTTATACTTATCTATTTATCTATATAAGGACTTTTTCTTTCCGATAACAACTACACCCGCTGTCAGCGATACTCCAAGAAGAACAATCCACACTGCCAACTGCCCTTCATCCCCTGTTTTAGGAGATGGAACCGTTGCGCTGACTGGATTTACCGTAGGAGTTGTTTCTACTGTTGTTTCTACTGTTGTTTCTTCTTTTGTCCCTGTCTGACTTCCTGATACAGAAGTTCCGCCCGGTGTCGTTTCCGTTCCTGCATTCCCGCTGTTTTGCACATTTCCCGTTCCCGGCGTTTCAATTCTGTTTGCATCCGGTATTTCTGATGCATCTGTCTCAGGTTGACTCGGCACGTCAGGTACATCCGGCGTTTCCGGTACATCTGTTTCAGGTTCACCCGGTACATTCGGCGTTTCCGGTGCATTTGTTTCAGGTTCACCCGGTACATTCGGTGTTTCCGGTGCATTTGTTTCAGGTTCGCTTGGTACATCCGGCGTTTCCGGTGCATTTATTTCAGGTTCACTCGGTACATCCGGCGTTTCCGGTACGTTTGTTTCAGGTTCACTCGGTACATCCGGTGTTTCAGGTACGTCTGTCTCAGGTTCGTTCGGTACATTTGGCGTTTCTTCCTGAATCTGACAATCTTTATTTCCACCTATAAAATCCAGATTCCATGCATGGGCAGCCGCCTTTTCTCCCCAGTAAGGGTCCGATGCATAACTTACATTAATTCCGCTGCTCTTATCCCCAAGATAAGTTCCATGGTTTCTCCAATCCGAGCTGTCTAAATAACCTTCATCCATCCACTCTTTCATAAAACTGCGAATACAATCATCAATGCTCGCATATGTATCGGCGCTTATTCCGGGAGCGCTGTCCACCGCATTCAAGCCAAAAATATTATTTTTATTCCGGCAGATCCAACTTGTCCCCCAACCGCTTTCATTAATTGCTATTCCCATAGAGAGAAGCGCATTAACACTATAAACATTTTGGTATTTTACAAATGAAAGTCCTGTTCCCGATAATTTTGAAGAAGCTGTGTCAACTCCTGCAGCGCTCATTGCCGATTGGAGCATTACGTTCAATTCCTCGCCACTGTATTTTGTAGCTTCTCTCATGTTTTTAAACTGGAAAAAGTTATAAAACGCATTCCCTGCATTCACTGCGTTTTGACCGTTTGTATTATTTTGATAATCCGAAAGCATCACTGCATAATCGGTATAAAAATAATGTCCATCATAGCTGTAATACTTTACACCTTCATTTAAATAAGAAGGTGCTGTTCCGTTATTTATAAAAGAAACCGGAAGTTTATTTAAATCTTGTGAAATATAATGGATCAGTTTTCCACCGGATACCGCATAATAACTTACATGATCCGAAACCGCCGCATACTCCACAACCTGAACTTCTGAAGCATTTACCGTTCCTGTCACTCCTGACAGCATAAATCGAACTTTCCCATCATCAGTCATACCTAAATATGCCGCGTCTGCACCATAAGCTCCGTTTGTATATCCGCTTCCGCCGCCATATGTAAAAGAAGTTACAGCGCTGCCTTTTGTATTAAAATTGACTACTTTACTCTGCCCGGATGTTTTTGCCAAAAACATTGCATTTTGTGATGGCGTTCCTTCCGCAACAATACCTTTTTCCTCATGAATTTCATAAATTGCTCCATCTTCATCCATAGCCGTTGTCTCCTCAAGACGCTGACTATTTTCATCCTGAAGTGTCGCTGTGACCTGATCCTCCCCCGATAGCTCTGCAGCATTACTTTCCATGCCCGGCATAAAACTTACTACCATCGACATCAAAAGTGCGCATATCAGTAGTTTCTTTTTCTTTATCACTTGTGTATGGCCCTCCTTAACCCTGCTATTAATTATTTATACTAATCTACACTGATACATAACTACCATAACATTTTATTCCATCATTGGCAAGCATTACTTTTTAATATTGTATACAAGTATACAATGAGTATTATCACTATTCAGTCCGATTTTCAAGCTTTTAACAAAACAAATTCCAAGTAACCTCGTACGAAAATAAAATTTCCCATATGACAAAAAGGATTCTGTATAACACCGTCATACAGAATCCTTTTTTAATGCGGATGGTGGGACTTGAACCCACACGTAGTCACCTACGCAAGATTTTGAGTCTTGTGCGTCTGCCATTCCGCCACATCCGCATAATGGCTTCTTTTTTGAAGCCAAGAATTATTATATCACTTGTTTTTTTATATTGCAAGCTTTTTTTACTGTTTTACAAATTATTTTAAACATTTTAAAAGAGTATGCCATACGGAAATAAAATATCACAATTTTCTTATTGAGTTTTCCCTTTCTCTCTATATATTAAAGTTATTGAAGGCACAAATACTGCAAGGTTACAAAATATAGCCATGCGATATAAAATAATCATTGTGTTCTCCGAACTCCATAAAGGAATTATGATAGCTACTAAATTAATAATAAATAATACACACATCATAATAAGTAATTTTTTCATAATTTCCCCTTTCCACTATTTAAAAAGAAAGTCTAAACAATTCTTTTATTTAAAACTATTTCCGTTAATAATAAAATATATTCTAAAAAATTATACATTCATAAGTTTCTTTCCAATTTCAAAACAATCAAATGTTGAAAAGTAATCAGCAGGAGTTTCTGCCCTTCTGATAAGTTTTACTTCTCCGTTCTCTTTAAGAAGAAGTTCGGCTGATTTTAATTTACCATTATAATTGTAACCCATTGCAAATCCATGTGCCCCTGTATCATGAATCACAAGATAATCTCCCCGCTCAATCAGAGGAAGCATCCTGTCAACAGCGAACTTATCGTTATTCTCACAAAGCGAACCTGTCACATCATATTTATGATCACACGGTTCATCCTCTTTTCCAAGTACGGTAATATGGTGATACGCTCCATACATTGCCGGACGCATAAGATTTACCGCACATGCATCCACACCGATATAGTTTTTATAAGTATTTTTCTCGTGGATCGCTTTTGTCACAAGACAGCCATACGGTCCCATCATATAGCGTCCTAACTCTGTATAAATAGCAACATCTCCCATTCCTGCCGGAACAAGAACTTCTTCATACACTTTCCGAACTCCCTCTCCGATCGCATATATATCGTTCGGTTCTTGATCCGGTTTATACGGAATCCCGATTCCACCTGAGAGATTAATAAACTTAATATGAACTCCCGCCTCTTTTGAAAGTTTTACAGCTTGTTCAAATAAAACTTTTGCAAGCATCGGATAATAATCATTCGTAACAGTATTGCTTGCCAGAAATGCATGAAGACCAAACTCTTTCGCGCCTTTACTTTTTAATATTTTATATGCTTCCAAAATCTGTTCCGGTGTCATACCGTATTTTGCATCTCCCGGATTATCCATAATATCGTTACTGATTTTAAATAATCCTCCGGGATTAAACCGGCAGCTTATTGTCTCCGGAACATGACCGATTGCCTGCTCCAAAAAATCAATATGCGTAATATCGTCAAGATTTATGATAGCCCCAAGCTTATCTGCATAAATAAATTCTTCCGCCGGAGTATCGTTCGAAGAAAACATAATGTCTTCTCCCGTAATTTCAAGAGCTTCCGACATCATAAGTTCTGTATAGGAAGAGCAGTCGCAGCCGCAGCCATACTCTTTCAAAATATCGATCAAAAACGGGTTTGGCGTAGCTTTTACCGCAAAGTATTCTTTGTAACCCTTGTTCCATGAAAACGCCTCTTTAAGCGCTTTTACATTTTCTCTGATTCCTTTTTCATCATAAAGATGAAACGGAGTCGGATATATTTTTGTTATTTTCTCGACCTTCTCTTTTGTCACAAACGGTCTTTTATCCATCTTCTCTCACTCCTCATATTTTTATCTTCAGCCTGATTCCTATTTTTTGCTTTTACATATTATTCCACAGTTGCAATTCTCATCATATTACTTGTGGCGCTTCTCTCTTTTTTTACATTCGGCGAAGGAATTCCCGCTGTGATTACGACAATCTCTCCTGTTTCTACAAACTGCTTCACTTTTGCCAGCTCAATCGCGCCGTCGCAAATGTCATCCGTCGTATTAAATGCCTGTGATTTAATCGGTTTTACTCCCCAGTAAATCGACATTCTGCGCAATGTTCTCTCATTCGGAGTCACACCTAAAATCACCTGACGCGGACGCAGATTGGATACAACTCTTGCCGTTGCTCCCGATACAGAAGGTGTAATAATGCATTTGGCATTCAGATTTGATGCTGCCAGCACAGATGAATATCCGATTGCGCTTGATACACCGCTTTTTAAATGTCCTCCTGTTTTTTCCAACATTCCTTCATAATCGAGATGCTGTTCTGTATTCTGAATAATATGAACCATCATCTGAAGCGCTTCCAGAGGATATTTCCCCTGCGCCGTCTCTCCTGACAGCATTACCGCATCTGTTCCGTCATATACAGCATTGGCAACATCTGTAACTTCCGCTCTTGTCGGACGCGGATTACGCATCATAGAGTCCAGCATCTGGGTTGCCGTAATAACTGTTTTAAAGTTCATATTACATTTCTGAATAATCATTTTCTGAAGATACGGAACTTCTTCTGCCGGAATTTCTACTCCAAGATCTCCTCTCGCAACCATAACCCCGTCTGCAGCACGGATAATTTCATCAATATTTTTAATTCCTTCTGCATTCTCTACTTTTGCAATAATCGGAACATATGGCGCACCGAGTTCTTTAAGGTATGCTTTTATTTCAAGTACACATTCTGCATTTCTCACAAAAGATGCAGCGATAAAATCAATTCCCTGCTCTACTCCAAAACGGATATCATCCTTATCTTTTTCTGTGATTGCCGGAAGTCTAACCGCTACATTCGGCACATTTACTCCCTTTCTCTCACCGAGTTCTCCTCCGTTTATGACTTCGCAGAAAATTTCCTTTTCACTTTTTCCAACAACTTTTAATTCAATCAATCCGTCATCAATAAGAATCACTCTACCGGCATCAACATCCTGCACAAGACCTTCGTAAGTGATCGAAACTTTTGATTCATCCCCTTCGATCTCCTCTGTTGTCAGAGTAAACTGCTCTCCGGCCTTGAGCATTATTCTTTTTCCGCCTTTCAATACTCCCGTACGGATCTCCGGTCCCTTTGTATCAAGAAGAATTGCAGTGTTTGTATTCAATTCCTGACGCAGTTCTTTCAGCAGATCCATTCTGCTTTTTTGTTCTTCATGATCTCCGTGCGAAAAATTGAAGCGGGCAACATCCATTCCGTTTTCAATCAACTTTTTCAGCAGTTCCCTGTCATTCGTGTTCGGTCCCATTGTACAAACTACTTTTGTCTTTTTCATCAATCAATTCTCTCCTTTATAATCTATCTGATATAAGTTTTCTCAACACCCGCATAAGCAATTTACAAACTGCTATTTTACATGCTCATGGGTAAATAAATGATCCTGGCAATATTCATAATTACCGTTACATTTTGAGCAAAACCGAAATTCAAGACACGGATCATCCAGTTCCGTCCGTCCGCATACCGCACAGCGATGTCTTGCTCCGTTGGCATATGTCATATGAGGCGCCGACTGCTGTTTGAACTTTGCCTTGCGGGCCCGTTCTTTCGGTGAATACCTGCTCAAATTGCGCGTTGATAAAAAGAATATAATAAAGTTTAAAATCGATGCAATGATCGCGATTCTCGTTACCATGCTGCCTGAAATAATTCCATACAAGATCATCACCCCGTATACAAGCCCCATCCATTTCATTTTGATCGGAATAATAAAATACAATAACACTTCCATATCCGGATAAGTTACCGCGAATGCCAAAAAGATCGACATATAGATATAAGAAACACTAAATAATCCGCTTCCTGTTAAGAGCAGCGTCTGACCGCCTATAAAAGCAGCATCATATGTCGCGCACAACACCCCGTACAGCACAAATGCCCCGATCACAGTAAACAACATTCCCGAAATAATATATACATTATACCGAAATGTTCCCCACGTACGTTCGAGAGTCGTTCCCAAAGAATAATACAGCCAGACCATAAGCAGAAAATAAATCGGTTTCTCAGCCGGAGCTACAAAAATCCACGAAACAATTCTCCAAATCTGCCCTTTCAGTATTAATCCCGGTTCCAGTGTCAGCCACTGAAGAAGTTCCGGCATAAGAAATCTGGTCATATAACCGATTCCATATGCAATAAGCAAGTACAAAGTCAAATTACTTATGGCATAACGCCCAACCTTTTTTTCCATTTTGTCAAACCAGCTCAACAATCATTACCTCACCTTTTAACATTTTTATCTAATTGTAACTTTCACATATCTGTTTGTCAAACATATGTTGTTTCTTTTCACACGTTTAACACAATCTTTATGTAAAATAGCTATATAAATCGACATTATTAGCGAAAACCCGCATAATAATCACGATTGTATTTCCAAAAATGATGTCGTATAATGGAAAACGTCGTATAATAGTATTATACATTTAATATGTAGGAACTCTTTTCTTTTTCAGAGTTCTCTTTTCATTATAGTAATATTTCGAAAAATCATTATTTTTTTAAAGTTTGGAGATAATGCAATGAACTTAAACAAATTACATACTCTCGGTATTGATATCGGTTCTACCACAGTCAAAATTGCAATTTTAGACAGTGAAAACGAAGTCCTTTTTTCAGACTACGAACGTCATTTTGCAAACATTCAGGAAACATTATCCGACTTGCTCGGACGGGCACTTTACAAACTCGGTTCAATTCAGGTTTCTCCTGTCATTACAGGAAGCGGAGGTCTTACTCTCGCAAAACATCTAGGAGTTCCTTTTGTACAGGAGGTCATTGCCGTATCAACAGCTCTGCAAGACTATGCACCGCAGACTGATGTGGCGATTGAGCTCGGAGGTGAGGATGCGAAAATCATCTATTTTGAAGGTGGAAATGTAGAACAGCGTATGAACGGAGTCTGTGCAGGGGGCACAGGTTCTTTTATTGACCAAATGGCTTCCCTTCTTCAGACAGACGCTTCGGGATTGAACGAATATGCAAAGAACTATAAAGCGCTATACTCCATCGCGGCTCGCTGCGGTGTATTTGCCAAATCCGACATTCAGCCTCTCATCAATGAAGGAGCGTCCAAAGAAGATCTTGCCGCTTCTATTTTTCAGGCTGTCGTAAACCAGACAATCAGCGGACTTGCATGTGGAAAACCAATTCGCGGACATGTTGCATTTCTCGGCGGACCTCTTCACTTTTTATCAGAACTACGCGAAACCTTTATCCGTACTTTAAAATTAGATGACGAACACATTATCGCTCCGCACCACTCACACTTGTTCGCCGCGATCGGATCTGCTTTAAATTCAAAAAAGGATACGCCGACAGCTCTTTGCGAGCTTCAGAAACGCCTTGAAAATAAAATTCAATTAGACTTTGAAGTAGAGCGTCTTGATCCATTATTTGAAACATCTGCAGACTATGATAAATTCATTTCCCGTCATAGCAAACACCAAGTTCCGATCAAAGATCTGGCAACTTATACAGGCAAAGCTTTTTTAGGAATTGATGCGGGATCTACAACAACAAAAGCTGCTCTTGTCGGAGAAGACGGAACACTCCTTTACTCTTTTTACCACAATAATGACGGAGATCCTCTCGGAACAACAATTTCCGCGATCAAGGATATTTACCGCCAGCTTCCCGAAGACGTTGAAATCGTCCACTCCTGCTCTACCGGATACGGAGAAGCGCTGATCAAGTCTGCCCTTATGCTAGATGAAGGCGAAGTGGAAACCGTTGCCCATTATTATGCAGCCGCGTTTTTTGAACCTGATGTAGACTGTATCCTCGATATCGGCGGTCAGGACATGAAATGCATCAAAATCAAAAATCAAACAGTTGATAGTGTGCAGCTTAACGAAGCATGTTCTTCCGGATGCGGTTCTTTCATTGAAACATTCGCAAAGTCTTTAAATTACACGGTAGAAGATTTTGCCCATGAAGCTCTTTATGCTCAAAATCCGATTGATTTAGGGACACGCTGTACTGTTTTTATGAACTCTAAAGTAAAGCAAGCTCAAAAAGAAGGCGCTTCCGTAGCGGACATCTCTGCCGGACTTGCTTACTCCGTCATAAAAAACGCACTTTTCAAAGTCATCAAAGTATCAGACGCTTCCGAACTCGGGAAACATATTGTTGTTCAAGGCGGAACATTTTACAACAATGCCGTCCTTAGAAGCTTTGAAAAAATCGCAGACTGCGAAGCAATCCGTCCCGATATTGCCGGAATCATGGGCGCATTCGGCGCTGCATTGATTGCCAGAGAACGTTACGGAGAATGTAAAGGAACAACTATGCTTTCTATTGAAGACATCCGTTCCCTTGAATATTCAACTACTATGACAAAATGCCGCGGATGTACAAACACTTGTCGTCTTACGATCAATCACTTCAGCGGCGGCCGAAAATTTATAACCGGAAACCGATGTGAACGAGGTCTCGGAAAAGAAAAAAATACAAATACGCTGCCAAACTTGTTTGACTATAAATTTCATCGGTATTTTGATTATGAACCTCTTTCCGAAGAAGATGCCACGCGAGGAATAATCGGAATTCCCCGTGTACTTAACATGTACGAAAATTATCCATTCTGGTTTACATTTTTCACCAAACTCGGATTCCGTGTCGTACTCTCTCCTGCTTCTACGAGAAAAATTTACGAACTCGGTATCGAATCCATTCCAAGTGAATCCGAATGTTATCCGGCAAAACTGGCTCACGGACATATTCAATGGCTGATCAACAACGGAATCGAACACATTTTCTATCCGTCTGTTCCATATGAAAGGAATGAATTTGAAGATTCCAACAACCACTACAACTGTCCGATCGTTACATCTTATCCGGAAAATATAAAAAACAATATCGATCCGATCATCGAAAACGAAGTCGACTTCATCCATCCGTTTCTTTCTTTTAAAAACGAAGAAACCATTGCTTATCGGTTATTTGAAGAACTGGGATCAAAATTCTCACTGTCAAAAAACGAGATTTATTCCGCAGTACACGATGCATGGACAGAACTTGCTTCCTGCCGGGAAGATATGAGACGCAAAGGGGAAGAAACGATCCGGTTTTTGAACGAAACCGGAAACAGAGGAATCGTCCTTGCCGGAAGACCGTACCATATCGACCCGGAAGTCAATCATGGACTTCCGGAAATGATCCTTTCCTATAATATTGCCGTACTGACTGAAGATTCTGTATCCCATCTTCATCCCGTTGAACGGCCTCTTAATGTTATGGATCAGTGGATGTACCACTCTCGCTTGTATGCCGCGGCAAATTATGTAAAAACAACAGAAAACCTTGATTTAATCCAACTGAACTCTTTCGGATGCGGTCTTGATGCTGTTACTACAGATCAAGTTGCCGACATCTTAACAAATTCAGGTAAAATTTATACAACTTTAAAGATCGACGAAGTTAATAATCTAGGGGCGGCTCGTATCCGTGTACGCTCTCTGCTGGCTGCTATCCGCGTCAGAGAACAAAAAAAGACAGAGCGCACTATCCGCTCTGCAGCAATCGAAAAAGTTCCTTTTACAAAGGAAATGAAGGCGACACATACTATTCTTTGTCCGCAGATGTCTCCGATTCATTTTGAAATGCTCGAAGCTGCCTTTAGAGGATCCGGATATCGGTTTGAGATTCTCCCTAACGACAACAAACAGGCAGTTGATGTAGGCCTGAAATATGTAAATAACGATGCCTGCTACCCTTCTCTCATCGTTGTTGGACAGATTATGGAAGCACTTCTTTCCGGAAAATACGATCTTGACAAAGTGGCAGTTATCATTACTCAAACAGGAGGAGGATGCCGCGCTTCCAATTATATCGGATTTATACGGCGCGCCCTGAAAAAAGCAGGCTTTGGACACGTTCCTGTCATCTCACTGAATTTAAGCGGCCTGGAAGGAAATCCGGGATTTAAACTGACCCCGTCCCTTATCATGCGTATCGTATACGGCGCTCTCTTCGGAGATATTTTTATGAAATGTGTCTATCATATGCGGCCATACGAAGCCGTTCCCGGAACAACTGATCAGATTCATCGCAAATGGGCAAAGATCTGCAAAGACTTTGTTTCAAAAGGATATCCTTCCCGGCACAAATTCAAAAAGCTTTGCCGGGACATTATTCACGACTTTGATTCGATCGAAATATTGGATATCAAAAAACCCCGCGTCGGAATTGTCGGGGAAATACTTGTGAAATTTCTGCCGGCAGCCAATAATCATCTTGTTGAACTGCTAGAGGCAGAAGGCGCAGAAGCTGTTGTTCCTGATCTTGCAGACTTTTTGCAATATTGTTTTTATAACCAAAACTTCAAAGTCTCTCATCTCGGGATGAAGAAGTCAAAAGCACTTGCAGGACGTCTCGGTGTTCAGGCGGTTGAATGGTTTCGGTCTCCTGCCACAAAAGCCTTCGCAGAAAGCAAACATTTTTCACCTCCTGCAAAAATCGAACATTTAGCAGAAATGGCATCTGATATCGTATCGCTTGGGAATCAGACAGGAGAAGGATGGTTTCTGACCGGAGAAATGCTTGAACTGATTGAAAACGGCGCTCAAAATATTATCTGCGCGCAGCCGTTTGCCTGTCTTCCAAACCATGTCGTAGGAAAAGGTGTGATCAAAGAACTTCGCCGGCTCCATCCGCAGTCAAATATTGTCGCCATTGATTTCGATCCCGGCGCAAGCGAAGTGAACCAATTAAACCGAATTAAACTGATGCTTTCCACTGCCTTTAAAAATATGGAAAAAGAAAATCAGTCAATGTAAACAATATTACAGAGCTCGAAAAACGGCAGAGATGTAGGAAATCGTTTTACCTCCCGCATCTCTGCCGTTTTATTAAAAAATCATCTGTTCCTCTTATATACAACATGTAGTGTTTTAATCAAACTTCCATCAAGGAGACAATCTGTTCCGGCACTTCCACTAACATTTCCGCTCCCGACTGTTCCAATTCTTCTTTCGATCCATATCCATACAACACGCCTATACTGTGCAGTCCCGCTTTCTTTGCTCCGATCATATCATGAGAGCGATCCCCTACCATGACTACTTCATTTCTGTCTGTAATGTTACAGCTCTCAATCACATATTCTATCACTTCATATTTATCTGTCCTGCTTTCATTCATACAGGCTCCGCCGATAAAGTCAAAATATTTGGAAAACCCAAAATAATCCGCAATCTGCTTTGCAAACATCTCCGGTTTTGATGTTGCAATCGCTAAACGAAATCCTTTTTTTCTCAGTTTTTCCAACATCTCGATCACGCCGTCATATACATTATTTCCAAAAATCCCTTTGTCACGGTAATACTCTCTATAATCTTCAACCATCCTCGCACTTTCTTCATCCGCAAGACCACAAACTTTACAAAACTGTCCGCGCAGCGGCGGTCCGATAAAGCTTCGGAGTTGCTCTTCCGAAAGCATCGGAAGATGATTTTTCTCAAGTGCATATTTAATACTATTCATGATTCCCGGCGCGGAATCCGTAATTGTTCCGTCCAAGTCAAAAAATATCGTCTTGTATTTCATTCTTTTTCCCTCTGAAAATCAATTTTATTGATGTTTTCCATATTCTAAAAAATTCTAAAAAATGCTTATTATCCTTTTTCCCCTCATCCAAAAAAAGTTTAAAAACTTCGGATGTGATCCTCATCTTCACTTTGCGTCTTGATTACTTTTTTCACAATAACATAATATCCGAAATCATCATTTACTTTTATAAAAACACGATCTCCTTCTTTATGTCCAAGAAGAGCTTTTCCAAGCGGCGATTCAATACTTACAAGACCATTCAGGGAACTTCCTCTGACTGATGTTACAATCCGGTACGTCTCCACTTCTTCATCATCTTCACAGTACACCTCTACCGTATTATTAAGTCCGATTTCATCTTCTTTAGATTCATCTTCTACGATCACCGCAGTTTTTAACATTCTTTCCAGATAACGGATTCGACTTTCATTTCTGTTTTTTTCTTTTTTTGCCGCATGATATTCAAAATTTTCACTTAAATCTCCATGAGAACGCGCTTCTTTTACCGCTTCAATCAATTCTTTTCTTTCTACCAATTTCCGATGTTCAATCTCTTCCCGAATTTTCTCTACATCGCTCTTTGTCAGCTTTTCCCGCATAATTTTATTACTCCTTTACGGCTGCTTTATATATAAAGTTCCATTATTGCTCTACATAAACGAAAGACCCCGAATCTTCGAGGTCTGTTCGTATATAAAACGAATTCGCTAAATTTTTATTTCAAAAGAAGAGATTTTCCCGTCATCTCTTTCGGCTGCTCCATTCCCATGAGTTCAATCAATGTAGGAGCAATATCCGCAAGACATCCTCCCTCTCTGAGCTTATAAGACGGATCTGCATTTACAAGAATAAATGGTACAGGATTTGTTGTGTGTGCCGTAAACGGCTCTCCTGTCTCTTCGTCAATCAACTGCTCTGCATTTCCGTGATCCGCGCAGATAAACATCTGACCATTCACTTCTTTCACAGCTTCAACCGCTCTTCCGACGCATTCGTCAACAGCTTCTATCGCTTTGATAGCTGCCGGCTCAACACCTGTATGTCCAACCATATCCGGATTTGCATAATTTATAATAATAACGTCATATTTATCAGACTTGATTGCATCAACAAGCTTATCGCTTACTTCATACGCACTCATCTCCGGTTTCAAATCATATGTTGCAACTTTCGGAGATTTTACAAGTATTCTGTCTTCTCCTTCATTCGGCTCTTCTACCCCGCCGTTGAAGAAAAAGGTCACATGCGCATATTTTTCCGTCTCTGCAATACGAGCCTGTTTCAGACCCTTTGCTGCAAGAAACTCGCCAAATGTGTTTGTAATCTCTTCTTTTACAAAAGCAACCAGTTTATTTTCGATCGTAACATCGTATTCTGTAAAACATACATACGTTGTTTTCACCCGTTCTCCTCGTTCAAAACCGTCGAACTGATCGTCGCAGAATGTTCTTGTGATCTCTCTCGCGCGATCCGGTCTGAAATTGAAGAAGATCATAGAATCCCCGTCTTTTACTGTCGCTGTCGGAGCGCCGTCTTTCATCACTACAAACGGTTCCACAAACTCGTCAGTTTTCTCGTTGTCATAAGATGCCTGAATTCCTTCAAGCGCCGATGCCGCTTCAACTCCTTCGCCTTTCACCAAGGCATTATATGCTTTTTCCACACGATCCCAACGGTTGTCACGATCCATCGCATAATAACGACCTGATACAGATGCCACTTCACCGACACCGATTTCCTTCATCTTAGCTTCCAGTTCTGCCACATAATCTTTTCCCGATGCCGGAGGCGTATCTCTTCCATCAAGGAAACAATGTACATAAACTTTCTCGATTCCCTGTTTTTTCGCCAGCTCAAGCAAACCGTAAATATGAGTATTGTGACTGTGAACTCCGCCGTCAGATACAAGTCCCATCATGTGAAGAGCAGAATCGTTTTTCTTTACATTTTCACATGCTGCAAGAAGCGCTTTATTCTCAAAGAAATCTCCATCCTGAATTGACTTTGTGATTTTTGTCAAGTCTTGATATACAATTCGTCCAGCTCCCATATTCAAATGTCCGACTTCTGAATTTCCCATCTGCCCTTCCGGAAGTCCGACTGCCATTCCGCTTGCATTTCCTTTTACGAATGGGCATTCTGCCATCAGCTTGTCCATTACTGGAGTTTTTCCTTCTGCTACAGCATTACCCTTATCATCGGCTCTCAAGCCATATCCATCTAATATCATCAATACGGTTGGTTTTTTACTCATATCCATATCTCCTTTAACTATACATTTGTACTTTTCATTCCGCTATTTATTGTACCTTTTTTTTCTTTGTTTTGCAAGCATGAACAGACCGGACTGACGCATTTGTGCACCTGTCCGGTCTGTTTATAAAATCGATCTCGTATTTATTTTACAAAATATTCGATAAAAATTAGTAATTTACGATTTTTCCGAAATCAGCTTTCAAAGAAGCTCCTCCTACAAGACCTCCGTCTATGTCAGCCTGTGCAAACAGCTCTGCTGCGTTTCCTGCATTCACAGAACCGCCGTACTGAATACGGATTTTCTCTGCCGTTGCATCATCATACACTTCTGCAACACACTCACGGATTGCTTTACAAACTTCCTCTGCCTGTTCCGTTGTAGCTGTCTTTCCTGTTCCGATCGCCCAAATCGGCTCATAAGCAATAACCATCGTTTTTGCCTGCTCGGATGTAACATTCTGAAGACCTACTTTCACCTGCTGACGAATGAAATCCATTGTCACACCCTGCTCTCTCTGCTCCAGAGATTCACCGCAGCACATGATTGGTGTGATACCATGCTCTAATGCTTTCAATACTTTCTTATTTACGTCTTCGTTTGTCTCACCGAAATAATCTCTTCTCTCAGAATGTCCGAGAACGACATATTTTACACCTGCATCTACAAGCATACCCGGAGAGATTTCGCCTGTATAAGCTCCGCTCTCTTCAAAATACATATTCTCAGCACCAACCTGAATGTTTGTTCCTTTCACAGCTTCAACAACCGGTACGATATCGATTGCCGGAACACAAAATACAACGTCTACGGCGTCGTTTGCTACAAGCGGTTTCAGTTCTTCTACAAGAGCAACTGCTTCGCTCGGAGTTTTGTTCATTTTCCAGTTACCTGCGATAATTTTTCTTCTTGCCATTTCCATATTCTCCTTCTTCTAGACCACTTTCATTTATTTATCATTAGCTGCCGCTACACCCGGAAGTTCTTTTCCTTCAAGGAATTCCAGAGAAGCGCCGCCGCCTGTAGAAATATGTGTCATCTTATCGCCGAATCCAAGCTGATTTACAGCCGCTGCCGAATCACCGCCTCCGATGATCGTAACAGCCTCTGTATTTGCGAGAGCTTCTGCAACAACTTTTGTTCCTTCTGCAAATTTAGGCATCTCGAAGCATCCCATCGGTCCGTTCCAAACAACTGTTTTCGCAGATTTCACTGCCTCTGCAAAGATTTTTGCCGTCTCCGGTCCGATATCCAGACCCATCCATCCGTCCGGAATCGCATCACGTGAAACAACTTTCGTATTTGCATCGTTTGAAAATTCATCTGCTACGATCGTGTCAACCGGAAGAAGAAGTTTTACTCCTTTTTCCTCAGCTTTCTTGATCATATCAAGTGCATACTGAAGATAGTCTTCCTCAAGAAGAGATGCTCCTACACTTCCGCCCTGAGCCTTTGTAAATGTATAACTCATTCCTCCTCCGATAATCAATGTGTCTACTTTGTCAAGCAGGTTATTGATAACTGAGATTTTGCTGGAAACTTTCGCACCGCCAAGGATCGCAACAAACGGTCTTTCCGGGTTCTCTACTGCATTTCCAAGGAAGTCGATCTCTTTTTGCATAAGATATCCGACAACTGCCGTATCAACATACTCTGTAACTCCTACGTTTGAACAGTGTGCTCTGTGAGCCGTACCAAACGCATCATTTACAAATACATCACAAAGAGAAGCCAGTTCTTTGCTGAATGCCTCTCCGTTCTTTGTCTCTTCTGCTCTGTAACGTGTATTCTCAAGAAGGACTACGTCGCCGTCCTTCATCGCTTCCACTGCCGCTTTTGCATTTTCTCCTACTACTTCCGGATCGGCTGCGAATTTCACATCCTGTCCGAGAAGTTCAGCCAGTCTTACTGCCACCGGTGCAAGAGAAAGTTCCGGTTTCGGCTCACCCTTCGGCTTTCCGAGGTGAGAACAAAGGATTACTTTTCCTCCATCCGCAATCAATTTTTTAATTGTAGGAAGAGCTGCCACGATACGATTTTCATCTGTAATCTTACCGTCGATCAGCGGAACGTTAAAGTCACATCTTACAAGGACTCTCTGTCCCTTTACATTAATATCATCTACTGATTTTTTATTAAGAGCTGCCATTATCATTGCCTCCTGAATATTTTTCTGAAGATTCATAACAAAACGGAGTCCGGTCCTACAATAAGACCGGACCCCGTTGTGAGTCATTTTCATAACTGTTCGGCGCGACACTGCCTGTCCGCCAAAATAATCCATTACTTTAAAATGAATTAAGCCTCAAGCAGTTTTCCGAAGTATTTGATTGTTCTTACCATCTGGCTTGTGTAAGAGTTCTCGTTGTCATACCATGAAACAACCTGAACTTCTGTTGTTCCGTCGCCAGTCGGAAGTGCCATTGTCTGAGTAGCATCAAAGAGTGATCCGTAAGACATACCTACGATATCGCTGGATACGATCTCATCTGTATTGTATCCGTAAGACTCGTTTGCTGCTGCTTTCATAGCTGCGTTGATCTGATCAACTGTTACTTCGCCTTCTACAACTGCTGTAAGAATTGTTGTAGATCCTGTCGGAGTCGGAACACGCTGAGCAGAACCGATCAGTTTTCCGTTCAGTTCCGGAATAACAAGACCGATTGCTTTTGCTGCACCTGTGCTGTTCGGCACGATGTTGCAAGCTGCTGCACGAGATCTTCTCAGATCGCCTTTTCTCTGCGGTCCGTCAAGTGTCATCTGATCACCTGTGTAAGCGTGGATTGTGCACATGATACCGGATTTGATCGGTGCAAGATCGTTCAGTGCTTTTGCCATCGGAGCCAAGCAGTTTGTTGTACAGGAAGCTGCTGAGATGATGTTGTCATCTTTTGTAAGCTGCTCGTGGTTTACGTTATATACGATTGTCGGAAGGTCATTTCCTGCCGGAGCGGAAATAACAACTTTTTTAGCGCCTGCATCGATGTGAGCCTGTGCTTTTGCTTTAGATGTGTAGAATCCTGTACACTCCAGAACTACGTCAACGCCGATTTCTCCCCACGGAAGTTCTGCTGCGTTTGCTTTTGCGTAGATTTTAATTTCTTTTCCATCAACGATGATAGAATCCTCTCCAGCCTCAACTTTATCTGCCAGTGCATATTTGCCCTGTGTTGAGTCATATTTCAGTAAGTGAGCAAGCATTTTCGGGGATGTCAGGTCATTGATTGCTACGATCTCAAATCCCTCTGCTCCGAACATCTGTCTGAAAGCAAGACGTCCAATACGTCCAAATCCATTAATCGCTACTTTTACTGCCATGATTAATTCCTCCTAAAAGTTTGAAAAATATTTAACTGTTTCCAGTTATGCAAATGAACCCCCGCAAAGTAAACATTGTTAAGAATTCATCAACTAGCATAATTGTACTAAAACAGGAACAAAAATTCAAGTCCTAAATACATTTTTATGGAATCCGTCGAAAAACAGCCTTACGATTCTCAAATTCTGTATAATATCGAAAACCACAGGATTTCAGAAGTTCGCCCGCGATCTCAAATTCATATCCGATATGCTCTGCTTTATGAGCATCAGATCCCACGGTGATGATCTCTCCTCCCAGCTCTTTATATCGGCGAAGCACACTCGGATGCGGATGAGCAAATCCAAGACCATACTTTATTCCTGCCATGTTCAATTCCAGACCTTTTCCTGACGAGATCAATTCTCTTAATATCATGTCAATCTCATCAGAAAACTTTTCATAAGAATACGCCTCCGCCTGATGCTTTCCATATCGAACCACATAATCCAAATGACCGAGCACATCGAAACATTTTATTTTCCGAATGCATTCCAACGTTTCACAGAACATCCTCCTGTATACCTGTGCATCTCCCAGCTCTTCAAACACCTTTCCGGTATAAGGGTCTTCCCCACAGACAAGATGCATAGAGCCGATCACAAAATCGAACGGATACTTCTCGATCAACGTCTCGTATCTTGTCCCCAGATGCTTTTGAAGTCCTAATTCAATTCCGATACGCACCTGAATCCGTTCTTCATACTCTTTTTTCTTTTTTAAAAGAAACGGAAAGTAGTTTTCCGTATCCAACCGGAATGCACTTTCTCCCAATTCGTCATCCGGCGGGTAATCCGCATCCATATGATCTGTGATGCAAACCGAATAGAGCCCTCTTTCAACAGCCCGGTTCAACATACTTTCAACAGCCTCTTCACTGTCCGTTGAAAATGCGGTATGCATATGAAAATCAGATCGTATCATTGTTTCTTTTAATCGTTTAGGCATCCTCTCACACCTCTCACAAAATCGTACCGCCGCCAAGTACATACTCGCCGTCATAAAATACAATCGCCTGACCGGGTGTCACCGCGCGCTGCGGCTCCTCAAAACAGCAAGTTACTTCATCTTCTTTCGTCCGCTCGACCGTACACCACGCGCCTTTGTGATTATACCTGATCTTCGCAAACACACGCAGCGGTTCTTTTAGATCTTCTACCGACATAAAGTTCAGCTGTTTTGCACGGACAACCGTTGTCAGAGATTCTTCATAAGTTCCGATAACGACCTCATTCGTTTCCGGACGGATTTCAAGAACAAATGCCGGATATCCAAGTGCCAGACCAAGTCCCTTTCTCTGACCGACCGTATAATGGATAATCCCTTTATGCCTCCCTATGACAGTTCCATCCGATGTAACAAAGTTTCCTTCCGAAGCTTTCTTCCCTGTATGTTCTTCTATAAAAGCAGCATAGTTTCCATCCTGTACAAAACATATATCCTGACTGTCCGGCTTGTCCGCAACGAGCAGTCCGATCTTTTCCGCAATTACCCGAACTTCTTCTTTTGTATATTCTCCTACCGGCATCAACGTTCGTTTCAACTGTTCCTGCGTCAGATTATATAATGCATAAGTCTGATCTTTTGCAGCAGTTGCCGAACGCCGCAGAGCATATCTCCCGTTTGAAAGCTGCTCAACTCTTGCATAGTGCCCTGTCGCAATAAAATCTGCTCCGATCGAGATGCTGCGCTTAAGAAGCGCTTCCCATTTCACATAACGGTTGCATGCAATACACGGATTCGGCGTCTGGCCGTTCACATAAGAATCTGCAAAATAGTCGATTACATTTTTTTGGAATTCCTCTCTGAAATTCATCACATAATAAGGAATGCCCAATGCCGCTGCAACTCTCCTCGCATCTTCAACAGCGCTTAACCCGCAGCAGCCTCCGTTTTCTTCTACTGTACAGACGTCTTCTTCCTGCCAGATCTGCATCGTAACGCCGATCACATCATAGCCTTGTTCTTTCAGCAGATATGCCGCCACAGACGAATCCACGCCTCCTGACATTCCTACAACCACTTTCTTCATTAATATTCCTCTTCTTCCTCGTCCTCATGAATATCTGTCTTTGGTTTTTCCAGCCCTTCAATCTTGATCCCGTTCTTTTCAGCATAATCCCAAAGCGCCGCATGAATTGCTTCCTCTGCCAGCAACGAACAATGTACTTTTACTGGCGGAAGACCATCAAGAGCCTCCATCACAGCTTTGTTTGTTACTTTCATTGCCTCCTGTATATTTTTCCCTTTTACAAGTTCTGTCGCCATACTGCTTGTTGCTACAGCCGCCCCACATCCAAAAGTTTTAAACTTCACATCCCGAATAATCTGGTTTTCATCAATGTCAAGATAAATTCTCATGATATCTCCACATTTTGCATTTCCCACTGTTCCGACGCCGCTGGCGTTTTCAAGTTCTCCTACGTTTCTCGGATGCTGAAAATGATCCATTACTTTTTCTGTATACATAAATAAATTCCTCCTATTCTCTGTTTCCGCTTATTCAAACGATATTTTTCTTTTGACTTAAGTCAATTTCTTTTCCCTGTTCCTTTACTTATTTTTTTGTTTTTTCAAAAAATCTTCATAAAGAGGAGACATGCTTCTTAGTCGAGCTACTATCTCTTTCAAACAGGTCGTCACATAATCCAGATCTTCTTTTGTCGTATCGTCTCCAAGCGTCAGACGCAAAGATCCGTGTGCAATTTCATGAGGAAGCCCGATTGCCAAAAGAACATGTGAAGGATCCAGCGATCCCGATGTACACGCAGATCCGCTGGAAGCGCAGATGCCTTTCATGTCGAGCATGATAAGAAGCGACTCGCCTTCTATATATTGAAAACTGAAATTCACATTATTCGGAAGACGCCTTTCTCTGTCGCCGTTTAATCTGCAGTATGGTATCTCTTTTTCAATCTTTTCGATCAAATAATCCCGAAGCTGACTTTCTTTTTCCATTCTTCTTTCCATAGACGCTGCAGCTATTTCAACTGCTTTCCCGAAACCGACGATTCCTGGAACATTTTCAGTTCCTGCACGACGTCTCCTCTCCTGTGCTCCTCCGTGGATCAACGAGCGGATTTTGACTCCTTTTCTGATGTATAAAAATCCAATTCCCTTCGGACCGTTTAATTTATGTCCGCTGGCGCTGAGCATATCTATATGACATTCATCGACATCGATCGGTATCTGACAAAACGCCTGTACGGCGTCCGTGTGAAACAAAATTCCTTTTTCATGAGCGATCGCGCCGATCTCTTTTATCGGCTCTACCGTACCGATCTCATTGTTCGCAAACATGACCGAGATCAATATCGTATCCGGTCTGATCGCCGCCTCTACCGACTTCGGATCTACAACTCCATATTCATCCACATCGAGATAAGTAACCTCATACCCTCGCTTTTGAAGATATTCACATGTATGCAAAACGGCATGATGTTCAATCTTCGTCGTAATAATATGCTTTCCTTTTGCGCCATACGCCTCTGCTGTCGCCGTCAATGCCCAGTTGTCGGCTTCCGTTCCTCCCGCCGTAAAATAAATCTCATTTTCCTTTGCTCCGATCACACCTGCGATCGTCTCTCTTTGTTTTGAAATCACTTCCTTATTTGCCGCCGCAAACGAATATATACTGGACGGATTCCCATAATGTTCTGTAAAATAAGGCAGCATTGCTTCCACAACTTCAGGTGAAGTTTTTGTCGTAGCCGCATTATCAAGATATATCAGTTTATCCATCTTTTTTCCTCCATCTCTTCATTAAATAAACTGTAATCAGTTTCTACAGTTTTTTCCGTTTTCTTTTACGAGTTGATCAAGTTTAATCTCATCTACCGTCTGGTTAATACTGTCGTTAATTTTCTTCCAAACATATTTTGTCACGCAGCTGTCCGAAACACTGCATCCTCCATTTGGTTCAAGACCCGCGCAGTCCACCGGCTCAAGACTGCCTTCCAATGCGCGAAGCACATCTCCCACAGAAATATCTTCCAGTCTTTTTACAAGCACATATCCGCCTCCGGCTCCTCTTACACTTCTTACAATCCCCGCTTTTTTCAGCATAGACATCAACTGCTCAAGATATCGTTCCGAGATATCTTGTCTTGTTGAAATACTTGTAATAGATACCGGCTGTTCACCTCCATTTTGCGCCAGATCGATCAACGCACGAAGTCCATACCTTCCTTTTGTAGATAACTTCACTTTCTCACGCTCCGTTCCTTAATAAAAATACTCTATTTCTTTATTCTTAATATTGCAGAATGGATTCCCCAGTATTTTACTAGGGATTTCTTTTGTAGCATAGCATTCATCCCCGGTTCTGTCAAGTCTCCTTATGACATATGTTTTAACAAGTATATGTCTGTTGTTACAAATCGAGGTGATTTTATGTTATTCCGTTCTGACAAATTCCGCTCCTTTTCTTCCCGCAATTTATTTCGCGGCGCCGCCGTTTTAACTGCCGCCGGATTGATCACTCGCATTATGGGATTCTTCTTTCGTATTTTTTTAAGTCATGCTTTCGGAGAAGAAAACGTCGGTTTATATCAGCTCATTTTCCCGGTCTATGCACTTTGTCTGTCAGTCAGCACATTCGGGATTCAAACCGCCGTCTCACACATGGTCGCAGAAAAAATGTCATCTGTTGTTACTTACTCTGCCGCCAGTTCATCCTCCCCGCATATTGAACGGCAAAAAGAAGCCGGAAACATTCTTGCAGTTTCTCTTGGCTTCACACTCTTTCTCTCACTTATAGAATTATATTTTCTCCAAAAAAACGCCTTTTATATAGCAACAACTTTTTTAGGAGATGCCAGGTGTGAAAATCTCCTTCTTATCGTCTCTTATGCATTACCGTTCGCCGCAATACATAGTTGTATCTGCGGATACAGTTTAGGGCTTCAGCAGACAAAAATTCCTGCCCTGTCACAGCTTATCGAACAATCCGCTCGAATTCTTTTCGTCGTCCTGCTTTTTCTCTTTGTTAAAAAAACCGGGGAAATCCCTTCTGTCAAACTTGCCGCCGCCGGCATTGCCGCAGGCGAGACGGCTGCCGCACTTTTTTCGATACAGATGCTGAATCGGCAAAAGCAGCTTTGTTATGCCGCTTCGATTTCTTCCATTTCAAAAACTTTCAGAAAACTGTCCGCTTTATCTGTTCCTCTTACAGCAAATCGAACGGCAGTTACTTTACTCCAAAGCATTGAGGCGGCCTCCATCCCGACTTTTTTAAAAATCTACGGAATGACTTCTTCGGAAGCGCTTCGCCTTTACGGAGTATTGACAGGAATGGCTCTGCCATGCATCCTTTTTCCTTCGGCGCTCACAACTTCTATCGGAACAGTGCTTATGCCTGCCGTCAGCGCTGCCCAGGCATCTGATGATAACAGACGAATCATTCGTTTATTGAAACAATCTGTAGGAAGCTGTTTCATTTTAGGCCTTGGATGCTGTCTGTTTTTTCTGATTTTCGGAAACTTTCTCGGAAGAGTTTTGTTCCATAGTTCTGCTGCCGGAAGTTTCATTTTAACACTTTCATGGATCTGCCCGTTTCTTTACACAAATACCGCCCTTACAAGCATAATTAACGGACTTGGGAAAACATTCTGCACACTTCTCGTCAACACTGCCGGTCTTCTTGTTCGTATTGCCGGAGTATTTTTTGCAATCCCCAAGTTTGGAATATACGGTTATCTGATCGGACTTTTAACCAGTCAGTTTCTTGTTTTCGGAATCGCCGTTATTATTTTATTTTTTCATCTCCGAAAAGGAGCAAAAGATCTATAGACTATGTGCGCAGCACATAGTCTATAGACAACTACACATAATTCAAGAACAACTTCACTAATACAGGATTCACATATAATTCGGTAATAATTCCTAAACTCATCATCAAACCGACAAAAATTGTTTTCTGTCTGTTCCATCTGCCATCTTCTGACTCATAACAATATTTCAGGATCATAAAATACGCAGGAATATAGAAAAGAAACTGTGGAGAAACACCTATAAGACACAAGAGACAGCCTTTCATTCCCAAGTTCGATGCCGCCAGCGAAACAAGCACCCCCACAGATATGCCTGTCCACCCAAGAAATAACCCAGCGCTTACTTTTTTCAACTTCGTAAGAGCCAACCCTGAAAGCATAAAAAACGGAACGCAGCGAATGCGAAGCAGATACCATAAATATTCTTTTTCGTCTATCTGCACACCCCTGAATTGATCCAAAAAATATTCACTGAACAGATCCGGAGCTGCCACATATTTTTTAGCAAGAAAATTGACATAAATAATTCCAATTAAAAATCCCGGCATAAACAAAGCCGCTAACTGCTTTTTCACATGAAATACCTTCATTATTCCTCCCTGTATCGCGCAGTTGCTGATCCTTTTGCCATTCTGCACTTTACTTTTTATTGATATTTCATTATATGCCGGAATTTTTTCATTATCACTTTTCACGATCCGTTTCTTACATCATTTTCAGGCTTCGTATTTTACTGCATATGCCATTAATGATGCAACTGTTTTTGCATCTTCAATCTCTCCTGTAAATATTTTTTCTTTTAATTCATCAAGAGAATATGCTTTCAGATCAATAAATTCATCCTCATCTAAATGCTGTTTTGAAGGGATTAAATTTTTCGCCACATACACCTCGATCTTCTCATTGCAAAAAGCAACCGTTGTCCTCAAGGTGATCAGCCATTCCAATTCCTCACTTTTATAACCTGTTTCTTCTTCCAATTCCCGAGCAGCACATTTAAACCCCGGCTCTCCTTCCTCATCCAGAGCCCCTGCCGGTATCTCCAAAGTATATCTCTCAAGTGCATTTCGATACTGACGTACCATAAGTATCTTTCCATCTTCAGTGACCGGAACTACTGCCGCAGCTCCTTTGTGCTTGATAAAATCCCATACAACTGTATGATCCCCATTAATTTCCATTGTATCTTGATAGAAATCAATAATCGTTCCTTTAAATTTCAATTCTCTGTTAATTCTTTTAATCTTCTCGCTCATTCTGTTCTCCCTTCTTTTCTTTGCTTACGCCGTTATTTTTGGCTTTTTCTTGCTTTCTTTTTTAAACCTTTTCTTTGCCGTTACAAAAAAGAGAGCAAAACCAGTTTCCAATACCGCAATCACCAGAAGAAATTTTGTTGCAAGACTTGCTTTTTTGATTCCTCTTGTTACACTTCCCGCAAAAGATTCCTCCTGAGCCTGGTTTTTTCCAGTTGTATTTGTAACTGTGGTTTTGGTTTCTTCTGTAAAACGGTCTGATACCTCCCTTTTTTCTTCCACCACCGGGGAAGGAGTGACTTTTTCCACCACCTTCTCCCCTGCTATGGTATAGCCAGGCTTTAAATCCTTTGCATATTTCTTCCCTGTCCGGTCTGTCCACTTCGGGGACTCATTTTTTTTGGT
>OIWQ01001712.1_pt1 | contig 25244 bp, 25 predicted proteins | sample 1587571 | NCBI WGS metagenome assembly OIWQ01 (sample SAMEA3888910, study PRJEB22519) | human gut metagenome | biome: human gut; feature: human-associated habitat; material: faeces | place: Denmark | collected 2010 | reverse complement strand
CGCCCAACTCCAGCAGGCAGCCGCCGTTGTCCGGATACATTCCGGCGGGGGTGGTGTTCACCAACCGCTATGACCCGCCCGCCCCGGCAGCCACGGCCACACCTGCGCCGAGCGCCGCGCCGATGCCGCGCCCCATAAAAAACACGGCCCGCCCGGTGGGGGCCCTGCCCCGGACCGGGGATGCTTTCCCGCTGGAGGCACTGGCCGCGCTGCTCTGCGCGGGCGTAGTGGGCTTTGGCACAGCCTGGAACAAACGCAGATAGTCAGATAGTATATAATAAGGAATGCCCCGGCAGTTTGCGGCTGCCGGGGCACTTGCTTTGCAGGGGAAACCTGACTATAAAGGGAAATGAATAAACGCGGAAGGAAGAGGGAACCAGAGAGAATATACCAAAAATGACCTGCCTGCCATGGTACGTATCTGAAACTGCGTGGTGGAGGACGGTATCACCTTCCCGCAGGAAGATTACTTGGACGCCGACTGCCGTAGGCAGCACATCAGCGAAAAGCTCATCACCGACTGCCTGACCCAGACAAGAGTTGCGAGTTTAAGGTCATGCAGTTCAACGCCGTGGTGGAAAGCAACACCCACGCCCGCCACCTCTACGAGTACCTGGGGGTTGTGCAGTTAGGCGCGATCCCCGGCGGTTTCCGCATGAAGGATGGGAGCTACAAGAATATTTGTGTGTATTATCATACGTTGTGAAAAAAGAAAGAACCTCAGCTGCCAATGAAATACGAGCAACTGAGGCTTAATATGAAATAAAAATATGAGGTCCCTATTATACGGTAAGATCAAGCGGAAGATCACTAATATCTTTTAAACGCTTTCCGTCGATTAGGACTTTTAGCATTTCGAGAGAATCTTCAGCACCAGCGTTTTTCACAGCCTCAATCAATTCGTATAATGCAAAGTGATACATACAATCAATGTCACCAGTACCTAGAGCGAGTGACGCAAGTCTGCCAGGGAGCGGTTCTCCTGTGACAACAACAATATGAGGGAGGTGTCCCTTACGATTTCGGATAAGACCAAGGGCTTCGGTACGACTGTTTTGTGCTCGGTCGCTGCGCATGGTCCATTTCGCAGATATTGAGGCATGAAGAATTGGCAATCCACCGTTCTGCCGACGAATGTCGGCCATTTTACAAACGGTATCATCGACAATTACAACGGGATGGTTGATTTCTTCATCAGAAACCAAATCACGGTAAATGACGACATCAGGTGCGACCATGTAGTCATTTCCCATACTGGCGGCTAATTTGGCATCGGCCTCTGTTAATTGACTTAGATATTCTAAGTGCTCATACTGGGCAAAGCTACTGGTTTTGATAGCGTTTCGATTACCTAGCTTGATGATATGCCAATTCCCGGGGCGCAGACCTTGAAGCTTTGGAAATGTATCAGCTAAAAACTGCATATTTAGTTGCTCGAATTTTGCGCCCGAGGTTTGCCCGACGGCCTTTTCATGGGTCTCAGCCATCAAGCTATCGGCGATACCCTTAGCAATGCGAATAGAAAGCTTGGAGGAAGAATCAGCATTACTAGGAATTCCCTTTGCATCTACGGTTAAAACGCCATTTTCAAGCAGAGAACGGTGATATTTCTTACGGGCGGCGGCAAGCAGAGCCTCATTCATTTTCTTCAAGAACCTTTCTGATTTCAAGTCCTACTGCTTTAGCAACAGGCGGTGGAAACGCATTTCCAATCATGCGGCAAGCTTTTGTCTTTTTTTCGGCAATTTTCCAATCGTCGGGAAAACCTTGAATCCGGGCAATCATGCGGGGTGTTAATTTGGGCATCCCAATAAAGTCTTTCTCGGGCGGGAAATCAGCAATGCCAGCTCCATTAATGCCTAATTCTGCCCACGCCTTTCTTGCGCGTGCGGGTCCCAAATCTGGGCCACCGTGTTTTTTTGAACCGCCAACGATTGTGGGGGCAATGTCCGAAGCTTGTTTTTTCCAGGCATCAAGACCGAGCCAGCCATTAACGCCCATCAAGTCGGCGAGGGTTTCACTGACAGTTTTTGTGTAAGCTTTGTTGCCGGAAGGGTAAGAAAAGGTCTTCTTTATATCCTTTCTGATGCCAACAATAATGACGCGGGGTCTGAGTTGGGAAACACCAAAATCACAGGCATTCAGAAGCTTTATCTGAACGTTATAACCGAGTTCTTCGATTTGGGACAAAATTAAAGTTCGATATTCGTCAAAGCTGGAGCTTAAAAAACCACGGACATTTTCCAGCATAACAGCTCTTGGCCGAATCTCGCCAATAAGACGGATGGCTTCCGGGAATAAGTCGCGTTCATCTGCGCTACCAAGCTGCTTTCCAGCGACGGAGAAGGGAGGACAAGGAACGCCTCCTGCAAGTAAATCAATCTGCCCACGAAAAGGAAGCCCGGAAAAATTTTTGACATCCTCGCATAAAACATTCCAATAAGGGCGATTTTTAATGAGCATATCACAGTAGTCCTTTTCGTATTCGACTAGTGCGACGTGATGGAAACCAGCCATTTCTAATCCAAGAGCCTGACCGCCAAAACCGGCGCATATTTCGATGCTGCTAAGCATAAAGAGTTCTCCCCACATTGGCTTAATCTTCAATAAGATTATATCACACGTACAAATGTTTCACAATGACATTATAAAGCGAAACTATAAAACAAAAAAAGGTCACTTGCAAATGCAAGTGACCTTGGTGCGCCGGAAGGGACTCGAACCCCCGACCTTCTGATTCGTAGTCAGACACTCTATCCAGCTGAGCTACCGGCGCATATTCTCTTGGCGTTCTCGCCGGAGAACGTGTTTTATTATAGCGCCCGCCGCCCGGAAAGTCAAGCGTTTTTTTCAAAAAACTCAAAAAATTCTGCAAATGGGCATCTTTCACGAAAATCCGCAGCCTGCGGGGCGGGTTTTCAGCTCTTTGCCGTTGTCTGAAAACGAACATCGAATTGACAAATACTTTGCAACATTTTATAATATAGAGTAGATTTCGGATTACGAACGATGGCGTTTGCAATCGCAGCCGCCATCGACTTTTTTATTCTCCAGTCTGTCCGCCTGTTGCGCACAAGCGTGTACGCACGGTACAGAGCATTAAACGAATAAACCGAAATCGACCCCAATTTGTATTCCATTAAGAAACGGAGTGGCACAAAACCATGGCGAAGTACATCGTCAAGCGCGTGGCAATGGGCATTTTCAGCGTGTTCATCGTCGCGACCCTTACCTTTTTCATCATGAACCTGGTCCCCGGCGGCCCGTTCGTGGCGGAAAAGTCCATCAGCAAAGCAGCCCAGCAGGCCCTGGCCGAAAAATACGGCCTCGATAAGCCCCTCGGCGTGCAGTACCTTAATTATATGAACAGCCTGATCCATGGCGATATGGGCCTGAGCCTGAAACAGCGCGGCCGTACCGTCAACCAGATCATCTTCTCCAAGCTGCCGGTCTCGGCCCGCACCGCCGGTCTGGCTGTGGTCGTCGCGCTCTGCGTCGGCATTCCGCTGGGCTGTCTGTCCGCGTATAACCGAGGGAAGTGGGCCGATAATCTGATCATCGTGTTTGCCACCTGCGGCATCGCCATCCCGAGCTTTATCTCAAGCGTCGTGCTTTTGTACACCTTCGGCATGAACCTGAAGCTCCTGCCCACCGTCGGCCTGAATGAACCTGCGGCCTACATCATGCCCGTGACGGCACTGGCGATTTATCCCACCGCCTACATCACCCGCCTGATGCGCTCCAGCCTGCTGGACGTCATGGGTCAGGACTACATGCGCACCGCCCGCGCCAAGGGTGTTTCCAGTGTGAAGATCCTCTTCAAGCACGCGCTGCGCAACGCGATCCTGCCTGTCATCACGTATGTCGGCCCCATGCTGGCAGGCCTGATGACCGGTTCCTTCGTCGTGGAGAAGATCTTCTCCATCCCGGGTCTGGGCCGCGACTTCGTGTCCGCCATCACGAACCGTGACTACATGATGATCATGGGCACTACGATCCTGCTGGCGACCCTCGTCATCGTTGCGAACGTCGTTGTTGACATCCTGTATAAGATCATCGACCCGCGCATCAAGCTGAAGTAAGGAGGAGCAGACACATGGAAAATCTGAAAAAGAATCCGTTGAGCCTGCAACTCAACGTTGAGGACTTTGCCCCCGCGTCCAACGACGAGAAGAAAAGCCTTGTCGTCATGCGCGAGAGCGTCAACTTCTGGAAGGACGGCATGCGCCGTCTGCGCAAAAACAAGATCGCCATGGTCAGCCTGGTCGTCATCCTGCTGATCGCCTTCATGGCCTATGTTCTGCCCAGCCTCTGGCCCTACAGCTATGAGCAGCAGATCAAGGGCAGCAACAACCTGGCTCCGTTTGAGTATTCTGCCGCCGAGCAGAAGCTCATCGACCAGGGCGAGAACGTATTCCCCCACATCCTCGGCACCGACCGTATGGGCCGTGACTTTGCCGTGCGTGTCATGATGGGCACCCGCGTCTCCCTGTCCGTCGGCCTGCTGGCCTCTGTGCTGGTCCTGCTCATCGGCGCGACCTACGGCGCCATCTCCGCATTTGCGGGCGGCTGGATCGATAACATCATGATGCGCATTACCGATATTCTCTACACCATCCCCGACATCCTGCTCATCATCCTGCTGGCCATGGCCATCAAGGAACCGCTGGAGGGCCTGGCCACCAAGCCCGGCTTCGGCTGGATGCAGAAGCTCGGCCCCAACATGGTGTCCATCTTCATCATCTTCGCCCTGCTGTACTGGGTCGGCATGGCGCGTATCGTCCGCTCCCAGGTCCTGACGCTGAAGGAGAGCGAGTACGTCACCGCTGCCCGCGCGCTGGGCGCCTCCGGCGGGCGCATCATCAAGAAGCACCTGCTGACGAACTGCATGGGCACCCTGATCGTCACCACCACCCTGCAGATCCCGTCCTCCATCTTCACCGAGAGCTATCTGAGCTTCCTCGGCCTCGGCGTTGCAGCCCCGATGCCGTCCCTCGGCTCGCTGGCGACTGACGCCGTCAAGGGCATGAACACCTACCCGGTGCTGCTGATCGCCCCCGCGCTGATGATCAGCATCATGATCCTGGTTTTCAACCTGTTCGGCGACGGTCTGCGCGATGCGTTTGACCCGAAGCTCAAGAGCTAAAGAGGGAAGGAGGAGCAACATGAGCGAAAAAATTCTTGAAATCAAGGACGAACGCCTGTCCTTCTTCACCCCCGCGGGCGAGGTCAAGGCACTGAACGGCGTGTCCTTCAGCATGAACCAGGGCGACGTGCTGGGCATCGTCGGCGAGTCCGGCTCCGGCAAGTCTGTCACGGCCTACTCCATCATGGGCCTGACCGCCTACCCCGGACGTCTGGTCGGCGGCACGGTGTGGTTCAACGGCCACCAGATCGACAAAATGACCGAGAAGGAGTTCCGCAAAATTCGCGGCAACGAGGTCTCCATCATCTTCCAGGACCCCATGACGAGCCTGAACCCGGTGTACACCATCGGCAACCAGATCGTCGAGGTCATCCTGCTGCACACCAAAAAGACCAAGCAGGAAGCCTGGGCCCGCGCTAGGGAGCTGCTGGAGCTGGTCGGCATCAACGAGCCGGACCGCCGCCTGAAGCAGTACCCGCACGAGCTGTCCGGCGGTATGCGCCAGCGCGTCATGATCGCCATTGCGCTGGCCTGTGAGCCGAAGCTGTTGATCGCCGACGAGCCGACCACCGCGCTGGACGTGACGATTCAGGCGCAGATCCTGGAGCTGATGAACGACCTGCGCCACAAGCTGGGCATGTCCATCATCATGATCACCCATGACCTGGGTGTTGTGGCCCAGATGTGCGAGAAGATCGCCGTCATGTACGCCGGTCACATCGTCGAGTACGGCACGACGGACGAAATTTTCTACAACCCCCAGCATGAGTACACGAAGGGCCTGATCAACTCCATCCCGAAGCTGAACGCCGAGGAGAAGGAGCGTCTGGTGCCCATCGAGGGTCAGCCCGTTGACCTGCTGAACCCGCCCGCAGGCTGCCCGTTTGCGCCGCGCTGCAAGAGCTGCATGAAGGTCTGCCTGAACAAGATGCCGCCCAGAACCGAATTGAGCGACACCCACTACACCTATTGCTGGCTGCGCCAGAAGGAAGAATTTGAGAAGGGGGGCAAAGCCTGATGAGCGAGAATCTCGTTGAAGTAAAGCATCTGCAGCAGTATTTCCCCTCCGGCGGCATGGGCAAGAACAAGCAGTACGTTCAGGCCGTGGACGACGTGAGCTTTGCCATCCGCAAGGGCGAGACGCTGGGCCTGGTCGGTGAGTCCGGCTGCGGCAAGACCACGACGGGCCGCACCCTGCTGCGCCTGTATGAGCCTACCGACGGCACCATCATCTACGACGGCAAGGTCCTGTTTGACAAAAAGGAAAAGATCGCCGTTGATATGCTGCCCTACCGCCGCCGTATGCAGATCGTGTTCCAGGACCCCTACGCGAGCCTGGACCCCCGCATGACCATCGGCGACATCGTCGGCGAGGGCATCGACATCCACCACCTGTGCGCCAACGCCAAGGAGCGCCATGACAAGATCATCTCCCTGCTCGAGCGCGTCGGCCTGAACAGTGAGCACGCCAACCGCTACCCGCACGAGTTCTCCGGCGGTCAGCGTCAGCGTATCGGCATAGCCAGAAGCCTTATAATGGAGCCGGAATTCATAATTGCGGACGAACCTATAAGCGCGCTGGACGTATCCATCCGTGCGCAGGTGCTGAACCTGATGAGCAAGCTGCAGAAGGAGCGTGGGCTGACCTATCTGTTCATAGCGCACGATTTGAGCGTTATGCGCTTTATCTGCGACAGGATAGCCGTTATACACAAGGGCGTTATAGTGGAGCTTTCCGAAACCGAAAAGCTGTTCGCACACCCGCTGCATCCTTATACGCGCGCGCTGCTTTCCGCCATACCTATGCCGGATCCCGAAAGCGAACGCGAAAAGGTGCTGGAAGTATACGATCCTTCCTGCCATCATTATGAAACCGATAAGCCCGTTTGGACGGAAATTGAGCCGGGTCACTTCATAATGGCTAACCAGGAAGAATTGGCAGAATACCGCAAGCAGCTCGAAAACAACTGATATTCGGCCGAAAAGGCATGAGCTTATCCGCCTGAGGAGCCACTCTTTGGGCGGATAATTTATGTTCGGAAGGAAAATTAGCGTATTTGGGTTGACTTTGGGCGGATGTTCACTTATAATATTTTTTGTTTGCGGATATAGCCCATGTTTTTGATATGGAATACCGCTATGTTGCATCAGAGGGGAGGGATAAAGAAATGGAAATTCGTGTAGGCGAAAACGAGTCCCTGGAGAGTGCCCTGAAACGGTTCAAACGTAAGTGCGCGCGCTCTGGCGTCCTCGCTGAGGTCCGTAGGCGTGAGCATTATGAGAAGCCCAGCGTAAAGCGCAAGAAGAAAGCCGAAGCTGCCCGTAAGCGCAAGTATTAATTTGCCTTTAGCGGTAAGCTTTTGGGTATAGCTTAAAAGAAACAAATGAGCCGGATGAGGATTGTTCCTTGTCCGGCTCTTTTTTGTTGCATTGCATTGGTGCAATTCCTGCATCATTTTCGCATTCTTGTTGCTATAATGGTCGATTTCTGATAAAATATGAAAGAATTGAATTGAAATGAAAGCGAAAAGGACGAGATCATGAGGATTCTTTTAACAAACGACGATGGGGTCTACGCCGCGGGCATACGCGCGCTGGCAGCTACCCTGCGGGGGAAGCACGAAGTTACAATTGCCGCGCCCAGCGTGCAGCGCAGCGGCGCAAGCCATTCCTTCACGTGCAGCGAATTTGGGCTGAGTGCGGAGCGCGTAACGCTTGAAGGGCTTGAGGATGTTACGGCGTATGCAATAAGCGGCACGCCTTCGGACTGCGCAAAGCTTGGCATGCAGCTTATGGGTGAATGGCCGGATCTTGTAGTGTCCGGCATAAACCACGGCAGTAACCTTGGCACGGATACGCTGTATTCCGGTACCGTAGGCGCGGCCATGGAGGCGGCTATATACGGCGTAAAGGCCATTGCCGTATCCAACTATGCATTTGAACCGGAAAATTTTGATATGTGTATATACGGCCTTGAAAGGGCCATGCAGCTGATGGAAGAACATAATGAACTTATGCTGCTGAATGTAAACGCTCCGGACGGCGCGCGGGAGGAATGCAAGGGCGTGAAGCTGACCCCGCTCGGCTTCCATAAGTATCCCACCGAATATGATTTGATGCCGAATGAAAACGGAGAGGAAATGTTCTATTCGCGCCGCGGCATAGTGTACATGAGTCAGGAAAACGACGACGTGGATGACAGATGGCTGCAAAAGGGCTATGTTTCAATAACCCCGCTGCAAATGAGCTTTACGGACGAAAATATGCTTGCATTATTAAAGAAAGGCTGGCGCGAATAAATGCGTAAGGATGCGGAAAAGACCGAAGGCAGCGACCTGCTTGTAAGGCTGAACAAAAACTATAAAACGCTGAGCAAGGGGCAGAAGCAGCTTGCGGCATACATAACGGAAAACTACGACCGCGCGGCGTTCATAACCGCTTCTAAGATGGGGCGCATAGTTGGCGTGAGCGAATCCACGGTTGTGCGCTTTGCGTATGCGCTGGGGTATGACGGGTACCCTGAGCTGCAAAAATCGTTGCAGGAGCTGATAAGGAACAAGCTTACCAGCGTGCAGCGCATTCAGCTGACCGGCGACCTTCAGCCCAACGATGTGCTAAGATCCGTGCTGAAGTCAGATGTATCCAATATCCGCGCAACGATAGATTCAATAGACAATGCCTCCTTCAATGCCGCAATAAACGCGCTGCTCGAAGCTAAAAAGGTATACATAGTCGGTCTTATGAGCGCGGCGCCGCTTGCGCAGTTTTTGGCGTATTATCTTGGCTTTGTTATGGACAACGTGGTGATGGTGTCCGGCGCGATGGGCAATATATATGAGGATCTGTTCCGCATAAGCAGCGAGGACGTATGCATAGGCATAAGCTTCCCGCGCTATTCAAACCGCACCATTGACGCGCTGGATTTTGCCCGTGGGAAGGACGCGACCATAATCGCAATAACCGACAGCGTATCTTCCCCCATAGCCGAAAAGGCGGAGCATGCGCTGATCGCCCGCAGCGATATGGCGGGCTTTGCGGATTCGCTTGTTGCACCGCTCAGCCTTATAAATGCGATAATTGTGGCGTGCAGCCTAAGACGCAGGGAGCAGGTATCCAATACCCTAAGCCAGCTTGAAGGCATATGGGGCAGCCACGGCGTTTATGTTACCAAGGAGAGCGGCAGGGAATGAGAATAATATTGGTACGCCATGGGCAAACGAAATGGAACAGCGAAGGCCGCGTGCAGGGCAGAACGGATATTCCCCTGAACGCGCGGGGAATGGCGCAGGCGGAAGCCGTGGGCGAATGGCTGAGCGGCAGGAAAATAGACGCGGTGTATGCATCCCCGCTTATGCGCGCGCACGATACCGCGAAGGCCATTGCGGACAGGCAAGGCGTTTGCGTAAAGCTGCTTGGTGAAATGATAGAAATTGACTTTGGCCTTTGGGAGGGCAAAACCTCGCGCGAGCTTTCAAAGGAGTTTCCGGAATTTTGGGTGGACTGGTCATGGCACTTGGACGAAGAGAAAAGCGCCATGATGCGGGCCGAATCTGCATATTCTATACTTGCCCGGGCAAAGCGCGCCGTGGGCGCCGTTATGGAGGAAAATGCGGCGGACGCAACGGTTACGATAGTAAGCCATACTATGCCCATAAAGCTGCTGATGGCGGATGCGGTTGGCATTCCGCTTGAGAATATGCGGCAGGTGAAGGTGGATAACTGCGGCGTATGCGAAATTGAACTGCATAAGGGCGAACAAAGCAAGCTTATAACCTGGAACGAGAGAGGCTTTTTGATGAGAAAGGGGCTTATATGAGCCGCGTAGCAATAATAGGCGGCGGTCCCGCGGGCATGATGTGCGCAAGCGAAGCCGCGCATAACGGCCACAGTGTGACGCTGTATGAGCGCAACGAAAAGCTGGGCAAAAAGCTCTTCATAACGGGCAAAGGTCGCTGCAATTTGACAAATTCCGCCGATATAAAGGATTTTTTTGAAAACATACCGCGCAATCCGCGCTTCCTTTACAGCGCGCTTTACGGCTTTACAAACGATGATCTTGTTGCCGCGATAAACGCGGAGGGCGTGCCCATCAAGGTGGAGCGCGGCGGCAGGATATTCCCGCAGTCCGATAAATCAAGCGACATACTCCGCGCGATGGCAAACCGCGTGAAAAAAGCAGGCGTAGACATTCGACTGAACAGCCGCGTGAAGGCCATAACAAAGGACGAAGCCGGCTTTATTATAGACCTTGGCGGGAAAAAGGAGCGTTACGATGCAGTGGTGCTTGCAACGGGCGGCGCAAGCTACACGTCCACCGGCTCCACGGGCGACGGCTATGCATTCGCCAAAGCCTTCGGCCACAGCGTAACGCCGATAGTGCCAAGCCTTATCTCGCTTGAAACGGAGGAGGAATGGCCCAAGGAATTGATGGGCCTTTCGCTAAAAAACGTTACGCTCAATGCATATAACAAAAAGAAAAAGCTTGTTTACAGCGAGCTTGGCGAAATGCTGTTCACTCACTTTGGAGTGTCCGGCCCGCTGGTGCTGAGCGCATCAAGCCGCATTGCGGATGATCCCGCGGGCGCGCGGCTGACGATAGACCTAAAGCCCGGGCTTGATATAGATGAGCTTGACCGCCGCCTTGTGCGCGATTTTCAGCAGAACAGCCGCAAAAGCTTCCAAAATGCGCTGGACGGGCTTTTTCCGCGCAGGATGATACCGGTCATGGTGCAGCTTTCGGGCATAGCTGCGGATACGGAAACCAACTCCGTAACGCGGGAGCAGCGGCATGCGTTTGCCGCGCTTATAAAATGCGTACCGATAACGGTTAAGGCCGCCATGCCGATAGATCAGGCAATAATTACGCGCGGCGGTATAAACGTGAAGGAAATAGACCCATCCACAATGGAATCAAAGCTTGTGAGCGGGCTGTACTTTGCAGGCGAGGTTATAGACGTGGATGCATATACGGGCGGATTCAATATTCAAATAGCCTGCTCAACGGGCGTGCTTGCGGGAAGGAGCATAATATGACGCATATAAACGTGGCTATAGACGGGCCGGCCGGCGCGGGCAAAAGCACCGTTGCCAAGGCCGCGGCAAAGGAGCTGGGGATACTTTACCTTGATACGGGCGCAATGTACCGCGCGGTGGCGCTGAAGGCGATAAGGTTGGGAATTGACCCAAACGACGCTGAGCGCGTGCGGCCGATGCTGAAGGATACGCACGTAAGCGTTGAAAACGACGGCGGTGCGCAGAGGACGCTGCTTGACGGGGAGGACGTGTCCGGCCTTATAAGGACGCAGCAGGTGTCCAAAGGCGCGTCGGATATAGGCGTTATACTTGAAGTGAGGCAGATGCTGGTGCGTGAGCAGCAGAGGATAGCCCAAAATACCGATCTTGTTATGGAAGGGCGGGACATAGGCTCGTGCGTTATACCCGCTTCGCCGTGCAAATTTTATATTACCGCATCAAGCGATGAGCGCGCCGCAAGAAGACTTAAGGAGCTTGAGGCAAGCGGTAGGGACGAAGGCAAAACGCTTGAGCAGCTTAAGGCGGAGATAGAAGCGCGGGACTATACGGACAGCCATCGCCAATTTGCTCCGCTTACAAGGGTCAGCGATGCAACACTTGTGGATACGACCGATATGACCATAGAGCAGGCGGTCAAGACCGTGACGGACAGGGTAAAGGCCGTGTATTATAATGAAGCGGGAGGGAAAGACTGATGCTGTATATGCTGCTGAAAATTCTGCTGGGGCCGCTGCTGCTTTTGATACTGCGCCCCATAGTTTACGGCAAGCAGAATTTGCGCGTTAAGGGCAAGGCTATATTCATCTGCAACCACCGATCCATGTGGGACCCGGTTATAATTGCCATATGCACGCCCAGAATGGTGCATTTCATGGCAAAGAAGGAAATATTCGAATCAAAGATAGGCAACATATTCTTCCGCTCGCTGGGGGCATTCCCTGTGAACAGGAAAAACGTTGACCTTATGTCGCTAAAAAATGCGCTGAAGGTGCTAAACGATGGTAATATATTCGGCCTTTTCCCCGAAGGCAAGCGCGAAGTGAGCGATTCGCTGGACGAATTTGAAAAAGGCACCGCGTTCTTTGCAATACGCTCGGGCGCGCCGGTAATACCCATATATATTCACCCCGATTCGCAGCGCAGGCTGAGGCCGGTTATAATGGTCGGCAAGGCCATAGATGTGAGCGAAATTGCGGCCAACGCGCAGAAGAGCACGCTTATAGACGTTGTTACGGACGAATTGGCGGATGCCGTGGCGGCGCTCGGTACGGAGCTGGAGGAGATATATTGCAACTGATACAGGCGCAAAGCATAGGCTTCTGCTTCGGCGTAAGGCGCGCGATAGACATGGCGGAGGGCATATTGAAGGAGCGGGGCTCGCTGTATATACTCGGCGAACTGATACATAATGCATCTGTCATACAGCGGCTTGAAGCGCTGGGCGCGGTAACCGTGAACAGCATAGAAGAAGTTCCTACGGGCGAAACGGTGCTTATCCGTTCTCACGGGGTGCCGCCGAAGGTGATAAAGGATTGCGCAGCGCGCTCGCTCAACGTGAAGAATGCCACGTGCCCCTTTGTTGAAAAGATTCATTCAATAGTGAGCGAACAGTATTCAGCAGGCAGAACAATACTTATATACGGCAAAGACGATCACCCTGAATGCATAGGCATAAACGGCTGCTGCGAGAACCGCGGCATATTCGTGCATACAGCGGAGGATATAGACGTGCTTGACGCTGAACTTAAAGTATGCCTTGTTTCGCAGACCACGGCGGAGGTCGAGGGCTTTGAAAAGGTGGCGGAAGCGGTACGGGAGCATTTTTTAGATGCGGTGATAGAAAAAACGCTTTGCCCGACCACTGCGGCGCGGCAAAAAGAGGCGGAGGAGCTGAGCAAAAAATGTTCACAAATGCTCGTCATAGGCGACAAAACCAGCTCCAATACGGCCAAACTTGCCTCCGTTTGCAAAAAATACTGTAAACATGTACATTATGTATCAAAAGAAAGCGAACTTTCTCTTGAAAAAATCGCTCATAATGATATAATAGGAATTGTGTCAGGCGCTTCTGCGCCGGACTGGAAAATTAGGGAGGTTATTACCAGGATGAGCGAAATGGAAAAGACGATGGCTGGAAACCCCGTAGAAAACGATGGAGTCGAAACGGGAGCTGCCGCTGCCGTTGAAGAGCCCATTGTAGCGGAGTGTGACTGCAAGAACGAGGCAGAGTGCGCCTGCGCGTGCAATGCCGAACAGACCGAAGAACCCAAAGCGGAAGAATCCGCCGAGGATAAGGGCGATGGCGACACCGATTTCGCCGCGGCCTTTGAAAAGACCCTCGTGCGTATCCGCAACGGCCAGATTTTGACCGGTTCCGTCGTGCAGATAGTGGACGGCGAGGTTTGTGTGAACATTGGCTACAAATCCGATGGGTTCATTCCCCGCAACGAGTTCTCCTCTGATGCGGACGTGAATCCTGCCGATGTAGTCAAGATTGGTGATCCTATCGAGGTAGAGGTCATAAAGGTCAACGACGGCGAAGGCAACGTACTGCTTTCTCACAAGAACGTAGAGAGCAAGAAGATGTGGGATACTCTTACCCAGGACGAGCACATTTCCGAAAAGGTGTTCGAAGGTGTAGGTAAGGAAGTTGTTAAGGGCGGCCTCATCGCCACCATCGAAGGCGTGCGCGCGTTCGTTCCCGCTTCTCAGCTTTCCACCAAGTACGTTGAGAAGATAGAGGACATGGTCGGCAAGCCCATAACCCTTAAGGTTATCGAGGTAGACAAGAGCCGTAAGCGCATCGTAGCGTCCCACAAGGCCGTTATGATGGAAGAAGCCGAGCAGGCCCGCAAGCAGCGCTGGGCGGAGCTGGAAGTTGGCTCCAAGGTAAAGGGCGTTGTACGCAGGCTGACCGATTTCGGCGCGTTTGTTGACATTGGCGGCGGTATTGACGGACTTATCCACATTACCGACGTTTCCTGGAGCCGCGTGAAGAAGCCCAGCGAGGTTCTCAGCGTTGGTCAGGAAGTTGAAGTTCTTATCAGGGATGTTGACGTTGAAAAGCAGCGCGTATCTCTGGGCTATAAGCAGCTTCAGCCCAAGCCCTGGGTTACCGCGGATCAGCGTTATCCCGTTGGCTCCATAGTAGAAGGCAAGGTTGTTCGCATAGTGCCCTTCGGCGCGTTCGTAGCGCTTGAGCCCACTATCGATGGACTTATCCACATTTCTCAGCTTGGCGTAAAGCGCGTTGCCAACGTTGAGGACGAACTGCATGTGGGCGATGTTGTCCGCTGCAAGGTTCTGGATGTTAATACCGAGGCTAAGCGCATAAGCCTGAGCCGCCGCGAGGCCCTCATTGAGGAGAACCCCGAGATAGCTGAGGAGATAGCCAAGGAAAAGGCCGAGCGTGAGCGCGTGGCCGCCGAGCGTGCCCAGCAGCGCGCGCAGCAGGATGCGCAGCGCCAGCAGGAGCGCGAGAATCGCCGCAATAGCAGCGAGCGCCGTCAGCAGCAGGGCGACAGGCCCGAGCGCAGCGAGCGCCGTGAGCGTCCCCGCCGCGACGAGGATGCATACGATCTGCCCCCCGTGGAGCAGTCCACTACTTCTCTTGCCGGCCTCTTTGCCGCGGCCATGGCCAACGCCGAGAAAAAGGACGAGGAGTAAGCCATTAAAAACTAAGCATTTTTATCGGGCAGCCGCAAGGCTGCCTGATTTTTATGTTTGCAAACCGGTGCAAAAAAGCCCTTCGCAATTCGAATGTGAATGCGAAGGGCATATTTTATTTTACCACCATGCAGCTTTCTATTCCGTAATACTCAAGGCAGGCTATTGCCGCGGAATTTATTCGCTCACCCATTATAACGATCGGTATCGCTGGTGGGCAGCCTATTGCGGATGCCGCCGATATGCGCCCTAAACAGCGCGGCAGCGGCACTTTCTCCGCAGCGGCAAGCAAAGCTTCGCGCGGGGATATCGCCCGCTCTGGGCGAGGCATACGCGGCGGAGCGGAGACTATAGGTGCGCGGCGCGGTAAAGAGCAGAGAGTATCGCACAGCGCGTCAAGCTCGCGTTCGCTGTGCCGTGGCGAAAGCATAAGCACAATGTAGTCCGGATCATAAAACTCCGGATATATATTCGCTGCTTCAAGCGTCGCGGCTATATCCTGCCCGCTGTATCCGAACGATTTGGGCTTTAGCGTAAGCTTCAGCGCTTCACTTCCGGCAAGTTCAAAACCGTGTGCGGCAAGCTTGGCCTTCAGCGAATCTGCTTCCGGCAGAAACGTGCGCAGTTCATTGCGGAAGGCTTCCGTTGTGCCGTTGGCGGCGTCGAGCGATTGCAGTATAAGATAAGATGGGCTGCTTGTACCGAAAACGGAAAAGCTTGCCTTTGCGCGCTCCGCAAGCACGGCAGGGGCGGAAACGGAAATGTGCAGATACGCTCCGCCTGTTATGACGCCGAGCGTTTTATGCGCGGAGTCGCAGCATATGTCCGCGCCAAGGTCCATAGGGTGCGCCGGTGTGGGCATGAATTTAAGATATGCCCCGTGCGCGTTGTCTACTGAGAGCAGCGCGCCGCTTTCGTGGCAGGCGCGGGCTATGGCGGCTATGTCCTGCATGTTGCCAAGGTAATCGGGACTTGTTATATACACGGCAGTGATGCGCCCGTTCTGCCCCGCAAGCCTTTCGGATATTTGCTGCGCGGTTATGTTACAGGCAATGTAGCTCTGCTCATCGTCTGGGTACAGCCATTCTATGCCTATATCAAGCAGCGCGCATGCGTTTACGAATGCCTTGTGCGCGTTGCGTCCGGCCAATACAATGGGCTTTTTGCCGCATTGCGCCGCATATAGGCTGATAAGGTGCAGCATCACCTGTATGCAAAGCGTTGACCCGCCGCAGGAATAAAACGTGCGTGCGCCGAAAAGACGGCTTGCTTCGGCCTCGCTTTGGGCAATTATGCCGTCTGGGGCCATCAGATCATCCGCGCCGTCTATCTCCGTAAGGTCATATGGCTCAAAGCCCAGCATGGCTTTGCCCTTATGCCCCGGCATGTGCATACGCACAGGGGAGGACGCAATGTATTTATTTACAAAGTCGCATATGGGCGTGCTCATTCTTCGCTACCGAGCTCGCGTGCGGCGGCAACCATAATGGCGCACTCCATGCGCTTTTTGAAAAGCTCACAGCCTTCCTTGTATACTCCGCGTACCGAACCCGTGGCGTGGTATGCGTTTGCGGCGCATCCGCCGGAGCAATACAGACGTGCCCAGCAATCGCGGCATTCTTCGCGGGCATATACGTTGCAGGATGCAAATTCGTTCTGTATTGCGGTGTTGCTTACGCCGTGCCAAATATCGCCCAGTTTGAATTTTTCATCGCCCACGAACTGGTGGCAGGGGTAAAGATCGCCCCACGGGGTAACGGCCATGTATTCCGTTCCGGAGCCGCAGCCGGATATGCGCTTGTATATGCACGGCCCGCCTTTAAGATCTATCATATAATGATAGAATGTGAAGGGCTTGCCCTCGGCATCGCGCTTGAGCATAAGCTCGGCCAGCTTTTCGTATTGCTCCATGACTATGCGCCTGTCCGCTTCGGTAAGGGCGGAAGGGTCATTTGGCGCGGTAACAACGGGCTCCATGCTAAGCTCCGTGAACCCAAGGTCAAGCATGGTGCGTATATCTTCAAGAAAATCGGGGTTGGCGTGGGTAAACGTGCCGCGCATGTAATAGCCTTTTTTGCCGCGTGCATTTACAAGCCGTTGGAATTTGGGCACTATCTTTTCCCAGCTGCCGTTGCCGGCATAGTCCACACGGAAACGGTCATGTATCTCCTTGCGCCCATCAAGGCTCAATACAACGTTGCTCATTTCCTTATTGGCAAAATCTATAACGTCGTCGTCAATAAGCACGCCGTTCGTGGTAAGCGTGAAGCGGAAGTTTTTGTTTTTTTCCTTTTCTATGCTGCGCGCATAGGCTACAAGCTGCTTCACAACATCGAAATTCATCAGCGGCTCGCCGCCGAAGAAGTCCACTTCAAGATTGTGCCGCGTGCCGGAGTTTTCAACAAGGAAGTCAAGCGCGCGCTTGCCGACCTCGTAGCTCATTAAGGCCCGCTCGCCATGATATTTACCCTGACTTGCAAAGCAATAGGAGCAGTTAAGGTTGCATGTATGCGCAACGTGCAGGCACAGCGCCTTTATAACGCCAGCCGTTTTGGCCTTCAGTGCGCCTGCCATCGGCTCGAAAGTATCGGGCGCAAAAAGCTCGCCCGCGGCCTTCAGCTCGGCTATCTGGTCATAGCACTCGGCAATGTCCTCGGCGGTTTCGTTGGGGTATTTTTCGGCTATGGCGGATATAACGTCCGCCCTGTCCGCCGATTCAAACGCGGCAATCATGTCGTACGCCACGTCATCCACGGCGTGCACCGCGCCGGAGCATACATCAAGCACTATATTGTAACCGCCAAGCTTATATTGATGGATCATATTCTCTCCTTCGTGCTAAAAATGCCGCCCGTAATTGGGCGGCATAGTTAGTTTCCTATACCCGGAATTATTTGGTTTCCTTATTCTCGCAGGCCTGGTTGGCAATACCGCAGCTGGTCTTGCAAGCAGACTGGCAAGAAGTCTGACATTCGCCGCAGCCGCCATTCTTGGCGCTTTCGCAAAGATTACGGGTCTTTATGGTTGTGATATGCTTCATATGTACCTCCGCGCATAACTATCTGAATAATATTATACAGCGCGCGGGAGGGTATGTCAATTAAAGCTTAGCGGCCGCTGCGCATTGATGCGCTGAAAACGCGGCGCGTGGAGCCGGACTGTATACCCTGAACTATCTCAAGGCACTCGCCAAAGCGCTGATAATGCACTATTTCGCGCTCACGAAGGAAATTGAGCGGGTCAAGAATGCTCTTGTCATCGGTAAGGGTCATAAGGTGCTCGTAAGTGGCGCGGGCTTTCTGCTCCGCAGCCAGGTCCTCATGCAAATCCGCTACCGGGTCGCCGGTGCAGGCGATGTATGCCGTTGTGAAAGGCACGCCGTTGGGATCTGCGGGGAAAACGCCGCGGCTATGCATGGTGTAATAACCGGCCATGCCGGCTTCGTCTATCTGGGCATAGCTTGCGCCGCGCATGCACTGATAAATCATGGTGCCGAGCATTTCCCAATGGGCCAATTCCTCTGTGCCTATGTCGTTAAGCGTGGCACGGCAGCGGTCGTCCGGCATGGTGAAGCGCTGGGTAAGGTATCTCAGTCCGGAGGCAAGCTCGCTGTCCGGCCCACCATAAAGCGCCATCAGCAGCTTTGCCATGCGCGGGTCGGGATTGGTTATGTTTACGGGGTATTCAAGCTGTTTTGTATATATCCACATATTCTTTCCTCCTTATTCCCAGGGCCATTGGGACATTACATAGCAGCCCACTTCCGTTGGGGACTGGCCGAAATTGAGCAGCGGGCCGTATTCGCTTTCGTATTGCTCAATAAGCTGGAGCAGTCTGCGCGCATAGCATTGATAATCCGCGCGGGCATTTTCGTCGTTGGGATGCGTGTCAAGATAAAGATTAAGCTCCACGCACATAAAGCGATATTGACTGATACGGTAAAAAAGGTTGGTCTGGGCGGTATCCATTCCTGTTCCTCCTTTCACTGCACAAGCTCGGGGAACATCGTCCCCTGCTCAAAAGCTTCGCACGGGCAGAAGCCTTCGCTGTATTGCTGAATGGGAAAACTGATGCGTGCAAGGCCGGATTCGGCCTGCGCGTCAAACGTGCCGCAAATCTCGCTGGTGCATACCGTTCCCGCGGCTATAACGCCGCCGCTGCATTCGGCCGTATCGGCCGCGGCGGCGGTCACGGCTAAGGCGCAGCCGGCGCATTGGTTACATAACACTGTTCTGTTCCTCCTTGATGGGTTTTAGGGCGCGCCGCGCCCCTTTGTTACAGCATATGCATTGCGGTAATAATGGGTGCAAAAAAGCGCATGCTCGATAGCATGCGCTTTTGCAATATACGGATTATTATTTTACCTTGTGGTGATCTCCGCATGGGCGGCCACAACGGTCTTGCCGGCCTCAACGGACTGCGTGAGCCATACGTTGCCGCCTATCACGCAGTTGTCGCCAATATAAACGCCCCCGCCCAGTATTGTTGCGCCGGCGTATATAACAACGTTGTTGCCTATGTTAGGATGGCGCTTATTGCCCTTTACCAATGCGCCGTCGCGCCCAACTTCAAAGCTTCTTGCGCCCAGAGTTACGCCCTGATAAAGCTTAACATGCTCGCCTATAACGGTGGTTTCGCCTATTACCACGCCCGTGCCGTGGTCTATGAAGAAATAGCGGCCTATCGTTGCGCCGGGGTGAATATCTATTCCGGTGAGCGAATGGGCGTGCTCCGTCATCATGCGCGGCAGCAGCGGCACGCCCAGCGTGTATAGCTCATGCGCTACGCGGAACGTGCTTATGGCCTCAAACGCGGGATATGCCAGCATTATTTCCTCGCGGCTTTTTGCGGCGGGGTCACCTTCATAGGCGGCCTGAATGTCCGTTTCAAGTGTGGCCCTTATTTCGCCAAGCTTTGCAAACAGCCCGTCGGCAGCCTTTTCGCATTCCGCACTGCCGCCGTATATACTGCTGAGTATGTCCATAAGCAACGCCCGCATGCGATACATGCTGGCCAGTTCGCGGAATTCATCGGGATTGAGAGAAAAAACCTCCGGATACAGTACTATCCTTGAAAGGTCGATAAATTCAGCCATGTCGCTTTTCAGCGTTGCGTAAGTTCTTGCGCTCTGCTGCATATCAATTCTCGTCCGCGGCAAAAAGCTTGGTGGAAAGATATCTGTCGCCGGTATCCGGCATCAGCACCACTATTTGCTTGCCTGCGTTTTCTTCGCGCCTTGCAAGCTCCACCGCAGCCGCAAGCGCAGCTCCGGAGGATATGCCCACAAGCACGCCTTCCTTTTTGCCCATAAGGCGGCCGTATGTAAAGGCATCCTCATCCTTAACGGGTATTATTTCATCATATATGCCCGTATCCAGTATATCCGGCACGAAGCCTGCGCCTATGCCCTGAATGCCGTGCGGCCCCTTTACGCCCTTTGAAAGCACGGGCGAGGTGGCGGGCTCAACGGCTACGACCTTTATTTTGCTGTTCTGCTCTTTAAGATATTTACCGGTACCGGTTATTGTGCCGCCCGTGCCTACGCCGGCCACGAATATATCCACCTTGCCGTCGGTCGCGGAATAAATCTCCGGCCCCGTTGTGGTATAGTGCGCCATAACGTTTGCGGGGTTCACGAACTGGCTTGCAATGAAGCTGTTCGGCGTTGAGGCGGCAAGCTGATTGGCAAGCTCTATCGCGCCGGGCATGCCCTTTGCGCCGGGGCTGAGCACAAGCTGGGCGCCGTAGGCCTTCATTATCTGCCTGCGTTCAACGCTCATGCTGTCCGGCATAACGATTATCAGCTTATATCCGCGCGCCGCTGCAACGGAGGCAAGTCCAATGCCCGTATTGCCGGAGGTGGGTTCGATTATTACGGACTCCTTGCTTAGCACGCCGCGCTTTTCCGCATCGTTTATCATTGCCAGCGCAACGCGGTCCTTAACCGAGCCGGCGGGGTTGAAAAGCTCCAGCTTGGCTATGAGCTTCGCCTTCAGGCCAAGTTCCTTTTCTATTTGCGTAAGCTCAACAAGCGGGGTATTGCCTATAAGCTGTTCTGCTGAAGTATAAATGGTTGACATTGTGTTTATCTCCTTAAAAAATTAGTTTACATAATGGAAGCTGCGGCCGCAAATAAGCTGTAAATACGCAAAAAAGCAGCCGATATCTGCTGCTTTTCTGCGACCTGGTGCGGCTGGCGAGATTTGAACTCGCAAGCTTTCGCCGGCGGATTTTAAGTCCGCTGTGTATGCCGTTCCACCACAGCCGCTTCCTATGACATTATAATCAAATAAAAGGCAGCAGTCAATATTGATAAAGTGACACCGCCCACGAATTGCCGTTTAATTTTTATGCATGAATATGCCGCCGAATAGGATTAAACCATTTTAGGCAAACCAACGCCGTAAGCACAGCACAGCAACGCCGCGGTGTTTTCAGGCCCCTGAAAAAGCCGACGAAAACCAGCCCCTTCATAGGGCCGTGTACAGATGCACCTGAGTGCATCGGCACTATAACGTATGCAGTTGTGCATATTTGTGCGCATAGGTTGCCTTGCTGTCCTCCCGTTAGCAGCTTTTAATGATGGTATATTATATACCGTTGCACTCGGAAATGGAACCCCTAATGGCACGGAAATTATACGTAAAAAGTGTGGCATTATGCAGCGATTATGCACTGTTGCCATGGGGCGGGAGCAATGATAAAATATACAAAACCTGAAAGGGAGCGAGAAAAAGATGAACTTTGCCTACAGTGCGGGCGAGATAAACGAATACATAATAAACATAAGGCGGCATATACATGCGCACCCGGAGCTATTCTTCAATGAACGCAAGACCACGGCGTATATAGCCGATAAGATGGAGGAAATGGGCGTAGAAGTGCAACGCTTTGACGACTATACGGGCTGCATAGGCACCATACGCGGCAGGAACGGGGGAAAGATCGTGCTGTTGCGGGCGGATATAGACGCACTGCCGATAAAAGAATGCAGCGGGGTTGAATTCGAAAGCGAGAACGATGGCGTTATGCATGCCTGCGGGCACGATTGCCATACGGCGATGCTGCTTGGCGCGGCAAAGCTGCTGAGCGAGCACAAGGACGAGCTTCGCGGCACGGTGAAGCTGCTGTTCCAGGCGGCAGAGGAATGCTTCGTAGGAAGTCACTATTATTGGGACAACGGCTACCTTGGCGGCATAGACGCGGCAATGGGCATGCATGTTTGGCCCACGGTGGAATCAGGCCGCATGGCCATAATGGACGGTTACCTTATGGCAAGCTGCGACAATTTCCGCATAACCGTGCGCGGGCGCGGAGCGCATAGCATGACGCCGCAGCTTGGCAGGGATGCTGTTGCGGCGGCAGCGGCAGTCATAAGGGAAGTGCAGACAATAGCGGCGCGCATGAATAAGCCGGACAGTCCGCTGGTAATAAGCATAGGCACAGTCGAAAGTGAAAGAGTGGACGGCAGAATATGTGAGCGCGTAAGCATGGAAGGCACGTTCCGCGCGTTTGACATACGGAGCCAAAGGCTTGCGCTTGAGATGATAGAGCATATAGCCGATTCAGCAGCAGCGATATACGGCTGCACGGCGGAATTTGAGCATACGTTTTCAGGCTACGCTGTGAATAACCGCGATACTGCGCTCAATGCGCTTGCACGCGACGCGGCGCGGAAGCTTTTCGGTGAGGATGTGCTACAAACGACAGCAAAGGCGATGGGGAGCGAGGACTTTGCATATATTATGGAAAGAATACCATCGTCGCTGTTCGTATTTTTTAGGGTGCAGGGATGAAAAGGCGGGCTGCACGCATCCCGTGCATAATGAAAAATTCAGAATAAATGAGGACATACTGCACATTGGTGCGGCGGAATACGCCCAGTTTGCGTTTGATTATCTTGAGCAGACGGCGAACGGGACGTTCATAAGCGCGGTCGGTGAGCATGAGTATGTACCCGTTATGCGCATGGACAAGCCGCATAAGGACGCGGAGTTGCTGCTGCCGTTTGATGGCGATACTCAATCGGGACTGCCAAGGTATCGCGGACGGTTTACAATGGAGATAGCGGGTAAGGCTGCGCATGGCTCCGCACCGCAGAATGGGCACGACGCCGCACTTGCCGCGGCGGATGTCATAGCGGCGCTTGGATACATAGTAAGCCGCCAAAACGACCCGCTTGATGCGCTAACCATAACCGTGAATGGGTTTAATGCGGGCGCGAAGCTGAACATACTTGCTGGAAACGCTGTGCTGAATGGCGAATACGGCTGCAACTCAGTGGAGCTTTTCGCAGACGCAATGCAGCGCATAAAAACATCGGCAACCAACGCCGCGGCGGTGAACGGCTGCAGCATAAGCGCAGTATTTGGCGAAGCAGAACACGAATAAATTTACTCTTGCTCATTTGGCCGCCCGATAGTATAATGATAAATGGTCATAATGACCATTTGTCAACACGGAGCGGTATCGAAGAGGTCATAACGGGGCTGACTCGAAATCGGAATCGCTTCGTGGAACGCTCCACCCGAAAAAGTCTTGATTTATGCAGGTTTTCGAGGGTTCGAAAACGAAAAAATCTTTGAGTTCTCCCCATCAGTTCTCCCCATTTTCCAAAGCGGATTGGGTGAAGATACAACTTGGAGGGTTGTCCGAGTGGTCGAAGGTGCGACTCTCGAAAAGTCGTGTGCCGCAAGGCACCTAGGGTTCGAATCCCTAACCCTCCGCCAACCTGAGAAGCCGGTTTTGCCGGCTTCTCTTTTTTATTCCCGGTTTCCTATCCCTAAGCCAGCAAGCATTGCATCTGCGGAGATAACTTTTGAACTGTACTCAAGGTGTGCGTAAATGTTTGCCGTAGTTGAGAAGTCGCTGTGCCCGAGCCATTCTTGAATCTGCTTCATCGGAACGCCGTTGGCGAGAAGCAGCGAGGCGCAGCTATGTCTCAAATCGTGATAGCGCACTCTGCGCAATCCGTGTTCCTCCAGAAGCTTCGGGAATCCGCAGGAAACATAATTAGGCTTGATGATATCTCCGATTTCATTGATACACACATAGCCCGTGTAATCTTTCACATAGGATCGCCCGCATAAACGCCGGTTTTCCTCCTGTTCTGCTTTAAGCTCCAGAAGCCGTTCCTTTACGAAAGGAACCAGTGGCAGCGTTCTCATGCTGGACTTATTTTTCGTCCGATCTTCTGCGACCGTAATACGCTTTCCATCAAGGGCAACGGTTGTAAGCGTATGCCGGATGGTGATTGTGTCGCGCTCAAAGTCGATGGCATCCCATTTCATACCGAGGGTCTCGCTGCGCCGCATCCCATAGAAAGCACCAAAGAGAATGGGGATTTCAAGTTTGGTGCCTTTGGAGATTTCAAAAAGCCTGTTCACTTCATCGGCATCGTAAAAGTTTGCCATAAAACGCTCCTTCTTTGGTCTTTCGATCTTATCGGCAGGATTACTGGAGATTAGGTCGAGCTTGACAGCATACTTCAACGCCTTGTGGATGTTTGCGTGATAATGAATAACCGAGGACGCGCTCACACGTTCCAGTTCCTTCAGGTAAAAATCCTGGATGTGTTTTGCCGACAGCTCCTGCAATGCAATCTGCCGTTCTCTGAAATACGGCACGATTACTTTTTTGACCATATTGGAGTATGAGGCGAAAGTTGTCACCGCCACGGAACTCTTTATTACCGTAAGCCATTGTTCCATGAAGTCTGCAAAAAGAACGTCTCCTGTAATCGGCACATCTTCCTGGAAACTGCGCCGCTGCTCCTGTAAGAACGCCTCGGCGCGTTTCTTGTTGCCTTTGACCGCAAGCCCTGTTGCGATCCACTTTGTTTTGCGGTTTCCGTGTGCGTCTGTGTAGTTTAGTACGGCATAAAAATAGCCCTTTTTCTCACGAAGGTGTCCTGCCACCATAATAAGATATCCTCCTCTCTTGTTGTGGGCAACACCTGCCGTTGACCTGAGAACAGTATAAATCATTCGAACCGATGCGGAAAGGATGCCGCCAATCGGATTTATTTCTCCATGCAGTCAACAGCCGATGCATAAGTAGGTAAAAAGATGTGCTTTGGGGATACGGTAGGCGCGACCTACTTTTATGCAGCAGATTTTGCCTTCTCGTATCAGTCGATACCCCGTTTTCGTGCTGACATCAAGTATCTGGCACATCTGAACGATATCCATGACATCCGGATACTCTTTCAGCATTAGCTTGTAAGCATCACGCTGGGATAGCGTGGTAGTGGTTTCAGAGTTCATGTTTCGCACCTCCATTCCTATGCGTTGTTTTTGTATGTAAATGACCGCACGATTTCTCTTGCGGTCTGCCTTCCCTTAGAACTTCATGGGAAGAATCTCGTGCTTGCGCCTGCCGTTGTAGATGCGGTAGAACA
>OIWQ01001688.1_pt1 | contig 25537 bp, 23 predicted proteins | sample 1587571 | NCBI WGS metagenome assembly OIWQ01 (sample SAMEA3888910, study PRJEB22519) | human gut metagenome | biome: human gut; feature: human-associated habitat; material: faeces | place: Denmark | collected 2010 | reverse complement strand
CGTATGGGGCGCAGATCGAAGAAAACGAAGGCGTCGGCTTTGAGGTGCGCAAAATTCTCGTGCGTTCGCTGAACAAGAGCCGTGCGTGGGCGATTCCCTCGACGCTGCTGACGGATCGCCCGGAGGACGTGCTCGACAACCCGGAAATCGACATGGTGATGGAATTCATGGGCGGCGAGCAGCCGGCGGCTTCCTATATGGTGCGCGCGCTGGAAAACGGCAAATGCGTCATCACCGCCAACAAGATGGCGTTGGCGACGCATTGGACGCAGATTGTCCGCGCTGCGAGGGAGCATGCCGCCGGGCTGTATTACGAGGCAAGCGTGTGCGGCGCGGTGCCGATCATTCGGGCGATCAACGGTTCGCTTCAGGCTAACCGGATCAGCTCGGTGATGGGCATTATCAACGGCACGACGAACTATATCCTGACCCGAATGGCCAACGAAGGCGCGGCCTATGCGGACGTGCTGGCCGACGCGCAGCGGCTGGGGCTGGCTGAGCCGGATCCGACCGCGGACGTGGAGGGCTATGACGCGGCCTACAAGCTGAGCATCCTGTCCACGCTGGCGTTTCACCGCCACGTGCCGGTGGAGAATGTGTACCGGGAGGGAATCACGGGCATTACGCCGCTGGACGTGCAATGCGGAAAGGAGTTTGGGCTGACGCTCAAGCTGCTGGCCGTCGCGAAGGAAGAAAACGGCGAGATTCAGGCGCGCGTGCACCCGACGTTTGTGCCGAACAGCCACCCGCTGGCCAACGTGAACGATGCGTTCAACGCTGTGTTCGTCAAGGGGCATGCCTGCGGCGAGATGATGTTCTACGGGCGCGGCGCGGGCGATCTGCCGACGGCCAGCGCGCTGGTGTCGGATTTGATCTGCGCGGCGAAGGCCAAGCGGCACGAACTGCCCGCGGTGAGCGAAGCGCCGTGCAGGATGGCGGAGGACTGGCGCTGCGTGCACTTTGTCCGCATGCGGGCGAAGGATGAACCGGGCGTGTTGTCGCTGATTACGGGCGGCTTCGCGGCGGAGGGCGTCAGCATCGCCTCCATGGTGCAGAAGGGCGAGCGGGATGAAGCGGGCTTTGTCCAGCTGATTTTCCTGACGCATCGGGCGGGCGAGCATGCCGTGCGCCGTGCGCTTGCGAAGATGGATCCCGCGCAGGCGAGCGCCGAAAGCGTGATCCGCGTCGAAGAATAAAATCGACAGATAGAAAAATACCGATGACGCTATGCTGCTGCATAGCGTTTTTTCTATGGAAAAGTGCGGAAATTTTGAAGAAGACTGTGAAAATATCAATATGTGCAAGGTGCACAAGAACGGTTCGGAAACCGACGCATAAGGAAAAACGAATGAAATGTGCGAATTTGAAAAAGAGGAAAAGAATTGCAGGAAGTCGGCGAAATGGACGCATAAAATATGTCGAAAAAGTTCGAAACGGGAGCAAAAAGGGAAAAATGTGAAAGAAATGCGAAAAATCAGGGGAAAACGATTCGCACAAACGAAGGGGTCAATCAGCAGACGATGTGGCGGGAATGACTAAAACCTACAAAAAAGCGGGTTGAAATAAAGGGGATAAATCGACCCGCATCCGAATATTTTTTGTGAACTTATTCGATTGCAAAATACACGCCCGACCCGTATAATGAACTCAGTTGTTGAGGCCGATGAACGAAAGATTCGGCTCAAGCTGGTTGTTGTGTGAGAATGAACAAGGGGGATTTTACTATGGCGAGCTTGAAGCTTAACCACATCTACAAGATTTACTCCGGCAACGTGACCGCTGTTTCCGACTTCTGCCTGGATATCGAGGACAAGGAGTTCATCGTTCTGGTCGGTCCTTCCGGCTGCGGCAAGTCCACGACGCTCCGTATGGTCGCGGGTCTTGAAGAGATTTCGGAAGGCGAACTGTACATCGGCGACCGTCTGGTGAACGACGTGGCCCCGAAGGACCGCGACATCGCCATGGTCTTCCAGAACTATGCTCTGTACCCCCACATGACCGTGTATGAAAACATGGCCTTCTCCCTGAAGCTGAAGAAGCTGCCCAAGGACGAGATCGACAAGAAGGTCCGTGAGGCCGCCGAAATTCTGGATATCACCCAGTATCTGGACCGCAAGCCCAAGGCTCTGTCCGGCGGCCAGCGGCAGCGTGTGGCCATTGGCCGGGCCATCGTCCGGGACCCCGCCGTGTTCCTGATGGACGAGCCCCTGTCCAACCTGGACGCCAAGCTCCGCAACCAGATGCGGGCCGAGATCATCAAGCTGCGGGAGCGCATCGACACCACGTTTATCTACGTCACCCATGACCAGACCGAGGCCATGACCCTGGGCGACCGGATCGTCATCATGAAGGACGGCTTCATCCAGCAGATCGGCACCCCCCAGGAGGTGTTCGACCACCCGGCCAACCTGTTTGTGGCGGGCTTCATCGGCATGCCCCAGATGAACTTCTTCGACGCGAAGCTGACCCGGCAGAACGGCAGGTATGCCGTCACCGTAGGCGGCGTCACCGTGGAGCTGTCCGACGAGAAGCAGCAGCGCCTGGCCGAGCACAACGTGGCGGAGCAGGACGTGACCCTGGGCGTGCGCCCGGACCACCTGATGCTCTGCGCCGACGGCATCAAGGGCACCGTGGACGTGTCCGAGATGATGGGCTCCTCCGTGCACCTGCATGTGGCGGCCGAGGGCAAGGACGTGATCGTCATTGTTCCCACCAACGGCGCCGCCGCCCACTTCCCCATGGGCAGCGAGGTCAACATGATCTTCGGCGGCAACGTGGCCCACGTTTTCGACAAGGAGACCGGAAAGAACCTGGAGTGGTAAGGGCATAACGGCAATAGAGATACAAGCATCCCCCGGCGCTCAAATGCACCGGGGGATGCTTTTTTTACGGCACGTATCGCTGCTCCCGGAACAGGGCGTCTACGGCGGCCTGATATTCGGGGAGGTTCTTTGCCTTGCGCATACGCTTGAGATACGGCTCCGGCTGGGTGAATCCGGCGGACAGGTAGGCCCACAGCTCCCACATCCGGTGCATCACCGGCTGGTCGCCGGACAGCCGGTGGCAGTAGGCCTCCAGCAGGCGGTCGTGATAGGTCCGCAGCTCCTGCGCCGAGGCGGCGGGGCCGCCCCGCAGACGCCGCAGCAGGGCGGGGTCCCGCATCAGGCCCCGGCCCAGCATCACCGCATCCGTTCCGGGATAATCCCGGCACAGGGCGGCGGCGTCCTCCGGCGTGAAGATGTCGCCGTTATACACCGCCGGCCAGGGGCCGGACACGGCGGCCCAGGCGTCCCGGTGGGGGACGCCCTTGTAAAACTCCTTCTGGATCCGGGGGTGGACGATCAGCTCCGACAGGGGATACTTGCGATAGATCGCCAGCAGGCCCGGCCACTCGGCCGGGTCATTTTTCCCGATGCGGGTCTTGACGGACACGGACATGCCCCGGGGCAGTCCGGCGAAGATCTCCTCCAGGCAGTGGTCCAGCTCCTGGGGATAGGCCAACAGGCCCGAGCCCTTGCGCTTGGCGGCCACGGTGCCCGCCGGGCAGCCCAGGTTGAAGTTGATCTCCCGATAGCCCCGGGCATACAGCTCACCGGCGGCCCACAGGAAGTGCTCCGCCCGGTTGGTCAGCAGCTGGGGCACCACATACAGCCCGGCGTTGTGGACCGGGTCAATCTCGTCCAGCTCCTTGCGCTGGAAGGTGCGGGTGGCGTTGGGGGAAAGAAAGGGCGTGAAGTATTTGTCCGCCGGGCCGAACAGGGCGGCGTGGACCTGCCGCCACAGATAACCGGTAAGCCCCTCCATGGGGGCGGCGTAGAGCTTATTCATGAAATTCTCCCTCCAGACACATGGCGAGGGTCACGCCCGGCACCGGTTCGGCGGCGACGCCCGGCAGCAGGTCCGCCGCCGTTTCCGGCTGGTGCAGAAGCGCCAGCTTCCCCTGCCGGGACAGCCGCTTCACGGCGTATTCCAGACGCAGGGCCTCTCTCCGGCCCTCCGTGCGCCAGACACCGGCCAGCTCCCGGGGCGGATGGGACCGGGTATACCGGGCGCAGGCGGCACCGCCGTCCCTGTGCTGCCGCATCCGGCGGCACAGGTCCGCCGCCGTGCCGGTATACAGGGTGTCGTCCCGGCACCAGAGCATATAGACATAGTACATCCCCTCACCTCACTGCCCCCAGCATACCACGATCCGCCGCCGGGCGCAACGGTCACGCCGGGGGATCGTCGTGAAATTCTATGAATTTCAGGGCGTACAGGTCGCAGCCGGTGGAGAAATCCCCCTGCCGCAGCACCAGATAGTCCGTGCCCACGGCCTCCAGGATGCCCTCCTGCCGCACCAGGCGGTACGAGCCCACCAGGAAGCTGGCGGACGCGCGGCGGCCGATGTTCCGGCCCAGCAGGTCCCGCAGGGAGCCGCCGGGGTCAGAGGCGTTATGTATGTTCATGGCGCACCTCACGCATACAGATTCCCCGCCGTTTCTCCGGCGCAGGTACTCCATCCTATGCCGCCGCCGCAGAAGGGGGAACGGTTTTTGTCCCGGGAGGGCGGAATCGGTCTTGCAAAACCGGGAAAACTTGGGTATAATAGTTTGAATAAACTGCGGTATTATGCCGCCAGAGCTAAAGAGGAACAACAAATGAGCACCATCATCACCTCCGTGGACCGGCACAGCCCGGCGGAGCGGGCCGGGATCGCCGCCGGGGAGCAGCTGCTGACCATCAACGGCCACGAGATCATCGACGTGCTGGACTATCGCTTTTACGGCTACGATACCGACTGCCGCCTGGAGCTGCGGGAGCCCTCCGGCGCCGTGCGGACCGTGTCCCTGCGCAAGCCCGAGGGCCGGGACCTGGGCCTGAATTTCGACACCGTTCTGATGGACGAAATGCGCTCCTGCGCCAACCACTGCATTTTCTGCTTTGTGGACCAGATGCCCCCCGGTATGCGGCAGACCCTGTATTTCAAGGACGACGACGCCCGGCTGAGCTTTCTGCAGGGCAACTATATCACCCTGACCAACCTGACGGAGCGGGAGGCCCAGCGGATCATCGACCTGCGCATCAGCCCCATCAACGTGTCTGTTCACACCACGGACCCACAGCTCCACTGCACCATGCTGGGGAATAAAAACGCTCTGCGGTCCCTGGACTATATCCGGGCCTTCTGCAAGGCGGGAATCGTGATGAACGGCCAGATCGTGGTGTGCCCCGGCTGGAACGACGGGGACCAGCTGCGCCGGACCCTCCGGGACCTGACGGAGATGCAGTTTTCCAGCTGCTCCCTGGTGCCGGTGGGCATCACCAAATACCGCCAGGGCCTGGCTAAGCTCCGCCCGGTGGACGCCGCCTGCGCCGCCGAGATCATCGACATCGCCGACGAGTTCGGCCGGGAGAACCTCCGCCGCTTCGGCACCCGGCGCTTCTTCTGCGCCGACGAGCTGTATCTGCGGGCGGGGCGGGAGCTGCCTGCGGCGGAGTATTACGAGGGCTATCGCCAGCTGGAAAACGGCGTGGGCCTGATGCGCTCCCTGGAGGACGATTTTCTGGCGGGCCTTGCCACGGTGGACGTGCCTGCGCGCTTCTCCCCTTTCACCATCGCCACCGGCACGGCGGCGGCCCCCTTCCTGCGGGGCCTGGTGCAGCGGGCCATGGGGGACTATCCCGGCCTGCGGGGCCAGGTCATCGCCGTGGAAAACGACTTCTTCGGCCACACCATCGACGTGGCGGGCCTGCTTACCGGCCAGGACATCTCCGCCCAGCTGCGGGGACGGGACCTGGGGGACCGGGTGCTGATCCCCATCCATATGCTGCGCCACGGTGAGACCGTGTTTCTGGATGACTACACCGTGGACCGTCTCAGCCGGGAGCTGGGCGTTCCCGTCCAGGTGGTGGACGAGGACGGCTTCGCCCTGGCCGATGCCATGTTTGCGGCGGAATGACCGCCATACCCAAATAAAAGGAGGTACCCCCTATGTCCAAGCCCCTGATCGCCATCGTGGGCCGCCCCAACGTGGGCAAGTCCATGCTGTTCAACAAAATCATCGGGCGGCGTCTTTCCATCGTGGAGGACACCCCCGGCGTTACCCGGGACCGCATTTACGGCGAGTCCGACTGGAACGGCCGGAAGTTCACCCTGGTGGACACCGGCGGCATCGAGCCCAATACGGATAACGAGATCCTGGCCTTCATGCGCCAGCAGGCCCAGATCGCCATCGACAACGCCACCGTCATCGTCCTGGTGACGGACATCAAAACCGGCATGACCGCCGCCGACCAGGAGGTGGCGGGAATGCTGCAGCGGTCCAAGAAGCCCATTGTCCTGGCAGTGAACAAGATGGACTCCACCGGCCCCGCCGACCCGGAGTTCTATGAGTTTTACAACCTGGGTCTGGGCGACCCCATCGCCGTGTCCGCCGTCCACGGCCACGGCACCGGCGACCTGCTGGACGCCTGCCTGCAATACTTCCCGCCGGAGACCGACGAGGAGGAGGACAGCGACGTGATCCAGGTGGCCATCATCGGCAAGCCCAACGTGGGCAAGTCCAGCCTCACCAACCGGATCCTGGGCGAGCAGCGGGTCATCGTCAGCGACGTGGCCGGTACCACCCGGGACGCCATCGACAGCTACTTTGAAAACGCCACCGGCAAGTATAACTTCATCGACACCGCCGGTATGCGAAAGAAGTCCAAGGTGGACGACGCCATTGAGAAATACAGCGTCCTCCGGGCCACCATGGCCATTGAGCGCAGCGACGTGTGCCTCATTATGATCGACGCCCAGGACGGCGTCACCGAGCAGGACACCAAGGTGGCGGGCCTGGCCCACGACGCCGGAAAGGCCTGCATCATTGTGGTGAACAAGTGGGACCTGGTGGAAAAGGACGGCAAGACCATGGACCGCATGCGGGAGGACATCCGCCGGGACCTGAGCTATATGCCCTACGCCCCCATTGTGTTCATCTCCGCCATGACCGGTCAGCGGGTCAGCCGGCTGTTTGAGCTCATCAACTATGTCCGGGAGCAGGCGTCCATGCGCATCACCACCGGAATGCTCAACTCCGTCCTGGCCGATGCCCAGACCCGGGTCCAGCCCCCCACGGACAAGGGCCGCCGCCTGAAGATCTACTATATGACCCAGGTGGGCATCCGTCCCCCCCATTTCGTGGTGTTCTGCAACGACAAGAAGCTGTTCCACTTCTCCTACCGCCGGTATCTGGAAAATCAGATCCGCAGCGTGTTCGGCCTGGAGGGCACCCCCATCATCATGACCGTGCGCCAGAAGGGCGAGGAGGATAGCTGACGTGTCTGTGGTATTTACCGTGGCCCTGACGCTGCTGGTGTCGTATCTGCTGGGCTGCTTCAACGGGTCGGTGATGACCTCCCATTTCATCATCCGGGACGATGTCCGCCAGCACGGCAGCGGCAACGCGGGCCTGACGAACTTCTACCGGACCTACGGCGCCCGGTATGCCCTGTGCGTCATCATCTGCGACATGGGGAAAACCGTGCTGGCCTGCCTCATCGGCGGATACCTGATGCACTGGGTAGTGGGCGACTGGACCCTGGGCCTGCTGATTGCAGGCATCGGCTGCGAGCTGGGGCACATGTTCCCGGTGTTCTTCGGCCTGCGGGGCGGCAAGGGCATCCTCTCCGGCGGCGTGCTGGTGCTGCTGCTGGACTGGCGGGTGGCTCTGATCGCCTGGGGCCTGTTTGTGAGCCTGTGGCTGCTGACCCGCTATGTGTCCCTGGGCTCCGTGGCCGCCACGGCCAGCATGCCGGTATCCGTGTTTTTCCTGCTGGGCCATAACTGGCTGTATACCGTCCTGTCTGCGGCGATAGCGGCTCTTGTGATCTGGTGCCACCGGGGCAATATCCGGCGGCTCCTGACTGGCACCGAAAAGAAATTCCAATGGCACGTCGATCCCCTGGACGGCGGCAAATAAGAGAAAGAGAGAGAACCTATGAAACACAATCAGATGCGTCAGGTGGTGCTTCCCATTCTGGCGGCCTTTATCTGGGGTACCGCCTTTGTGGCCCAGGACGTCTGCGCCGACGCCATGGGCGCGTTTACCTTCAACGGCACCCGGTATTACATCGCCGTGCTGTCCCTGCTGGTGGTTCTGGCCGTCTCAAGCGGCTTCAAGAAGGACCGGCCCCAGGTCACCCCTGAGGAGAAGAAGGCCCAGCGCAGGCAGCTGTGGCTGGGCGGCTTCTGCTGCGGCACAGTGCTGGCAATTGCCTCCAACTTCCAGCAGGCGGGCCTGGTGGCCGGTACCGACGGCGGCAAGGCCGGGTTCATCACCGCCCTGTATGTGGTGCTGGTGCCGGTGTTCGGCCTGTTCTTCCGCCGGAAGGTCAGCCTGCCGGTGTGGATCGCCGTGGCGCTGTCGGTGGTGTCTTTGTACCTGCTGTGTATCAAGGGCAGCTTCTCCCTGGCCCCCGGCGACCTGCTGGTGCTGGTATGTGCTGTATGCTTCGCCGTGCACATCTTGGTTATTGACCACTTCACCGCCTTCTGCGACGGTGTGAAGCTCAGCTGCCTGCAATTCCTGTTTGCCGGCACCTGGTCCACCATTCTGGCCCTGTTTTTCGACACCATCAGCTTCCAGGTGCTGCTGGACTGCATCTGGCCCCTGCTGTATGTGGGCGTGTTCTCCTGCGGCGTGGGCTATACCCTGCAAATCCTGGCTCAGAAGGGCTCCAATCCCACGGTGGTCACCATTCTGCTGAGCCTGGAGAGCGTGTTCGCCGTCATCGCCGGTGCCGTTGTCCTGCACCAGCAGATGACCGGCCGGGAGTATCTGGGCTGCGTGCTGATGTTCGCGGCGGTGGTCCTGGCCCAGATCCCCATGCCCCAGAAAAAGGAAGCCGGACAGCCCCGCTGATGGGCTTCCAGCCAAACGGGTTCCCTTTTTGAAAAGACTGACCCCCTGATGGGCGGTGCATCGCACCGCCCGTCAGGGGGTCTTGTTTCGTCCTTATGGAGGCTGTCCCTTATCCGGCGTCAGCTCCGCTTTTTCCGGAGCAGCAGCACCAGGGCTGCGGCGCCCACCAGCAGATAGTCCTCGATCTTCTGGCACACCAGGCGGCTGATGTCGCCCTTAATGCGCCAGCGGGGGGTCTCCGCCGAGGTTTGACCGGCCACCAGGGCCGCCAGGCCCGCCAGCTGGGCGGGATTGGTCAGGGTGAACTCCCGGTCCGTGTCGTTGTACCAGGAGATGTCCACCGCCCCGTCCCAACGGGTGGTGGAGAAATACTCCACGGTGACCTTGTCCTCGGTGACGCCCTGGGGCAGGGTGTACACATAGCCGGAGCCGGTCTCCGTGAAGGGAATGGCCTGCTCGTCGCCCTTTGCGTCCGTATAGTGGACGGTGGCCACGTCATAGCCCTCCCGGCGTTCCGCCTGCCGCTGGTCGGGGTCCAGGGCCAGTACCGTCTGCGGAAGCAGACTCAGCCCCATCAGAACCGCCAGCAAGGCCGCCGAAACGCGCTTGGAGATTTGCTTCGCTTCTTGTAATTTATAAAAGCCTTCATCCGGATTTTATACGTTGATAAACCCGGATTTACGCCCTTCGTGCACCTCGATTGAGGATAACGCATCCCCGCAAAAGCGGGGCATAGCCCCGCCATTGGGTGCGACGGTATATGCGGCAGGGCACGCGGGCCCTGCCCTACAGGATATTCTGCCGGTATACACTCCGTAGGGGCGTGGGCTCTACCCCGCCTGCTATGCCCGTACCTTGGGCCGGGTAGAACCCGGCCCCTACAGGCGGTTCTGTCGGTGCACAATCCGTAGGGGCGGACGACTCTGTCCGCCCAAAAGCCACCGCCCGGTCACGCATCGTATACGCAGCCCTTCACGCTGCCGCCGGGGACGGGGATGTCCGCCACCGTCAGGGGAATGCGGTAAATCTCCCGCAGCAGCTCCTCCGTCAGGGTCTCCGCCGCCGGGCCGAAGGCCCGCACGCCGCCCTCCCGCAGCACCAGAACATCCGTGGCAAACCGGAAGGCGTGCTCGGGGTTGTGGGTGGACAGCAGCACCGTGTACCCGCTGTCGGCCAGCTGACGCACCTGCCGCAGCAGGCGGAACTGGTTGCCGTAATCCAGGCTGGCGGTGGGCTCGTCCATCAGCAGGATCTTCGCCTGCTGGGCCATGGCCCGGGCGATCAGGGCCAGCTGCCGCTCGCCGCCGGAAATCTCATTGATGCCCCGGCCCGCCAGGTCCCGGATGCCCAGGGTCTCCAGCACCCGGTCCGCCGTCTCCTGCTGGGACGGCCCCGGCCCGTGGAAGGGGTCCGCCCCCATCAGCACCGTGTCCCGGACGGTGTAATTATACACCGGGGCGCTGGACTGGGGGATATACGCCGCCAGCCGGGACAGGCTGCGGCGGTCCAGGGAGCGCAGATCGTGTCCGCACAGGGCGATCTCCCCCCGGTACCGGGGCAGAAAGCCCAGGATGCACCGGAACAGGGTGCTCTTTCCCGCCCCGTTGGGGCCCAGCACCGCCACCAGCTGCCCGGGGCTGGTCCGGAAGCTCACCTGCCGCAGCACCTGCCGCTTTCCGTAGGCAAAGGACAGGTTCCTCACGTCAATGGACACGGCGGCCACCTCCCGTCACAATCAGATACACAAACAGCGGCGCTCCCACAAAGGCCGTCAGAATGCCCAGGGGCAGCTCGCCGGTGGTCACAAGTCTTGCAATGTCGTCCACGATCAGCAGGAACGACGCCCCGAACAGGGCCCCGGCGGGGATCAGCCGCCGGTAGTCATAGCCGAACAGCATCCGGCAGAAATGGGGGATCACCAGGCCCACCCAGCCGATCATGCCGGACACCGCCACACTGGCGGAGGTCAGCAGCGTGGCGCACACGATCACCGCGCCCCGCAGCCGCCGGGTGTTCACGCCCATGGACTGGGCCTCCTCCTCCCCCAGGGTCAGCAGGTTCATCCGCCACCGGAGCACCAGCAGCGGCACCATCCCCAGGGCCACCGGAATGGACAGAAACAGCACGTCCTTGTCCTTGATGGAGGACAGGGACCCCATCAGCCAATAGGTGATGGCGGGCAGCTGCTGCTGGGTATCCGCCACCAGCTTCACAAAGGACGTCCCCGCCGAAAACAGGGACGAGATCATCATGCCCGCCAGAATCAGGGCCACCGTCTGGTTTGTTCTGGACAGGCGGCTCACCAGCCACGCCGCCGCCACGGCCAGCAGACCGCAGCAGAAGGCGGCGGCGGAAATGCCGAAATAGCCCGCCCCCAGCAGGATGGCCACCGCCGCGCCGAAGCCTGCGCCGGTGGAGGCCCCCAGAATGTCCGGCGACACCATGGGGTTGCGGAACATGCCCTGATACGCCGCGCCGGACACCGCCAGCGCCGCTCCCACCAGGGCCGCCGCCGCCACCCGGGGCAGCCGCACGGCGAACACCACCTTGTCGTCGCTGAGGGGCCAGTCCGCCGCGCCGCCGGTGACCTTTGTCCACAGCATATGCAGCAGCTGCCCCGGGGACAGGGCATACCGCCCCAACAGCAGCGACCCCAGCAGCACCGCCAGGAAAACAGCCCCCAGCACCGCGAACCGCCGGGCATAGCGCTTATCCGCCGCCCGGAGGATATTATGAAATACGGTGCTCATTTATGGGTTCCTCTCTTTTCTGTAGTACACGGTCTGGGCGGCGGCGCCGGCGGCCGCCAGCAGCATACACAGAACCAGGGCGCGGCAGATTTTCCTCATAGCGTTCCTCATTTCAGGGTGGAGCGGCTGAGCATCTGCCACGCCTCCTCCGCCGTCAGGTCATAGTGCCAGAACAGCCGGTAATACTCCTGGGCCACCTGCGCCATATCATAGTCGTACAGCTCCGGATACAGCAGGTTCCCCAGCCACCAGATGCCCAGCACCCGGTTCACAGACGGCGGGGAGCTCATCCAGTCATAGGGCAGGCCGGGAATCTCGTAATACCGCCCGTTCTGAACGGCGGTGAGGCCCGCCCACTCCCCCTGGGTCAGGGTGTCGTAGGGGCCGCCGGTGGACAGCAGAATCACGTCCGGCTCCACGGCGTATACCTCCTCCAGGCTGACGGTGGTGCCGCCGCCCCGGTTGCTGACCTCCTCGGGGATGATGGCGTTGACGGCCCCCACCAGGTCGATGACGTTCGCCTGGACGGACCCGGCGGCGTTGCAGGCAAGGCCCGTGGAGCCGGTGCCGAACAGCACGGAAAGCCGCTGGCTCTCCGGAATTTTTGCAGAATTTTCCTGGGCCATGGTCACGCTTTTCTCAATGAATTGGGCCAGAGGCTCCGCCATGTCGGCCCGGTTCAGGATATCCCCCAGCATCCGATAGGCGGCGGCCATATCGTCCAGGTCCGCCTCGATGAACACCGTGGGGATGCCGGTCTGCTTCTGGATGCGGTCCATATCGTCGGCGATGGTGTCCTTGGCGTCGCCCAGGTCGATGATGATCTGGGGCCGGGCGTCGATAAGGGACTCCATATTCAGGTTGGCCTTGCTGCCGTAAAACTGACCGAAGGTGGGCAGATACCGGATCTCCTCCGGGAAATAGGGCATCTGGGCCGTGCTGGGACTGCTGGAAAGCCCCGCCAGCAGGTCATAGGCAATGGGCATCAGGATCATCTGGGCCGTGGAGCCGCTGGGTGCCACCCGCTGGATCCGGGCGGGGATCTCCACCTGCCGTCCGGCGGAGTCGGTGATGACCCGGGTCTCCACCCCCTCCAGGGGGTCATAGCCCTGCTTTTTGCCGCAGGCGGCCAGGGGCAGACACAGGCACAGAATCAGAAAAAAAGCAAGCAGACGTTGTTTCATGGGGTCACTCCTTATCGAAATCGGGCCGGGGCGGAAGGGGCCGGAAGTCCGGCCGGCCCGGCAGCCAGTCGTCGCCTCCCCGCCGCCGGGGCGGCGGGGGCGGGGGGATCAGGGCATCGTGCTCCCCGCTGTAAAAGGCGCGGTTGTTCTCAATGAGCTGGGGAAGGGTCACGGGGCGGTAGAAATTCACGTCCACCCCGGCGTTGAGCACCCGGGGCATCTGGCGCAGGATGTCGTATTCCGGGCCACGGGCCTGGTGCAGGTGGCCGTGGACCATATAGCCCCGCTTGCGGTACAGAATGGGATAGTGGCAGAGAATAATATGCGTGTCGCCGTCGTCGATCTCGTTGAAGTCGGTGACGGTTTCAAAATAGCGGTACAGCTCCCCGGCGTTTTCAAAGCCGGTGTCGTGGTTGCCGCGGATCAGGTGCTTATGGCCCCGGAGCCGGGACAGGGCGTCTCCGGGCACCAGGCCCCGGTTATAGCCCACGTCCCCCACCACATACACGGTGTCCTCCTCCGAAACGGCTTCGTTCCACCGGTGGATGAGCTGGCGGTCCATGTCCTCCACGGTGTCGAAGGGACGGGAGGGCAGAAAGGGTTCATAGTGAAAATGCAGGTCGGCGGTATAGAAGATCATGGCGTCCTCCCTCAGCTTGTCAAAAAAGCCTTTTTTTGACAAGCTGCGTGCGGTTTTTCAGAACTTAAAAAGTTCTGAAAAACCTGTGATTGGAAACGAAAGACACCCTTGATGGGTTTCTTTCGTAACTATCTTCCTTTCCGATGATGGAAGATTTCCGGTTTTTTTGACAGTCTCACGGCTATCGCACGGCGGTGCTGTGCGATAGCCGCTTCATCTCGCTACCTTGTGCGAAGTGCGGTAAAAGATGGAAAACCACCGGAGGGGAATTGTTTTTGTTGCACAACGGGGCGGGATATGTTATACTGACAAAACACGGAAGGGGGAGGATCCCATGAAAAAACTGACGGCGCTTCTGCTGGCGCTGGTGATGGCACTGTCCCTGACGGCGTGCAGCTTTGTGATGCTGCCGGAGGAGCAGGACCCGCCGGCCGACCCGAAGCAGGAGCAGCAGCTGGCCCAGGAGGGTACATACACCACAAAAGAGGATGTGGCGCTGTATATCCACCTGTACGGCCGCCTGCCGGACAATTTCATCACAAAAAAAGAGGCCCAGCAGCTGGGCTGGACCGGAGGCTCCCTGGAGCCCTATGCCCCGGGCTGCTGCATCGGCGGCAGCCGGTTCGGCAACTATGAGGGCCTGCTGCCGGAGGCCAACGGCCGCACCTGGACCGAGTGCGACATCAACACCCTGGGGGCCGATTCCCGGGGAGCGGAGCGCATCGTATTTTCCAACGACGGCCTGATCTACTACACCGGCGACCACTACAAGACCTTTGAACTGCTGTATGGAGGAGAATGACTATGCAGATCCACCTGAACGGAAAAGACATCGCCAACCGGGAACAGCTGCACGACGCCCTGTCGGAGGCGCTGGAGCTGCCGGAATGGTACGGCCGCAGCCTGGACGCCCTGTATGACTGTCTGACGGACCTGTCCGTGCCCACCACCATCCATGTGGAGAACTGGCCGGAGGAGGACTATATGCAGCGGGCGCTGGCGGTGCTGCGGGACGCGGCGGAGGAGAACGAGCTGCTTCAGGTGCGCTTGGAGGACTGACCCAGCTTGTGCCGGGTGTACCACAGGGCGCCCAGAATCAGCAGCCCGTCTGCGATCAGCAGGGCCCAGAACACCGGATTGCGGAAATCCAGGTTGTTGCCCAGAATGCAGAAGCACACCATGCCCGGCATGATGGCCAGCCACGACGAGGCCAGATACGACCAGTAATTCAGCCGCATCATGCCGAACAGCACCCCCAGCACCTCCATGTTCAGCCCCAGCATATGGATGGCGAAGCAGGAGACGAAGCCGTATTCCTGGGTGGCGGCGAAATATTTCCGGAGCTTGGGGTGCTTGTTCAGCAGGCCCTCCAGGCTCTCGGTGCGGGTGGAGCGTCCGATCCAATAGGAGATGGACAGGCACAGGGACGTGCCCACGGCGTTGATGGCCAGGGCCGCCGGAAGCGGGAAGATCAGCGACACAACCACCACCAGCGCGTTGTATACCACCACGCCGGAGATGCCCTTCACCGCAAACAGGGCCAGGATCACCGCCACCGCCAGACCGGGCCGGTGGTCCACCAGCTGGGGAATGGTGTTCAGGTCCAGCACGCCTGTCAGCAGCAGGATGCCGAAGCCTGCCGTGCACAGCAGCATCAGCAGGATGGGCAGATAGTCCCGCAGGGTCTTTTTCATGGATGGTACAGCCTCCTTGGATAAAATATAGAAGGATTTATACCATAATTTTGTGAACAAATCAAGTATGCGACGGGATTTTGAACAAATTCTGAATCCCGGGCAAAGGAATGGTTGACAATTTCCCGGGAATGGTGTAAAATGCCCACATATTGAAAACGGCTGTGATGGGAAGCAGTAGGCGGTCTGCGGATGCCGAGAGAGGGAGCGGTTGGTGGAAGCTCCCGTGACGCGCCGCCCAAGTCGTCCCGGAGCCTTGGGCTGAACTGACAGTAGGCTGCAACGGCATGTCCTCCGTTATCGGGACAGGGCGTTTTCTGCGCCCATGAGTGCGGGATTTCCCGAATACAGGTGGTACCACGGACTTTTTACGGTTCGCCCTGTTTTGCCATGGCAAAACGGAGCGGGCCTTTTTGTTTTGCCAAATACTCAGACAAGGAGAATAGCTATGCGAAAAGAATTACCCAAGGTGTACGATCCCCGGCAGGTGGAGCCCCGGATCTACCAGATGTGGATGGACGGCGGCTGCTTCAAGGCGGAGCCAAATCCCGACAAGAAGCCCTTTTCCATCGTGATGCCGCCCCCCAACGTCACCGGCCAGCTGCACATGGGCCACGCCATGGACGCCACCCTGCAGGACATCCTCATCCGCTTCAAGCGGATGCAGGGGTACGAGGCCCTGTGGCTGCCCGGCACGGACCACGCCGGTATCGCCACCCAGATCAAGGTGGAGGAGAACCTGCGTCAGGAGGGCCTGACCCGCTATGACCTGGGCCGGGAGAAGTTCCTGGAGCGCGTGTGGGCCTGGAAGGAAAAGTACGGCAACCGCATTGTGGAGCAGCAGAAGAAGATGGGCTCCTCCTGCGATTGGGACCGGTCCCGCTTCACCATGGACGAGGGCTGCTCCAAGGCCGTCCGGGAGACCTTCTGCGAGCTGTATGACAAGGGCCTGATCTATAAGGGCAGCCGCATCATCAACTGGTGCCCCCACTGCCTGACGGCTCTGTCCGACGCCGAGGTGGAGTATACCGACAAGCCCGGCCACCTGTGGTATATTCGTTACCCCCTGGCCGACGGCAGCGGCGACATCGTGGTGGCCACCACCCGCCCGGAGACCATGATGGGCGACACCGGCGTGGCCGTGAACCCCGAGGACGAGAAGTTCAAGCACCTCATCGGCAAGACCTGCATCCTGCCCATTATGAACCGGGAGATCCCCATCGTGGGCGACGAATACTGCGAGATCGGCTTCGGCACCGGCGCGGTGAAGATGACCCCGGCCCACGACCCCAACGACTTTGAGGTGGGCCTGCGGCACAACCTGGAGGTGATCCGGGTCATCGCCGACGACGGCACCATCAACGAAAACGGCGGCAAGTACAACGGCATGGACCGCTACGAGTGCCGCAAGGCCATCGTCAAGGACCTGGAGGAGCAGGGCTACCTCATCAAGACCGAGGATTATTCCCACAACGTGGGCACCTGCTACCGCTGCCACAACGACGTGGAGCCGCTGATCTCCGCCCAGTGGTTTGTGAAGATGGCGCCTCTGGCCAAGGAGGCCATCCGGGTGGTGAAGGACGGCACCATCAAGTTCGTGCCCGAGCGTTTCACCAAGACCTATACCAACTGGATGGAGAATGTCCATGACTGGTGCATCTCCCGCCAGTTGTGGTGGGGCCACCAGATCCCCGCCTGGACCTGCGACGACTGCGGCCACATCAACGTCAGCCGTCAGGACCCCACCCGCTGCGAAAAGTGCGGCAGCACCCATCTGACCCGGGAGGAGGACGTGCTGGACACCTGGTTCAGCTCCGCTCTGTGGCCCTTCTCCACTTTGGGCTGGCCCGACAAGGACGCCAAGGACCTGCAGTATTGGTACCCCACCTCCGTGCTGGTCACCGGGTATGACATCATCTTCTTCTGGGTGGCCCGCATGATCTTCTCCGGCATGGAGCAGATGAAGCAGGAGCCCTTCAAGACCGTTCTGATTCACGGTCTGGTCCGGGACGACAAGGGCCGCAAGATGTCCAAGTCCCTGGGCAACGGCATCGACCCCCTGGAGATGGCGGACAAGTTCGGCGCGGACGCCCTGCGCTTCAACCTGATCACCGGCAACAGCCCCGGCAACGATATGCGCTTCTTCGTGGAGAAGTGCGAAGCGATGCGCAACTTCGCCAATAAGATCTGGAACGCCTCCCGCTATGTGATGATGAACCTGACCATCGACCAGGTGGAGCTGCCGGAGAAGCTGGAGCTGGAGGACAAGTGGGTCCTCAGCAAGCTGAACACCCTGATCCGCGAGGTCACCGACAACATGGAGGCCTATGAGCTGGGCGTGGCCTCCGCCAAGATCTACGACTTCATCTGGGACACCTACTGCGACTGGTATATTGAGCTGACCAAGACCCGCCTGTACGGCGAGGACCAGGAGGCCAAGCTGGCGGCCCAGAACGTGCTGTGCTATGTGCTGCTGCGGGTGCTGGAGCTGCTGCATCCCTTCATGCCCTTCATCACCGAGGAGATCTGGCAGGCGCTGCCCCACCAGGGCGAGTATCTGATCCGGGCGCAGTGGCCCACCTATCGGGAGGAGTTTGCCTTCGCCCGGGAGGAGCAGGCCATGGAGGCCGTGAAGGACGCCATTTCCGCCGTCCGTGCCCGCCGGGCCGAGATGAATGTGCCGCCGTCCCGGAAGGCCAAGATCATCATCGCCAGCCAGACCCCGGAGATCTACGCCGGCGGCCGGGACTTCATCACCCGTCTGGCCTATGCCAGCGAGGTGGAGGTGGGCAGCCAGGCGCCCCAGGACCTGAACGGTATGGTGACGGTGTCCACCCACGATGCCACCATGTATCTGCCTCTGGCGGAGCTGGTGGATATCGAGAAGGAGCTGGAGCGCATCCAGAAGGAGCTGACCAAGGCCCGGGAGAACCTGGAGCGCATCGAGAAGAAGCTGCAGAACGAGAGCTTCGTGTCCAAGGCCCCCGAGGCGGTGGTCAACGCCGAGCGGGAGAAGGCCGATAAGGCCCGGGCCCTGATCGCCAAGCTGGAGGAATCCGCCCAGGCCATGCGCGGCTGATTTTTCCCGCCCCGGCGGCTTCCGACAGAAAACGAAATCCCCGATATGATACAATCACCGCAGATCGAACGATCTGCGGTGATTTTTTTCAGGCCCCGAGGGTCTTGGGGCCTGTGGAGGATATCGGATTCTGAAAGCACAAAAGCCCTGGAGCACAGGGCGGATGATAAGGGAGTGAATCGGCATGGAAATGACGGTCAGACAGGAGGAACGGTGCCTGGAAATCGCCTTGATCGGGGAACTGGACCACCACGCCGCCCGGGAGATCGGGGAACGGCTGGACCGGGCCATCGAGGCGGCGCTGCCGCTGCGGCTGGTGCTGGACTGGTCCGGGGTGACGTTTATGGACAGCTCCGGCATTGCGGTGGTCATGCGGGTCCGGCAGCGCGTGCGGGACCTGGGCGGCGCCGTGACGCTGCGGGGCGTGAGGCCCCAGGCGAGGAAGGTGCTGGACGCCGCGGGCCTGGACCGCTTTGTCACCGTGGAATAGAGAGGAGGTACATAAGATGAAGGCCGAAAACTATGTGACCCTGGAATTTCTCAGCCGCAGCGCCAACGAGGGCTTTGCCCGCATGGCGGCGGCGTCCTTTGCCGCCCAGCTGGACCCAACGCTGGACGAGATCGGGGACATCAAAACCGCCGTCAGCGAGGCGGTGACCAACGCCATCGTCCACGCCTATCCGGACGAGCTGGGAAAAATCGTGATGAAGCTGCGCATTTTAGAGGGCGGCGTGCTGGAGCTGACGGTGCGGGACTGGGGCCGGGGGATCGATGACATCGGCCAGGCCCGGCAGCCGCTGTTCACCACCGGCGGCCAGGAGCGCAGCGGCATGGGCTTTACCATCATGGAGAGCTTTATGGACCGGCTGACGGTGAAGTCCACACCGGGGAAGGGCACCACCGTGTCCATGCGCAAGCGCATCGCCCCGCGCCTGTCCGGCCGGCGATGAGCGGCGGACAGCTGTTCGCTCTGCTGGACCGGGCCCAGAACGGCGACGACGAGGCCTGTGAGCAAGTGCTGCTGGAAAACAGCGGACTGATCTGGAGCATTGTGCGGCGGTATTATGGCTGCGGGGTGGAGACGGACGACCTGTATCAGCTGGGATGCATTGGATTCATCAAAGCTGTAAAGGGATTCGACCTGACATACGGAACGCAGTTTTCCACCTATGCTGTCCCGAAAATCGCCGGGGAGATACGGCGTTTTTTGCGGGACAACGGTGCGATAAAGGTGGGACGGAGCATCCGGGAAAAGGGGCAGGCGCTGGCTGCAGCCCGGGAGCGACTGCGGCACCGGCTGGGCCGGGATCCTCGTCTGTCGGAGCTGGCGGAGGAGACGGGGCTGACGCCGGAGGAGATCGCCAGCGTGGAGCTGGCCACCGGCGCGCCGGAATCCCTGCAGCAGGAGACGGCGGAGGGGCTGACCCTGGAGTCCACCCTGGGCACCGACAGCCCGGAGGAGCGCATGGTGGAGCACATCGCCCTGCGGGAGGCCATCGACCAGCTGCCGGAGCGGGAGAAAATGACCATCCTGCTGCGCTTCTTCAAGGGGCTAACCCAGGAGCAGACGGCCCGGATCCTGGGGGTGTCCCAGGTGCAGATATCCCGGCTGGAGCGCCGGGGGCTGGCAGATCTCCGGCGGCTGCTGGACGGTTGAGGCCCTCGTAGTCCACCGGAAGAAATTCCGTCATGACGCCCCGATACCGTTTGGGGAGAAACGAGTTCTGACAGCGGGGGTTGGTCCGCTCCCGGATGGATACGGTGCGGAAAAACTCCTGCCACAGGGCCCGGTATTGAAGCTCCTCCGGGCCGGGCAGCTCCAGCGTCAGGCTTTCCACCGGGACGATGCGGCGCTGGCCCTTGGTGTACAGCAGCAGCTCCCGGTGGGTGCGGTCGTACAGGAAGAAGGACTCCCCGGCCATGCGGCTGCAGAAGTGGTTGGCCAGCAGAGGGAGCACCCGGTTCTTTGGCTCGATCTCGCCGCCCAGGATGCCGTTGTAATCGGAAAAACGCACGAAGCCCCGGAGTTTTTCCAGTTCACCGCCCAGGTGACGCAGGGCACAGGCGATGGGATAGTACACATCGTCGGCCTTGCTGCGCATAAAGCCGGGCCCCTGGTCGTACAGCTTGCGGATGAAGGCGTACAGGCGAAGCTCCTTGTCCTCCAGACAGGTCAGCCAGGCCCGGCGCAGGACCTTCAGAGCCGGAGGGGACAGGCGCTGCAAACTGTCGTAAACCCGCTGGCTATGGTCCCGGCGGGTAACCACCACCCGCACCGGATACAGGGAGACGCATTCCTCATCGCTGTAAAAGGCGATGGGGAATTCTTTATGGGCATAGCTGTCGAACACACAGCACAGGAAGCCGGGGAAGCTGCCGTCATATTGAAAGATCACATCCTCCATGGCGTCACCCGGCATCGAACAGCGACAGCTGCCGACATTCTTGGGGCGGCAGCTGGCCCCGCTCCATGGCCTCCAGCTGGCGGGACAGGGTGGCGGCAGAGAAGTGAAGCCCCGGGCGCATACGGCCGCCGCAGGTGACGAAGAACTGCGCCCGCTTCAGCACTACGCCCAGCTTGGGCAGGTCCTCCAGCCGCAGAGGAGTCTGCCGACGGGCGGAGACGATGCGCCGGGCACTGACCGGGCCGATGCCCGGCACCCGCAGCAGAGTCTCCAGGTCCGCCTTGCGGATCTCCACCGGGAACTGCTCCAGGTGGCACAGGGCCCAATGGCACTTGGGGTCCAGCAGGGGATTGAAGTCCGGATGGGCCTCGTCCAGCAGCTCTTGGGCTTTAAAGCCGTAAAACCGCAGCAGCCAGTCCGCCTGGTACAGCCGGTGCTCCCGCAGCAGGGGCGGCTTGGTGTCCAGAGAGGGCAGAAGGGCATTCTCCACCACCGGAACATAGGCGGAGTAGAACACGCGTTTTAACCGATATTTCCGGTACAGGGATTCCGTCAGATGCAGAATGTGCCGGTCCGTGTCCCGGGTGGCGCCGACGATGAGCTGGGTGCTCTGGCCCGCCGGGGCAAAGACCGGGGCGTGCTTATACTGCACCAGCTCCGCCTTGCTCTGGGCGGTCCGGTCCCGGATGAGGCCCATAGGCCGCAGGATGGCCTGCTTGCTTTTATCCGGGGCCAGGGTCTGCAGCCCCTCCTGGGAGGGAAGCTCGATATTGACGCTGAGCCGGTCTGCCAGCAGGCCCAGCTGCTGCACCAGCTCCGGGGACGTGCCGGGGATGGCCTTGGCGTGGATATATCCGTTGAACCGGTATTCCTGCCGCAGCAGGCGCAGACACTCGATCATCTGTTCGGTGGTGTAGTCGGGGCTGCGCAGGACGCCGGAGGACAGGAACAGTCCCTCGATATAGTTGCGCCGGTAGAACCCGATGGTCAGCTCCGCCAGCTCCCGGGGCGTAAATGCCGCCCGACGGGTATCGTGGGACCGGCGGTTGACGCAGTATTTGCAGTCGTAGACACAGCGATTGGTCATCAGCACCTTCAGCAGGGTGATGCACCGCCCGTCGGCAGAGAAGCTGTGGCAGCAGCCTGCCAGGGAGGAGCTGGTGTTGCCGATCATACCCGGCCGGGAGCCCCGGCGAACGCCGCTGGAGGTGCAGGCCGCATCGTATTTGGCCGCATCGGCCAGGATGGCCAGCTTATCCAGCAGTTCCATGACCGGCGGCCTCAGGCGGTGCGGCGGCGAGGACGGGGCTGGTCAATCCAGTCCGCCAGACGGATAACCCCGGCGGAGAAAGCACCGGCACCCAGCAGCATCACAATAAATCCAAAAGTTGTCATAGGGAACGCCTCCAAAAACATTTGTTCTATCGGTATTATAAATCGAACATACGTTCTTGTCAAGAGATAATCGAACAAAAATTCGACAAGTTTTGCGGAGCGGTTGACCGGAGGCGAAAATTGTATTAAAATGAGAGGCAAGAATACAGACAGGGGAAGGAACACTATGAACGACCTGGAGAAACGATTTATTGAGGCCCGGACAAGGGCCATTGCCACGGATTATGCGCATCTGAATCCCAGGCAGCTGGAGGGGGTTCTGACCACCGAGGGGCCGCTGCTGCTGCTGGCGGGGGCCGGGTCCGGCAAGACCACGGTGCTGATCAACCGGGTAGCGAACCTCCTGCGCTATGGCCGGGGCAGCGACACGGATGAGATCCCGCTGCCCATTTCCCGGGATGAGGTGGAATTTCTGGAGCAGTATGCCGCCCGGCCGGACCCGGAGCAGCGGCCGCTGATGCAGTATCTCTGCGCCGTGGAGCCTGCACGCCCCTGGGAGGTGCTGGCCATCACCTTCACCAACAAGGCTGCCAACGAGCTGAAGGACCGGCTGGAGAAGATGCTGGGGGAGGAGGCCCGGGACGTGTGGGCCGCCACCTTCCACTCGGCCTGTGTCCGCATCCTGCGCCGGGACATCGACAAAATCGGCTTCGACCGCAGCTTTACCATTTATGACACCGACGACAGCAAGCGGGTCATCAAGGACATCCTCAAGGAGATGGGGCTGGAGGAAAAGACCTTCCCGGTGCGGGAGGTGCTGTCGGTGATCTCCAACGCCAAGGACGCCATGATGATGCCCGAGGAGTTCAGCCAGCTGTGGGAACAGCGGGGCGACTGGAGACGGGTGCGGATGGGCCGGGTCTATGCCGCCTATAACCGCCGCCTGCGGGACGCCAATGCCCTGGACTTTGACGACATCATCCTGCACACGGTGGAGCTTTTGCAGTCGGACCGCCAGATCCTGGAATATTACCGGAACAAGTTCCGCTATGTCCTCATCGACGAGTATCAGGACACCAACCACATGCAGTATATGCTGGCCAGCCTGCTGGCCGGGGGACGGAAGAACATCTGCGTGGTAGGCGACGACGACCAGAGCATCTATCGCTTCCGGGGGGCCAACATCGAGAACATCCTCAGCTTTGAAAAGCAGTACGCCGGGGCCAGGACCATCCGGCTGGAGCAGAACTACCGCTCTACCCAGAACATCCTGGACGCCGCCAACGCCGTGATCCGCCACAACGTGGGCCGAAAAGGCAAGACCCTGTGGACCGAGAACGGAGCGGGGGAGGCGGTCACCGTCAAAACCTGCTTCAACGAGGGAGACGAGGCCAACTATGTGGTGGGGCAGATCATGATGAACTATCGCCGGGGGGTGAACTGGAGGGACAACGCCGTGCTGTACCGCATGAACGCCCAGTCCAACGCCCTGGAGTATGCCTTCAAGCGCAACGGCGTGCCCTATAAGATCATCGGCGGCACCAAGTTCTTCGACCGGGCCGAGGTGAAGGACATGCTGGCGTATCTGTGCGTCATCAACAACCCCGCCGACGACCTGCGGCTGCGGCGGATCATCAACGTGCCCGCCCGGAAGATCGGCGCGGCCACCATGGACAAGGCCCAGGTCATCGCCACGGAGGAGGGCCTGCCGCTGATGGAGGTTCTGCGGCGGGCAGGAGACTATCCCCAGCTGAAGGCAAGCGCTGGCAAGCTGACAGGCTTTACAGCGATGATCGACGAAATGCGCCGTCAGGCGGACGATATGGGCCTGGTGGAGTTCTATGAATATGTGTGCCGCCGCAGCGGCTATGTGGGGATGCTCCAGGAGAAGAACGATGTGGAGAGCCGGGGGCGCCTGGAAAACGTGGAGGAGCTCAGCTCCAGCATCCAGGCCTTCCTGGAAAACGATCCGGAGAATCCCACCCTGTCGGGCTTCCTGGACGAGGTGGCCCTGTATACGGACCTGGACAGCCAGGAGGCCGGGGACAACTGCGTGACGCTGATGACTATGCACAGCGCCAAGGGACTGGAGTTTCCCAGTGTGTTCGTGGTGGGCATGGAGGACGGGCTTTTCCCGGGGAATCGCGCCATGGGAGAGCCGGAGGAAATGGAGGAGGAGCGGCGGCTTTGTTATGTGGCCATGACCCGGGCCAAGGAGAAGCTGACCCTGACCAACGCCCGGCAGCGGATGCTGTTCGGCCGCACCACTCCCTGCATGCCCTCCCGGTTTCTGAAGGAGATCCCGGAGGAGAACATGGAGTGGCTGGGGAAGCCCGAGCCCCGTCCGACGTCCTCCTGGGACGATTTCGGCGATGGGCCTGCCTATGCGCCGCAGCGGGAGGCGCGGCACGGTGCGGAGCGTCCGGCACACCCGGAGCGCCCGGTGCGTCCGGCGGCTGCATCCGCACCGCTGCTGCAGCTGCAGCCCGGCGACGGGGTGCGGCACAGCGCCTTCGGCCAGGGGATGGTCCTGAGCGTGCGGCCCATGGGCGGCGATGCCCTGGTAGAGGTGGCCTTCGACCGGGTGGGCACCAAGCGGCTCATGCTGAAGGCCGCAGGCGCGCACTTGGTAAAGCTGTAAAGCTATTTCACATTACAGGAAAAGTTAAAAATCCCCTGGCGCGTAAGCGCCAGGGGATCGTCATATTATGGAATCGCCTGTTTACTTGGCCAGGATCTTCTTCAGACGGGCAAAGCGGGGCAGGGAGTCCACCCTGGGCAGGTCCGGCTCGCCCTGGATCAGGGGCAGCGCGTACTCCACAAACTGGTGGTTCACGCCGTTGCCGGCCTCGTTGATCCACTCCCGGGGGACCTTCTTTTCGGTGTTGGCCACCTCCATCAGGGGGATGAGCTTGGTCTTGCAGGCGTACTTACCGTCCCGGATGCCGCGCTCGAAGCCGATCATGCGGCCGTTGATGCCGTTGACGGCGTTCTCCACGGCCACCTTGCCGGCCATGTAGGACTCCTCAATGTCCGTCTCGCTGGCCAGATGCGCCGCGCAGCGCTGCAGCAGGTTCAGCTCGATGCCGCGCACCTTGGCGCCTGTCTCCTCTTTCAGCACCTCAGCCAGAATGGTGGCCAGACCGCCCAGCTGGGCATGACCAAAGCCGTCGTTGGCGGCGACCTTGGCCTCGGAGACGAAGTCGCCGTTTTCGTAGTGGATACCCTCGGACACGGCCACGATGCAGTTGCCCGTCTCCTTATAGATGCGCTTCACGTCCTCAATGAACTTGGGCATGCTGAAATCCGTCTCCGGCAGGTAGATCAGGTCGGGACCCGCGCCGTATTCCCCGGCGAGGGCGGAGGCGGCGGTGAGCCAGCCCGCGTGGCGGCCCATGATCTCCATGACGACGATCATGCCGGTGTCATAGACGTGCGCGTCCTGATAGACCTCCATGAGGGAGGTTGCGATGTACTTCGCGGCGGAGGCGTAGCCGGGGCAGTGGTCGGTGCCGAAGAGGTCATTGTCGATCGTCTTGGGCACGCCCATCACGCGGCACTC
>OIWQ01001684.1_pt1 | contig 25545 bp, 26 predicted proteins | sample 1587571 | NCBI WGS metagenome assembly OIWQ01 (sample SAMEA3888910, study PRJEB22519) | human gut metagenome | biome: human gut; feature: human-associated habitat; material: faeces | place: Denmark | collected 2010 | reverse complement strand
AGGGCGACAACTGCCGCATGGAGCTGCGCAGCCCCGACCCCGCCTGCAACCCCTATCTGGCCGTGGGTCTGGTGCTGGCCGCCGGTCTGGATGGCATCGAGCACCGGATGGTGCTGCAGGCCCCCATCAACAAGAACCTGTTCGATCCCACCGAGGCCGCAGGTCTTGGGCTGGAAAGACTGCCTTCCACGCTGGAGGAGGCCGTACAGGCCGCGCAGGAGAGCGAATTTCTGCATCGCGTGCTGCCGGAAGAGCTTTCGCATCGGTACTATGAGGAAGAACTGAAGCGCTGTGCCGCCCTGAAAGCTGCCGCCGACCCGGCAGAGTACGAGCGGGTGCACTACTTCAACGCCATCTGAACCGCTTTTGAGGGAAAGTACGAAGGGGCAATGATTCGGCCCCTTGCCTGGATGTAAGAGAAAGGAGCGATTCAAATGGGACGTGCTCTGATCGTGAGCGCCGGAGCAAGCTCCAACGAGTACATCTCCGCGCGGCTGGCAGAGCTGGGATACACCCGGCCTACGATCATCCCCAGTGGTGCCGAGGCCCGGCGCAGGATGCTGGAATCTGATTTTGAGTTGATCGTGGTCAACGCGCCTCTCCCGGACGAGTTTGGCCACGAGCTGTGTTCCTCTGCCGTAGAAAAAACAGACGCAGGCGTGGTGCTGCTGGCCAAGGCAGCAGCCGCCGAGCAGCTGCTGGCCCCCATGAGTGAGCAGGGGGTGCTGCTGCTGAGCAAGCCGTTCTCCAACACGCTGTTCCTGCAGGCCATCCATCTGGCCGCGGCCAGCAACCACCGCCTGCAGCTGCTCCGGCAGGAAAACGCCCGGATGCAGGAAAAGATCGCACAGGTACGGCTGGTCAGCCATGCAAAATGCTGTCTGGTGGAGCGGGAGCAGATGAGCGAGGATGCCGCCCACCGCTACATTGAAAAGCGCGCCATGGACACCCGGCGCAGCCGAGCAGAAATTGCACAAGAAATCCTTGATTCTTACGAGGATTAGGATTATAATCTGGTGTTGTATGTTTTGTTCCGGATGCGGTCGCATCCGTACTGGGAAAGAATGATCTCTGAAAGACAAGTTAGAGGAGGACTGAACAAATGGCAAAATTCATCTTTGTGACCGGCGGCGTTGTCTCCGGTCTGGGCAAGGGCATCACGGCGGCTTCTCTGGGCCGCCTGCTCAAGTGCCGCGGACTGAAGGTCGCCAGCCAGAAGCTGGACCCTTATGTGAACGTGGACCCGGGTACCATGAGCCCCCTGCAGCACGGTGAGGTATTCGTGACCGATGACGGCACTGAGACTGACCTTGATCTGGGTCACTATGAGCGCTTCATCGACGAAAATCTGAACAAGTACTCCAACCTGACCACCGGCAAGGTGTACTGGAACGTGCTGAACAAGGAGCGTCAGGGCGCTTATCTGGGCCAGACCGTGCAGATCATCCCCCACATCACCAACGAGATCAAGAGCTACATCTATAATCTGGCCAAGAGCACCGAGGCGGACGTCGTCATCACCGAGATCGGCGGCACCACCGGCGACATTGAGAGCCAGCCCTTCCTGGAGGCCATCCGTCAGGTCGGTCTGGAGCAGGGCCCCGAGAACTGCTGCTATATCCACGTCGTACTGGTGCCCTACATCTCCGGCTCCGACGAATACAAGTCCAAGCCCGCGCAGCACTCCTGCAAGGAGCTGCAGGGCATGGGCATTGCGCCGAACATCATCGTCCTGCGCGCCGACGGCCCTGTAGGCAACGACATCAAGCGCAAGATCAGCATGTTCTGCAACGTACGCCCCGACTGCGTCATTGAAAACCTGACGATGCCGAGCCTGTACGAGTGCCCGCTGATGCTGGAATCCGCCGGTCTGACGAACGTCGTGGCCCGCCAGCTGCACCTGCAGACCCCGCCGAGCGATCTGACCGAGTGGAAGGCGCTCATCAGCCGCATTGCGACCCGCAGCAAGACCTGCACGATTGCGCTGGTCGGCAAGTATGTCAAGCTGCACGACGCTTATTTGAGCGTCATGGAGAGCCTGTACCACGCGGGCTTTGAGAACGAGAGCAAGGTCGAGATCAAGTGGGTCGACAGTGAGCATCTCGTCGACCAGGACTGCTGCGCCGACGAGCTGGGCGACGCGGACGGCATCATTGTGCCGGGCGGCTTTGGTGACCGCGGCATTGAGGGCATGATCCAGGCTGCGCAGTACGCGCGTGAGAACCACGTGCCCTATTTCGGCATCTGCCTGGGCATGCAGATCATGGTCATGGAGTACGCCCGCAACGTACTGGGCTACGCCGACGCCAATTCCAGCGAATTTACGCCCGAGGGCCAGCACAACGTCATTGACCTGATGCCGGACCAGCAGGGCGTTGAGACGAAGGGCGGCACGATGCGTCTGGGCAAGTACCCCTGCGTCATCACGCCGGGCACGAAGATGGCCGACTGCTACGGCACGACGGAGATCGACGAGCGCCACCGCCACCGCTATGAGTTCAACAACGAGTTCCGCGCCGAGTTCGAGGAGAAGGGTCTGGTCATCGCCGGTACCAGCCCGGACGGACGCCTTGTGGAGGCTGTGGAGATCCCGGGCCGCGATTTCCATCTGGGCGCGCAGTTCCACCCCGAGTTCAAGAGCCGCCCGAACCGTGCGCACCCCCTGTTCAAGGGCTTCATCGCCGCCGCGCTGAAGTTCCAGAGCGAGCACACCCCGACCGGCCATCCCGCGGTACTGGGAGAGTAAAATACAGTATAAGCCGAGGAACTCGTCCCTTAGTGACGGGCTCCTTTTTGCGGCCCTGTAGGGTCGGGCATGCCCGGCCCCTACCGCTCCGCCATTTGTTTGTTTACAACTCTTTCACATCTGTAACGCATTATTCCCGCGCGGCTATTCGTATTAGTATACAGAAGGCGGCAGGGACAAAATCTCCACAATATCCTGTCGAAAACGCAGCTGCGAATTGTGCGGATTGTCGCTTGTTTTGTGCGCCGCGTGCGGCGTATAATAGTACATCATCGAAAGGGTGTAAATGTATGCGTAACTGGTGTTCGCGCCATCCGGTCTGGTTCATGGCGCTCTATGCTTTGTTTTACTTATCGTTTTTTGCGCTGCTGGAGCGCACGATCCAGACACCGGATCTGTGGGTACACTGCCAGCTGGACGATTTGATCCCGTTCTGCAAATATGCCATTGTACCGTATATTTTGTGGTTCCCGTGGATCCCGTTTACGCTGTTTTATCTGCTGTATAAGGCCCCGCGGGAGGATTTCTGGCGGCTGTGCATTCCGCTGTTCACCGGCATGACGATGACGCTTCTGTTCTATGCCATTGTGCCTAACGGCCTGGCCCTGCGCCCGAAATACGTGCCGGGCACCGACATTTTTGCGCAGCTTGTGCGGATGATCTACCGCAGCGACACGCCGATGAACGTCTGCCCGTCCATCCATGTGTTCAACTCGGTCACGCTGATGCTGGCGTACTACCGCAGTGCAATCTTTGATGCCCCGCGCCGCCGCTGGATGCGCCCCGCCGCCATGGTGCTGTGTGTGTCGATCTCGCTGTCCACGATACTGCTCAAGCAGCACAGTGTCATTGACGTGGTGTTTGGTCTGCTGCTGGCGCTGTTGCTGGATTATGCCGCCACCGTTTTGCAGAGAAGCCCGGTGCAGCGCCGCGAGCGCCGCGTGCCGGAGAGGCTGTAAACAAGAGTACGGGTGTTCTTTCTTTGCAAAGAAAGAACCAAAAAAGTTCCAAATGCCAAAATAAAAAACGTCCTGTCTGCGCAACGTTGCAGGCAGGACGTTTTTCGTTACAGCGCATATACAAGGATGCCGACCAAAATCATCGCCAGTGCGGCGAGCTTTTTGGGGCTCATCTTCTCGTGGAAGATCGTAACGCCGAAAATCGTGACGTAAATATAGCCTGTTGCTTCCAGTACAGGCCCGACGTTGAGCGGTACGCCCTTGTAGGCCAGCATCGTTAAGAGCGTGCAGCCCACAAAGAGGGCATAGCCTAAAATCACCCGCCAGTCGGTGTACTCGGCCAAGACCGACTTGTGCTCCCGCAGCGCGGCCTTCTTCAAAAGCACCTGCGAGACCGCGGAGAGGAACGTGCTGCACAGATACAGCAGCACATAGGGCAGCTGTGCCTGACTCATTTGCCGCCCTCCCCCTCATTGTCGGCCCGCACAAAAAGCACGATGCCGCATATAATGATAACCGCACCGATGACCTGGCGCGGCGTGACGGCCTCACCAAAAACGGCCAGACCCAGCAGAATGCCCCACACCACGGTGACGGCCTTGTTCGCGTAGGCCGTCGTCAGCGGCAGATGCTTGATGACCTGCTGCCAGCCCACCGCATAGGTGACAAGCGCCAGCAGCATCAGGCCGTACAGCACGATAAACGCCGCGCTCAAAAACGGCTGCTGCGCGGCCAGCTTGCTGCACACGCTGCTGCCCGCATATACCCCCAAAATGACATGCAGCAGGAGGAACCATTTTGCCTGCTTCATGCGTCGTTCTCCTCATGCCGGATGACCTCGCGCTCGACGTACTGGGGCGCGGCGTTGGCGCACATGTAGATGCGGCCCACGTACTCGCCCATAATGCCCAGTACGACCAGGATCATGCCGCCGAGCAGCAGCAGCAGCGCCGTGGTGGACGCCCACCCGATGGGGGCCGCCGCGCGGGTAAAGTGGTCGATGATGATATAGATAAAGTAGAGAAAGCCCACCACGGCAAACAGCGTGCCGATGTAGGTCGCAATGCGCAGCGGCTTGACGGAAAACGACGTAAAGCCGTTCATCCAGAGATTCAGCAGCTTGCTCAGCGTGTAGCCGCTGCGGCCCTCCTCACGGGCACGGTGGTGCACCGGCACGTTGCAGATGCGCTTGGTGGATCGCAGCACCAGCCCGATGACGTAGGGGTAGCAGTGCTCATAGCGCAGCATCTCGTCCACAATGAAGCGGCGCGCCGCAAAGTAGCTGTTGACGACGAGCTCCGGCGGCTTGCCCAGCATGATCTCGGTCATTTTGCTGTTGACCCAGCTGCCCAGGTTGCGCCAGCCGGCCTGACGCTTCGTGTCATAGCTGGCGTAGACGACGTCATAGCCCTCGTCAATTTTTGCCAGCAGCTTGCCGACCTCGTCCGCCGGGGTCTGGCCGTCGTCGTCGAGGCAGACGACGATGTCGCCGCTGCACTTGTGAAAGCCCGCCATCAGCGCCGCATGCTGGCCGAAGTTTTTCGCCAGGTCCACGCCCACGACATGGCTGTCCGCCGCCACAAGGCTGCGGATCGTGCCGAAGGTATCATCCGGCGAGCAGTCGTTCACCAGAATGACCTCGTAGTCATACTGCGGCAGGGTCTGCATGGTGGCGGCGATCTCCGCCACCACGCCGCCCACCGTATGCTGGGAGCGGTAGCACGGGATCACGTAAGATATTTTCTGCATAGCTGTGTACTTCCTTCTGCGCTCACGGGCGCTTATAGATCACCAGATCCTCGGTGGAGACGACCTGCTGCCAGTTCTCGGCCAGCAGACGGGCGGCAACGCGGGTGTCGTGGCCGCACATCACGTAGCGGGAGGAAATCGGGTTTTCCTCGTCCCAGAGGTAGCTGTTTTTATCAAACTCAATGCCCATACCCGCGGGCACGGCGTAGAGATAGCCGTGGAACACCCCGTCGTCATAGGCGTAGGCCAGCGTGTGGTCCCAGGGGTCGGCCCCGGCATCCTGCACGTTGGCGGTCAGGGCGGCCTCGACGGTCTGCATCTGGGCGGCCATTTCGGCGTTTTTCTCGGGCAGGCTGCCGCGCTGGAAGTTCATCGGCAGCAGCAGGACGACGAGCACCGGCAGCCAGACGGCGGCGGGCGCGGCGTCCTCGACAACGACGGCCCCCAGCAGCAGGATGGCCAGCAGCATCATGTGGCGCGGGTCGATGTTGTACATGAACAGCAGCACCAGCGCAATGACCGCGCTGCAAAACAGCGCACAGCCCTTGAGCACCAGCGGGCGGCCTTTGTGCTTATCCCAGACAAGGCAGACCACCGCGACGAGCACAACGGCCAAAAACGTCACACAGCCGCCGCCGATGTAGGTCGTCTCACCGTGGAGTGTGGGCAGAATATCGTCCCGCCAGGCCGCGTGCAGCAGGGCCGCGGCGCGGGCACACTCATAGCGGACTGCCGCCACGGGATGGAGCTGCAATAACAGACGGATGCCGTCAAAGTCCATGCCGCCATCGCTGAAATAGGGCGCAGCGAGCTTGGCCATGGCGAACAGCGAAACCGCGAACCCGCCCGCCGCCGTGCCCAAACAGGCCGCGCGGCGGCGCTTATTCTGCCAGACCGCCGTGAGCGGGAACACCCAGAACAGCAGCGCGTAGGGGCGGAAGATCGTTTCCACCGCGCAGGCCGCGGCACAGGCAATCAGCCAGCCAGTCTTGCCGCTGCGGTGCAGGGCCGCCGCCGTGCCGACGATGAGGAGCGCCAGCATGTAGTGCATGGCCTCCGACGCGCCGCTGACGCAGGAGCGAAGCGGCAGCATGATGCTGAACAGTGCGCCGCACAGCGCGATGCACTGCCAGTAATTCAGCCGCGCGCAGCGGGCAAACACCGCGATGCCCACGGCAATCAGCAGCAAATTGCACCACAGCACGACGTTTACGCTGGCACCGAACAGCAGACCCGGCAGCGCGTAGGCCCAAATCAGCAGCGGGCCCCAGGTACCGTAGCGGCCAATATCCGCGGTGGATTCCTGATAGCCGAAGTACCCCTGCGGGCCGCCGTGGGTCAGCACGCTGACGACCTGGCGGTTATAGAGCGCCTCGTCGTTGTTCATCGTGGTGGGCAGCCAGACCTCATTCAGCGGCGTGCGGTAGCACAAAAAGTAAAAGCCCGCAAGGAACACGACTGCCCCCAACACGCAGAGCAGCGCATTGGGGGTCTTTTGCAGGCAGGTTCGGATTTTCTGCATCGGTTTTTTCACGTCAGTTCTCCGCCAGCTTGGCCATAAAGACGACGTCGCGGTAGGCTCCGTCCAGCAGCTCCATATCGCGGAAAACACCCTCCTGCACAAAGCCGGCCTTTTCATAGCTGCGGCGGGCGGCGGCATTTTCGGCCAGCACGCGCAGGCTGATGCGGTGCAGGTGCAGCCCCGCAAAGCCAAAATCGGTGAACAAGCGGGCCGTCTCGGTGCCAAGGCCCTTGCCGCGGGCGCTTTCCTCACCGATGAAGATGCCGTACTCGGCGCTGCGGTTGTGGTTGTCAACATCGCGGTAATAGACCGACCCGACAGGCTTGCCGTCGGCGTTGTCGAGGATGATATACTGCACGACCTGGCCGGTGGCGACCTTCGTCGCCAGCCAGCTGCGGTGCATCTCCGGCGTGAAAGTCTGGCGGAAGATGAAGTTCTGCACGACAGACGGCGTGTTGCGCCACTTGACGATAAGGTCCGTGTCGGCGTCGGTGATGGGGCGCAGCGTGACCGCTGTGCCGGTTAAAGTGGGGAGGGTGGGGGTGTTCATGGAGGATTCTCCTTGCTCTTTTTACCTTGCTTGTAGGGGCGGGCATTGCCCGCCCGTGCCCGTTTGCCACGGGAAGGGCCATCCCGAAAGGACGCTGCTACGTCAGGCTGGCGGGCGAACAATGTTCGCCCCTACTGTCTCTACAACGCAAAATCGGCGTTTGGGGCAGACGGCCCTGGCGGATATGGAATCCGCCCCTACGGTGCAGGGGGCGATGCTTGCATCGACCCACGGCTATAGGACGGACGCCTGTGGGAAGGCCGCGGGCCGGGCATGCCCGGCCCCTACATTGTGCCGTGCTCGTACAGCACGCCCCTGTCGCTCTCGTACAGCACCGTCCAGCCGTCGGCTTGTAAGCGGGCGGCGGTGGGGGTGTCGGCGGCGGTCAGGACGTAGCGGGAATGAATCTCATGGGCCGGGTCGGTCAGGTAGGCGGCCTCGTCAAACTGGATGCCCATGCCGTCCGGCACGCCGTAGAGCAGACCGCAGTGTACGGGGTCGCCAAAGGCGTAGGCCACGGTGCTGTCCCAGGGGTCGGCGCTCGTCACAGCGGACCGGCTCTCGGTCAGCGCGGCCTCGATTTGCTGCACCGCGGCGTCCCATTCGGCGCTGTAGCGCGGCATGGTGAAGCCGTCCGCCAGATTCAGCACGCCAAGCGCGGCCAGCACCAGCGCGGCGGCTGCCGTGCCCGCGGCGGGGCAGGCGTCCTCCACAAGGAGCGCTGCCAGCAGCAGCACATCCAGTACAACCGTATGGCGGGAGCCCTCAACGGGGCGGTACATCAGCAGCAGCGCCAGAAAGACGATGACCGCAGTCACGGCGGCGCAGCCCTTCCAGAACACGGGCCGCCCGGCGCGGGCATCCACGATCAGGCAGACCAGCATCACGCCCAGCAGCAGGAAAAACAGCAGGTACTGTCCCCCGCTGCGGTTTGCCAGCTGGTCGGCCAGCATTTCGGCCACGGTGCGCAGGGCGTCCAACAGCTTGTGTGCCACGTCCCTGACGGCGGAGACCACCTGCCCGCGGGCCAGCTCCTGCAGCGGGCTTACATCGACATTGGTAAAGAAGTAGGGCGCGTAGAATTTGGACATCAGCACGAGCGTGCCGCCCAAGGAAACCGCCCCGCCCGCCACGCAGACAGCGATGCGGCGGCGGTCCTGTCGGCACAGCGCCAGCGGGAACAGCCAGAGCACGGCCTCATAGGGGCGCACGAGCGTGGCCACGGCGCACAGCACACACAGCCCCGCCCACGCGGCGCGGCTTTTGTCCCGCCGCGCCAGAATGCCGCAGCCCAGCACCGCCAGCATGAGCGCATAGTGCAGCGGCTCCTGCATGGCGGAGAACACATAGCGGATCGGCGCGTTCATAGCGGCCAGCGCCGCGGCAAAGGCCAGCTGGCGCTTCCAGCCAAGCCGCGCGGCCCGGGCGAAAAACGTCCAGCCCAGCACGACGAACAGCAGGTTGCACCACAAAAAGGCATTCTGCCCGCGCAAAAGCAGCCCCGGCAGCGCATAGACCAGAAAAACCGCCGGCCCCCACGCGGCGTAGGTGCCGACGGCGGCGTGCGACTCATTGAAGCCGAAGTACCCCTGCGGTGCGCCGTACTGCACGGCGGCGGCCAGCTGCTTGCTGTAGATGACCTCGTCGCTCCAGGAGCTGACCGGCAGGAAGATTTCCGTCACCGGCACCCTGTAGACGACCAGCTCATACGCCAGCAGGAACACCAGCGCGGCGGCAGCGGTGCAGAGTGTGTGCGCCCAGCCGGGCAGGGCCTTACTGCGCATAAAATTCCAGGACCTTGGCAATGACCTTATTGCGGTCTGCCTCGGTCAGGCCGTAGTACATCGGCAGGCGGACGAGGCGCTCGCTCTCGGCGGTGGTGTAGACGTCCTCACCGTCAAAGCGGCCAAACCTCTGGCCCGCCGGGGCGGAGTGCAGCGGGATATAATGGAACACGGCCAGAATATCGTTTGCCTTCAGGTGGCGGATCAGCGCGGTGCGCTCCTCCAGATCCCTGCATTTCAGGTAGAACATGTGGGCGTTGTGCACGCAGTCCGCCGGGATGGTGGGCAGCTCGACCCTGCCCGCGTCGGCCAGCGGCCGGAAGGCATCGTGGTAGGCGTTCCAGGTCGCCATGCGGTTGTCGTTGATCTCGTCGGCGTGGAGCAGCTGCGCCCACAGATAGGCGGCGTTCAGCTCACTGGGCAGGTAGCTGTCGCCAAAATCGACCCATGTGTACTTGTCCACCTGACCGCGGAAGAACTTGGCGCGGTTCGTGCCCTTCTCGCGCAGGATCTCCGCGCGCTCATTGTACGCGGGATTGTTGATGACGAGTGCGCCGCCCTCGCCCATCGAGTAGTTCTTTGTCTCGTGGAAGGAGTAGCAGCCGAAATCACCGATGGTGCCCAGTGCCTTGCCCTTGTAGCTGCTCATAACGCCCTGGGCCGCATCCTCGACGACCTTGAGGTTATGGCGGCGGGCAATGTCCATGATGGTGTCCATCTCGCAGGCAACACCGGCGTAGTGGACGGCCACGATGACCTTGGTCTTGTCGGTGATGGCCTGCTCGATTTTCTTCTCGTCAATGTTCATCGTGTCGGGGCGCACGTCCACAAAGACGAGCTTGGCCCCGGCCAGCACGGCGGAAGTGGCGGTGCTGGAGAAGGTGAAGCTGGGCAGAATGACCTCGTCGCCGGGCTGGATGTCGCACAGCAGCATGGCCATGTCCAGCGCAGTGGTGCCGCTGGTAGTCAGCAGCACCTTCTGGGCGTGGAAACGCTCTTCCAGCCAGGCATTGCACTGTTTGGTGAAAGCGCCGTCGCCGCAGATCTTGTGCGAGTCGATCGCCTGTTTGACATATTCGAGTTCATCGCCCACGCAGGGGGGCACGTTAAAAGGGATCATGAGTAAAGCCTTCTTTCCTGCTGAATTTTTATAATCGTGTTTAGTATAACACAGTTTGCGGTATTTGTCACTTTATCGCGGAACGGATTTGCGGAAAATCGCCTTATTTTTTTACGCGGGCGTCGTTGTAGGCGCGGATCATGCTGGCGGCGAACCAAAGCATGACGACACTGAACGCCACAAAGGCCACGGCAGCGACGGTGGCAGCGGGCGGCAGAAAATGCGCCACGGTGTAGACGGCCAGCGGCACAGCGGCGACAAGCGGCATTTTGCTGGCCGCCTTGCCGCACAGCCGCAGCAGCACCAGCGCCGCGCCCCAGAACAGCCACAGGTCCACCGCACGCAGCGCCGGTTCCAGCCAGACCCACGCGCCGCCGCTCTGTGCGCCGCTTAAAATCAATTCCAGCACCAGCCCCGCCGCACCGAACACGATGGGCAGTTTGGTCTCGCCCGCCAGCAGCAGGTAGCCGACCAGCGCCAGCACAGTGAGGGAAACTTCCTGAATGGCAGCGGCCTCCGGCACGGCGAGCAAGGCCCGCCCCGCCGCCGCCACCCCGATAAGCAGGTAAGCTAATGCGGTTTTGTTGCGTTTATCCATGGTGGAACTCCTGACGGTTTATTATACGCTTTTATCTGCGCCGCTTTGCAGGGGCCGCATATGTACGGTCCCTGCACGGATGCAATAACAAATTTATTATACCTCTTTTATAAATCCCTTGCAAGGTTTGTCGGCGGGGCGTATAATGAGAATGTTTATACACGGAAACGTGCGAATCGTGTATAAATCTACATAGAGAAGTGAGGTTTTTGGAATGGAGTTTTCCCATCGTCTGGAACTGTTCGGCCCGGAGATTTTTGCTGCGCTCAACGATAAAAAGGTCGCGCTGGAAGCCGAAGGGCGTCACCTGTACAATTTAAGCGTCGGCACACCGGATTTTGCCCCCGCCGACCACCTGAAGCAGGCGCTCATCGACGCCGCGCAGGACAACGAAAACTGGAAGTACAGCCTGCGGGATATTCCCGAGATGCTGAACGCCGTCTGCGGTTACTACCAGCGCCGTTTCAACGTGGACACCATCACGCCGGACAAGGTCATGAGCTTTTCCGGCAGCCAGGACGGCATCGGCCATCTGGGTCTGGCGCTGTGCAATGACGGCGATTTGGTTTTGCTGCCCGACCCCTGCTACCCTGTCTTTATGACCGGCTCCCGCCTGGGCGGTGCCGAGCCGTGGTACTATAAACTGACGAAGGAAAACCATTTTTTGCCCGACGTCTCCGCCATCCCCGAGGATGTTGCCCACAAGGCAAAGTTCATGCTGGTCAGCCTGCCCGCCAACCCGGTGGGCAGCGTCGGCACGCCGGAGCTCTACGCCGAGATCGTTGCTTTCTGCCGTAAGTACGATATTTTGCTCGTGCATGACAACGCATACAGCGATATCATCTTTGACGGTGCCCACGGCGGCAGCATCTTCAACACGCCGGGGGCCGAGGAATGCGCGGTGGAGTTCTTCTCCCTGAGCAAGAGCTTCAACGTGACCGGCGCGCGCATTTCGTTCCTGGTCGGGCGCCCCGATGTGATTGCCGCCTGTAAAAAACTGCGCACCCAAATCGATTTTGGTATGTTCCTGCCCATCCAGAAAGTTGCCGTCGCAGCCTTGACCGGCCCGTTGGACGGCGTGCAGCGCCAGTGCGGCGAGTACCAGCGCCGCCGCGACGCCCTGTGCGGCGGTCTGCGCAGCATCGGCTGGGATGTGCCCAACAGCCACGGCAGTATGTTTGTCTGGGCGCCGGTGCCCGCAGGGTACAAGACGAGCATGGAGTTCTGCCTGGCCCTCATCGATAAGGCTGGCGTTATCTGCACGCCGGGTTCCAGCTTTGGTCCCAGCGGCGAAGGCTACGTGCGTTTTGCCCTGACCATGCCGGTGGAAAAGATTGGCGAGGCTGTGAACGCTATCAAGGAAAGCGGAATCCTGTAAATAAACAAAAGCACCGTCGACCCAAGCCGAGTCGACGGTGTTTTTTCGTTTTGAACAAATCAGAAATTACTGTGCATTATCCCGCAAGGCTGCACGCATTTCCTTCTGGATGGCCGGGGTCGTTTCGACCTTCTGCATCAGGGCGGCCAGCAGCTCAGGCAGCTGCTTTGCGGGCAGCTGCTCCGCCACAACAGACGCCAAATACTCTGCATGGGTCATAGCCGGTTCAAAGGTACGAGCATACGTTTTGCCACTGCGCACAAAGCCCACTTCACGCAGGACACCCTTTTCCATCAGGCTGTTCAGCATGGAAAAAATGGAGCGCTCCTTCCACTTGCGGTCAACACAGGTGGAGACAACTTCCGTCTGGGCCATGGCGTGGTCAGCCTGCCAGAAAATTTCCATAATCTGTTGTTCGCTTTTTGTCAGATGCACGTTTCTATACCTCTCTCAACAAATATCTATGCTTTAATAGTATAGGTTCGTGAGATAAATGTCAATGGTTTTTGGGAAATTTCTTCAAAAAAGTTTATGTTATATTGTAACGTTTTAACAAGTTTCACACATTCCCTCTGTATTTTTGTAGATTTCCAGTTTTTGGGCCTAGATTCGACGTTTCGCGTACTGTGGCATATGCGTGGCAAACCGTGCCGCACCATGCCACACTTTTGCCGCATTTCCGTTTTTTTGCTGTAAACCGCTCCAATTCAACTCTACCGGTTAAGTGGTTCAGCACCCTGCCTTCCACTGCTCCTGCAAGTGCTTTAAGGCATGTTTTTCAATGCGGGAAACATTCCGCCGCGCCTATTGTAAACGATTGGCCCTAAGAAATCACTTCCAACTCACGGAAGCGGAATTTGATGATGATTTGTTTGTTTTCGGTCAGTTCCACACGCTCGATGAGGCTGACCAGAAGCTCCCGGCTGATGTAGGCAGAATCCAAAAACTGCTGCACCAGCTCTCTTGCTCGGTCTTCTGTGCTGACCGGGCTTTCTTTTTGTGATTCCAGCTCTTTCAGCTTCTCTTCCAGAGAAGTTCTGCCCATCTTTACTCGCTGATAGATGCGCTCGAAGTCCGCTTCGGCAAGAAGTCCGGTCAGCCGATCCATATACATCTTATCCAGGTTGGCAGTCAGACTGTCGATCTTATTCTGAATGGACTGGATTTCTGCTTCATGGTTTTCCGCCTTGCGGGCTTTCTCTACTGCATCGGCAGCAATTGGCTGAAGCTTATTTGGATCAAGATAGGCTTCACAGACTTCTCTTACTTTAGCCAGAACTGCTTCGGTAACGACCTGCTCTTTGATGGAGTGGCAGGAACAGACACCTGCTTTGGTGAAACGCTGGTAGGTTCGACACACGAAAAACAGTCGATCTTCACCGGATACCGGCGGACGATTTAGCACCGCCATTGGATAACCGCACTCATGGCAGAAAATCAAGCCTTTTAATAAGAAGTCATAGGTTCTGCTTCGGGTGTGCCTGCGGCTGTTGACCAGCATCCGCACCTTCTGAAAGGTTTCTTTGTCAATCAGCGGTTCGTGGGTGTTTTCAACTACAACCCAGTTTTCCCGATCTTGTTTCAGACATTTCTTGGACTTGTAGCTGATTTTCACCGTTCGTCCTTGAACCATATTGCCCAGGTAGGTTTCGTTCTGCAGCATTTCAGAAATGCGTTCGCTGGACCAAAGTCCGGCATAAGGACCTTTGCGTCCCATATTCCAGCCACAGTAAGTTGCAGGCGTCGGAACACCTTCTTCGTTGAGAGTCGTCGCAATCTTTCGGCAGCTCATACCATCCAATGCCATGGCGAAGATTCTGCGCACCACAGGAGCCACTTCCTCGTCGATGACAATTTCGTTTTTCTCCGTCGGATGCATCTTATAGCCATACATGGGCTTGCCGCCAATGAACTGACCTTTCCGCTGTTTATCCCGCTTGACGGATTTGATCTTCTTGGAAATGTCTTTGGCATACATATCGTTCATAATGGCACGGAACGGGGTAATGTCATTGGCGGTGGATTCTACACCGGTGTCAATACCGTCCAACAACGAAATGTAGCGCACTCTCTTTTCGGGGAAGTATCTCTCCATATAATGACCGGTCATGATATAGTCACGGCCCAGACGGGATAGGTCTTTGGTGATAACCATGTTGACCTTCTTGGCTTCGATATCCTCAATCATGCGCTGAAAGTCAGGGCGGTCAAAACTGGTACCGCTCCAACCATCATCGACATAGGTATCGTAAACGGAAAGGCGATGCTGCTGAACAAATTCATTGAGCAGGGATTTCTGGTTTGTTACACTTTGGGATGGTCCTTCGGTCTCATCCTCCTTTGATAAACGGATGTACAATGCGACATGGTAATCCATAGGGTTGCTTATTTCTAAGTACATAGTTTCCTCCTTGAAATAAGCGACCACTCATCGCAAACATTGTACAACGGTTTCCTCAGATGTCGCAAGGATGCGGACAAGATAAAGCCGAAAAGACTCCTCCAGCAACTCAGCGAGGCTCTTTTCGGCTTCGGTATATATGCAGTGCACAACAGGCAAGGTTTGTTTCATACGTTCTACCTCCTTTGTTCATCGTATGTAAAGGGGCAAATTTTCTTGCCTGTCCATGTTGTGAAATTGATCCATTCCGTGACAGGAATGGAATTGTCTATGGGAAACTCGAAATTGTCCTTGGATTCCATGTATGATTCCTCTTTCTTTCGTTATTTGAAATATGATTTGATTCCACAAGCATAGCGGCCACCAGCCAAAGCCGGTGACCGCCATAATCTGAAATCAAAGTTTATATCCTATTCGACACTACTTCCCGGATATAAGGGCGAACCCCCGGTCCGGCTGCTGGAAACAGCTCCCACTTCCTGTACCACATTGTTGGCAGTACCGCCGACGCCTTGAGAGCATCGCCACGGTGCGTATCATGATTGCTGACCTTTCGCTTGAGGTATGTGTTCCACGCCACCTCTCCCGGACCGTTAAGCGCTCCGCTGCCGATAAGGCGGCATCATGGCGTCTGAACAGCCTGGACGCACCTGCCGACGCTCCTTGGGTTGCGGCAAGGTCAGTTGTATGTAGCCGGTGATTCGGATATTCGGTTGCCAAGGTACATAAGGGGAAAGAGGGCTTTTTGTCCCTCTATACTATAAAGATGCAGGTTAGCCTTATTTTGTTGATGAGAAAATCAAAAATAGCAAAATGCACAAATATAGCCGCGGTATTTACGCACTTTTGCCAACTTGTGTCTGCGTTCTTCATAAAAAATCAGCCATACACTGTAGTGTATGACTGACGTATAATTATTTTAGGAAGTTTACCAATCGTCTCAGCAGCTTAGCGCTTCGGTCTGCATTCGGATAAGCCTTCTCTCATAAACCGCAGCCGCTATGCACCAGCGGAGGAACTTTTTCGTTTCTTCTTTTTTCATTACGCTACTGTCCTTTCCTCACACTGTCCCGTTTTCATTTGACGGCTTCGGGTACTTGATCAGGTCATACATCTTGCCATAGGCGCCAAGATCATGCGTTTCTGCAAGTTCCATACCCAGATGCACATATTTGTCGCACTTAGATTTTGCATCCGTTTCCAGAATCACCGGCACACCCAGCCGATTGCCCTCGGCAAAGGCAATGTTCAGCACCTTTCGCATATTGACAGCCCCTTTTGTCTTATTTTTGCCCGTAATAAGCGTTTTTCTCATGCTTACGCAGATAGTGCTTGTCCAGCAATGGCTGTTGGATCTGCCGCAAAGACGGGTTTAGCCGCAAGCTGTGATCATTCATGAATGCCGTCAGTCCAGCAAAACAGCTACAGCCGTTCTTTCGATTTCCAGAGCCTGACGATAGCGTGCCAGGAATGCCGCAAAGCCCTCAATTTCCCGCTGCTCCGCCATAACCGTGCGGGCTTCCGCCTCCGAAAACACCTTGTCTTCCAGAAAATCCTCCAGCGTCTCCCCAGACCGGTGCCACAGCAGATATCCGCACAGCAGCGCCATGCCATAGGGTCCTCCCTCTCCCGCTGTTTCCATAACAGCCACAGGCGTCCCGGTGGCCGCGGACAGGATCCGCTGTCCCACCTCCGGCGTCTTGAAGAATCCGCCGTGGGCATAGAGCTTGGTCAGCTCCACTTTTTCCTGCTGCGTCAGAATATCCAGCCCGATTTTCAGGGTGGCAAGGGCAGACAGGAGGTGCGTCCGCATAAAATTTCCCAAGTTCAATCGGCTGTCCGGACTGCGGGCCACCAGCGGGCGTCCCTGATTCAGGCCCAAAACAGGCTCTCCGGAATAGAAATTGCAGCTGACCAGCCCGCCGCCATCCGGGCTGCCCTCCAGTGCCTTTCGGAACAGCAGGGTATACAGCTTTCCCGGCTCCTGGGGCGCACCGATCGCCTCCGCAAATTCCTCAAACAGAGAAACCCACGCGTTGATGTCCGAAGTGCAGTTGTTGCAGTGTACCATGGCGACGGGAATCCCCGCGGGCGTTGTCACCATGTCAATTTCCCGGTGTACCGCCATTTTACAGTCCGTAACCAGCATTGCGAAATCTGAAGTTCCGGCGGATACGTTGCCGGTTCCCAACCGGACAGCATTGGTAGCTGTCATACCGGTTCCCGCGTCTCCCTCACAGGGTGCCAACGGGATTCCCGGCTGCAAATTTCCGGAAGGATCCAGCAGTGCGGCCCCCTCCGGAGTCAAAATTCCCGCTGGGGTTCCCGCAGGAACCGGTTGGGGAAGAATTTGCTCCAATGTCCAGGAATAGCCCATTTCCGCCGCCAGCGCGTCAAATTTGTGGACCATCTCTTTGTCGTAGGCGCAGCTGCCCCGGCCAATGGGGAACATGCCGGAGGCCTCGCCCACGCCCATGCGCTTCTCTCCTGTCAGCTTCCAGTGCAGGAAACCCGCCAGCGTCGTAAGAAACGAAATCTCCTTTACGTGTGGTTCCCCGTTCAGCATGGCCTGATACAGATGGGCAATACTCCAGCGCTGGGGAATATTGAAGCCAAACAGGGCGGTCAGCTCTTCCGCAGCCTGTTCCGTCATGGTATTTCGCCAGGTTCGGAACTGCGCCAGCTGGTTTCCTTGTGCGTCAAAGGGCAGATAGCCGTGCATCATACCGGAAACGCCAATGGCCCCCACCTGCCGGATGGTCTGGCCGAAGCGCTGCTGAACCTGCCGCTTCAAGTCCGCGTAACAGGTCCGGAGTCCCTGATAGACCTGGTCCATGGCATAGGTCCAGACCCCATCGACCAGCTGGTTTTCCCAGGCAAAGCTGCTGGAAACCAGCGGCCGGAAATTCCTGTCCACCAGCACTGCCTTGATTCTGGTCGAACCCAGTTCAATACCGAGGACCGTATCCTTCAGCTCCATATGTTCCCCCTTTTCAGCGCAGCTTCCAGGCGATGTCCTGCAGCACCAGCTGCTGTTCCAGCTTCTCTTGGGTGGTGTCCTTGTCGATATGGACATACTCGATACCCATAATCGCGGCCCAATCCCGCATCTGCTCGGCAGTTACGTCATAGCTCAGAACCGTATGGTGGGCACCGCCTGCGGTGATCCAGCATTCCACACCCGTAAGCAGATCCGGCATGGCCCGCCACATGACCCGGGCCACAGGCAGATTTGGCATGTCCATAATCGGATCCACCGCCTCGATATCCTGAACGATCAGCCGGAACCGGCCACCCATATCGATCAGACTCGCCACAATGCCTTTCCCCGCCTTGCCGTTGAATACCAGCCGGGCAGGATCCTTTCGGTTCATGCCAATGCCCAGAGGATGTGTTTCGATCCGGGGCCTTCCCTGGGCCACGCTGGGGCAGACCTCCAGCATATGTGCACCCAGCGAATACTCTCTGCCCGGCTCCAGATGATAGGTGTAGTCCTCCATAAAAGCGGAAGCGCCGTTTTCGTCTTTGCCCATGGCTTTCATGACCGCCAGCAGCGCCGACACTTTCCAATCGCCCTCGCCGCCGAAACCGTAGCCCTGCACCATCAGATCCTGGGCCGCCAGACCAGGCAGCTGCTCCAGGCCGTACAGATCCTGGAAGGTATCCGCGAAGGCCCGGCAGCCCTCCCGGTCCAGCATCCGCTTGATGGCGATTTCCTCCCGGGCCTGATAGGCAACGGCCTCCCTGTTTTCCGTGGCAAGATCGTATTTTTCCAGATACGCCGCCATTTGGGCCTTGACCTCTTCTTCCGTAACCGTGGCCATTTCTGCCACCAGATCGCCTACCGCCCAGGTATTGACCTGCCAGCCGAATTTCAGCTGGGCCTCGATTTTATCGCCCTCGGTCACGGCAACATCCCGCATATTGTCTCCAAAACGCATGACCTTCATGTTCCTGGACACGGCAACGCCAATCGCCGTTCGCATCCAGCGGCCCAACCGCTCCGCCGCGGTAGGGTTTTGCCAATAGCCCGCAATGATTTTCCGCGGCAGGCGCAGCCTTGCCCCCGCGAAACCATGCTCCCGGTCTCCATGCGCCGCCTGGTTCAGGTTCATGAAATCCATATCGATCTCGTCATTGGGGATATCCCGGTTATATTGCGTCACAAAATGGCAGTAGGGCTTCCGCAAAACCTCCAGACCGTTGATCCACATCTTGCTGGGCGAAAAAGTGTGGCACCAGGTAACCAGGCCGCAGCATTTCTCCTGATAATTGGCCTCCCGCACAACTGCGGAAATCTCTTCAGCGGATTTGGCGGTTCCCTTGTATACCAGAGGATATGGCAGCCTTTCCGTCAGATAAGCCGCCATCTCCCTTGCCCGGGCGTCCACCGTTTCCAGCACTTCCGGTCCATAAAGGGTCTGGCTGCCGACGATAAACCAGAATTCGTAGTTTTTCATAAATGTCTCCCTAAGAAAATCTCCCTTTGGCATCCGCAAACCCGGAAACATCCTGTTTGCTCCGATGTCTGCAAATGTCAAAGGGAGATTGTTAATCATTCACTGCTTTTTCAAAGAATGTATCGGTGTGCGCTTTGCGCCATTAAGGAATCAATCCCAAATTGGTAGAAACCTGCGTGACCTGCATCATGGTATACAGCATCGCTATGGTAAAGCTCCCCAGGTAAATGCTCCCGGTTTCCTTGAAATACCGTCTGGTAATCAGGGTTGCCACAGGTACCTGTACCAGGAACGGGAACAAATTGTGGGTTCGCATAGCGTTGAAAACAAAGGTTCCGGTCTGAGCATAGACGATGTACTGGATAGAAATCAGGATCGCCAAACCCAGGAAATTTGCCAGACAACTCAATGTCGTGACCGCCCACTCCGGCATCCCCTTGATTCGGTTGCCACCCTCAACGACCAGAGAGTTGACCAGATAGAAGACCGCAAACGCAGGGAGATAGGCCAGCCAATACATTACCTTATTGGCATTGAAAGTGCGCATAGCAATGAGCCAGAAACGGAAGTCTGTAACAAAGAAGAAGTCTGCAATAAAGACAAAGGCGTAGGCAGTCAGGAACGTCATAAAGGCCAGCAACAGACTTTTAAAGAAATTGGGTGCGCTGGTTTTGTAACCCCAGCCTTCGGTAGACATTCCGTACTTCCGGCTGAACAGAAAATAGGACAGCAAAAATACGGCCAGAATACAGGCAGATGCAACCAGTGCCCAGGCGGCAATCTCCGTTGTTGTACCTTCGCCAAACCACTTTGTAACCGTCATAGGTGCAAAGGACTGCTTGCCAACCCAGTAGTGCATAACCGGCATCGCAAGTGCCGCCGGAAGCAGCATATTCAGCACGTAACCTACCCAATAGACCCAGCGCTTTTTCGGTGTATCCAGTGCGGGGGCCTCCGGAAGAACTTTATTTCCTCGTTTCAGTGTAGAGAAGAAGGGAACCGCATCCATAATCCAGGAAGCGAACTGGAACAGGAACAACAGAATACCAGCAAGCCCAAGGCCATTGAGCAGCTGCTTGCCGAGCCAAACCTGATTACTGGGGTCAATGTAGCTGTAACCATCCGGCACACCCAAGCAGGTGTAGAAGAATTCCGTTACATCACGAGAAGTATTGGTAGAGAATGTATTCTGCGGATGAATCTCAGGGTTCTGATAGTAAACGCGGTAGCACTCCTTACCGTTAATCTCCCCCTGATAATACTTGCCCTCCTGAACAGGCCCCTCCGCTGTAGGGTCTACCTGGTGGATAAAGTCCAGTGCCGCCTTGCTTTCCAGAATATGGGCAGGATCATTGCCCGCATCGGGCTGACGGAAGAAATATTCGTCGTATTTGCCAGCAATGACGCCCCAATCAGAATCCGCGTAAACTGGTTCTTCAATCCCCTCAAAAGTATAGGGGACATACTCCGGGTCATAACCAATTTCCAGACATGCCTTGATTTTGTTGACCCCCAGGCCTCTGGCTTCCTGCTCCACATAGTACTTTAGCGTTGTCGTGGTGATGGCAGCGCCCATGGAATGGCCGCAGATTCCAATTTTGTCCATGTCAACGCAATCCAGATTGTTGCAGGCGTATTCCAGCAGATAGCGCATATTGGCAAAGTTCATAGATGGGTCGACGAAGCCTCTTGGCGTAGAACTGCCATGCCCAAAAGCGTCTCCGGAGATTACGATAAAGCCACGGCGCGCTAATTCCACCATATTCATGTCCTGCATTTGCAGGTTGTGCTGGCTGCCATGCTGTACAATTACCAGAGGCAGCTTATGATCTGCGCTGGCCTGCTCGGGAATGTACATCTGCGCATACAGCTCCGCACCATCAGCAACCACCAGATTCACTTTGTGAATTTTTACTTTCCCGCCATCACTTTGCACCAAATTGGATCCAATCATACTCACGAGGATCATAGCGACCGCGATGATCAGCCAAAATCGCTTGGGCAGCTTACTCTCTTTCATGTTGTTATCTCCTTTAGTTCTTTCTGTCTGTGATACGGCGTTTCTATCTGTGATACGGCGTCGCGATCACCGTACAACATACATGGACACTGATTATTTCGCCCTGTCTTTCTTTTTGTCTCACATTGGCGTTTTTCATAAATATAGCTTGTCTTTTTCTTTCTTTTGTGTTAATATTACCCCACCACTTCATGATTTGAAAGTCTTTCTTTTTTCTGTTATAGACATTTATTGACTTATTAAGGAGATTTGTCTAATGTTAGCAAAATTTGAGAAACGAGCGTATGCAGGCAATGAGCACGTTTGGGTAGGCAAATACAGGAACTTACACAACATCTCACATTGGCACATGGAACATGAATTAATAGCATGCCGTGAGGGAAGCGCTCAGGTTATGCTGGATGATACCATGTTCAACATTACCCAGCAGCAATGTATCTTCTGTCATAGTGGCTGCGTTCATTACATCAGCGCAAGCCCGGACAGTCTTCTACTCGTCTGCCTGTTCAATGAGAAGATGTATGATCCCATTACCTCCCCCTTCACATTAGAAAACCCAGTGTTTGAGGACCGGTATGGCATTCTTCCAAAGCTATCTGAAATAAGACATGAACTCCAGAATCAGCCTATCTTCTTTGAATGCCGTACAGAAGCCATGATAGGAGAAATTTTAGTTGACGTCTTTCGAGGAGAACCATTAAGGAAAGCTCAGTGGCAATTCAGTGACGTAATCACCCGCTATAAGCAATTGCTGAACCATATTGATCTGGAATATGAACACATCACATATCGGAATGCCGTACAATTTATGAATATGTCTGATGCTTATTTCTCCCGCTATTTCAAGCGGCAGGCTGGCATGACCTTTTCACAATACCTAAATGTAGTACGCATTGAAAAGGCTGTACAGCTGCTTGACAGTGCCCCGACTATGAAAATTACAGATGTCATGCTGCGCTGTGGATTTAATACAATTCGCAGTTTCAACCGTGTCTTTAGAGAAGTCACTGGCTTTACCCCCACTACGCTACCCCCCGGCTATGTACTAAATACTCGCTCCGTACCCACCATTCAAGGCAGTTTTGACCCCACATTGTCTGATGCGGAATTGTTGAATGAATAACGAAAATGAAGGGGCTGTCTCAAAACGATTTTTCAAAATCCCTGCCCCTGATATTTCTCCCGCACACAGACAAGTCCAACGAAAATGTAGGGTTTCTTTTCCTTGTCCATGCGGTCTTGCAGGGAAGCCCCTCCCCGCTTGATAGCGATACCAAATCGCAGAAGGCGCTTCAGGGTGGAGTTGCGCAGTATTCCGCAGGCAATGGGCCACATCGTCTTGAGTCCCATCTTCTCCTTTGGCAGCTTATAGGCGATATAGCCCTCGCCCCGCTCGCTGATAGTGTGCAGAAAGCCGCCCCGCAGCACCCCGCGCACATAAGCGCAGATATAGTTTGCAGTGGCTTCTTTCCCGGAAAAGGCAGCGGCCATTCCCGTTTCCTCTCCGTAGTCATAATAGCCGAAAGCGTGGCCGATACCATGGATGGATTTCTCGTCCAATGTTGTAACTTTCATTGTATTTCACTTTCCTGATTCTGCTGCGCATCTCCCACTGTCTCGCCGTCCGCCAGAAAGCGTTCCAGCTCCGACGCAAGCAGCGCTGGATGATTGATGATACCAATATGCCTTCCTGCTATTATCTGACCTTCATGCAAAAATCGCAGCGGTCATTGCCGCGCCCCAGCGTCATGCTTCTCTCCCAGATCAGCTTCGGATGCAGGCCGGTATAGCTGATGTCATCGCTGTCACAAAAACAGCGGCACAGCTCCGGGCAGCCGTATTCTGCGCAGGTGTCGTGATAGGGACACTTCATCATATCCACACGCCAGACGCCGTTACCGGTCTGCAGTTCTTTTGGGGCAAAGCCCGCCGCCGGGCCAAAAACGCTCCGGGTGGATTTGACAAAAACGCCGGGGACAAGGCGGTAAAGCCCCGGTATGTGCAGCAGGGCGGCAAGCTGTTTGTGGCTCGTTCTCGCCAGCCGCTCCACATAGCCGTGAACGGTTTGCAGTGCTTCTTCTTTCGACATGACCCGCTGCAAGGTCTCGTAGGCCGAAATGCCCGGCAATATCTGCCGCTTGAGGTGGTATTGCTTTTCCTTGCTTGCACCCGCATTTTCAGCCAGCAGCGCACTCAGGTGCATATCGAAAGCGGTGTTCAGTTCCTTTGCCTGCGCGGGAAAGCGCAGTGCCACAGTCTCCCGAAAGTCACGGGAAAGATAGGTTTCCTTCGCCTTCATCGTCCGTCACCCCTTCTTTTTGTACCCGCAGTCGCAGTAGGGCCCGCCGGAGGCAAGGGTATACTGCCGCACAAAATTTGTCACACCGCCCGCTTCGCTCATGGTGTAGTCCAGATGGCACAAAGCGGGGGTCAGGTCGTACAGTCCCAGCTCCTTCATCAGCACACAGATGCCGCACTTGGTAAAGCGTCCCTCGTAGCCGCTGCCATCCGGGTATTCGTAAAACTCCATGTTCCACGAGTAGGGGTTGCGGTCGGCGGCTTTCAGAGTGGCGGTTGCCTTCATAGCGGCAATGTCCTTTGCGGTAAACTTGCTTTTTCCGCTCTTGCGGCAGAACCACTGCATGGGCTTTGTCATCATGGACTTTGCGTAGTAATCCGTTAGCCTGTCCACCTCCGGGCGCTGCGGCATGGAGAGAATGAATGCCCCGACCATGGCGCAGTTGACAAGATTCATCTTGAAGCGGTCTGCCTTTTCAAACTCCGGCAAATCGGCAATAATCTGCCGGTATTGTGGCTTTGCCTTTTTCGTGATGGCTTTTGCAGTGTCTGCATCATAGCCCAGCACCGCGGTCAGCTGCTTTTGAAAGGAACCGGCAAACAGCATCCACATCCCAAAGGGCATTCCGGTGTACTTCATTGCAGATACCTCCCGGCTTCCGCTTCCAGTGCCTGCCACACCGGGTAGGCTGCGCCGTTCTCATCGAAAAATTTCTTGAGATCCCGGTTCAGCGCACTCATTTCATCGATGGCGTTCATGGCGTGGTCGGAGGCGCAGAGCTTGCCCAGCGAGGTGGCACACATCAGCTTGAAAAAGCGCAGGCAGGTCTTGCGGTATTTCTCCCCTTCAAAGTCTGCATCCTCCTTGGGCAGAATGGTGTGCCCGGCATCTCGGATGGCGCGGTATCCCTCGATGCTGGCATCCAGCACACGGTTCAGGTACGCTGTATCTCCTCTGAGCTTTTTCAGGTCGCCGTCTGTCTTATAGCAGGCGAAGGCCGCAGGCATCACAAACGCGGCATGGCAGAGCAGATAGTCCTCCATGTTCGGCTCGTAAACAACCTTATATTTTGTGCCGTGGAAGATGCGCCCGATCAGCTGTTTATTGGAGGTTGCACCCGGCAGCTGTCCGATGGTGATCTTTTTCAGGTCGATGGAAACCACCCGGTCAGCCTCCCGATGCCCCGCAGAAAGCGCAAAGGCAAACAGGACGTTCTTCTCCGGCAGCGCCGCCGCCAGCGCCCTCGCCTGCACATTGTTCCCCACAAAAACGATGTTCTTCGTCCGGTTCGCCCGCAGCGTGTCCAGAACGGAATCCAGCTGTGTATAGCGCAGGACCACAAAGATCACATCGTACATTGCATCCGGTGCAAGTTCAGTCACCACCGGAATGCGGCTGACCGAGGTGCGGAGCGAAAATTTGTCCTTGATCCGCAGGCCGTTCTGCTTGATCTCCGCAGCCCAGTTTCCCCGCGCAAGCAGAGTGACATCCTTTCCGGCGCGCAGCAGATTTCTTGCCAGATTGCACCCCAGAACGCCTGCACCATATACCAGAATTTTCATAGCTTGCCTCCAAATCCGATCTTCACGATCTGCATTTTCATCCCGTTGTCCCCGACCTTGGCGAGAAATCGGAAAAAGCCGCTGACGGAAGGGTCTTTCAAATCGTTGTACCCCAGCATATAGCCCTTGCTGGATACTTGCAAACGGCTGTCCCATGGAGAAAGCTCGCTTTTCGCATCCGAAACCGCGAAATATGCTCCCACATCCTTGATTTTCGCCGTCCTGAGCCACGTTTTTGCAATCATCTTCACCGCCGTGCGGTTGGCGGCATCAAAGACCAGCACGCCGCAGGGAAAGGCGTCCGCCATCCCCTGCACCAGCGCCCTGACCTGCTCCGTCAGGAAGTAATAGAACACCCCGGAGGCAAAGAACACCGCCCCGCCGGAGGCATCGATCT
>OIWQ01001678.1_pt1 | contig 25600 bp, 22 predicted proteins | sample 1587571 | NCBI WGS metagenome assembly OIWQ01 (sample SAMEA3888910, study PRJEB22519) | human gut metagenome | biome: human gut; feature: human-associated habitat; material: faeces | place: Denmark | collected 2010 | reverse complement strand
TCCTCTATTATAGCAGAAACAGGGGCGTTTGGGTAGTTTTTTGACAGACTGAAAAGAGGAACGGCATGCCGTTCCTCTTTTTTTTGCTTTGGCTGTGGCGCATGGAAATGTTGTGTTTTCCGAACCTCCTGCACGTGTCAGGCTTCCTGCATAATTTGCAAAACCCCCTTACACAAAACAGGGGAAAAATTTGGAAATGTGTACTTTTGCAAATTGCAAGGGTACATTTTCATTAATACAAGTATACAGCAAATCCTTGATTTTTCAAGGGTTAAATTAACGGTCGGATGTAGAAAAATGCCATTTCAAAATGTACAGTTTTCCATATCCCACAAATCGGCGGGAAACGCCCTTTACCGGATCTCCTGCTCCAGCGCATCGAACTCCGGCGTGGAGAAGAACTCGCCCAGCGTAATGCCCAGCCCGTCGCACAGCATCTTGATGGTCAGCAGCTTGGGGTTCTGACTTTTCCCGTACAGGATGTTCTTTACGCTGGAGGGCGGCAGGGCGCTGATGGACGCCAGCCTGTTCACGCTGATGTTCCGCTCTCCGCAGAGCTGTAAAATGCGGTTTTTCACCGCGCTGATGGTGTCCATAGGTGTCCTCCCGGCTGTTTTTTCTATTAGGATAGCCGAAAAGACTTGTCAATATAGGCTATGCGTGCTACTATCGGGCTATGGGTAGACGATATTGAATGCTGAACGCTGGAGGGGTAACATGGCTGACTATCAAAAAATGTACGCCGTGCTGTGCGGCGCCATCGACAATGTTCTGGACGGGCTGCGGACGATCCCACTGGCGCAGCCCTACGCCCGGCAGCTGTATTCGGCGCTGCTGGATGCCGAGGATATCTACATCGACACCACGTTTTACACCGCGGATACGCAATCGCAGAAGGTCATACAGCTGAAATTGGATCAATTTCCATCGGAATAAGAAAACCGGGACGGCATGCCGTCCCGGTTGCTTTGTTCCCTTACAGCGAGCCGGTGATGGTCAGCTCGGAGGTGCCGGGATCCACCGTGAACACGCCGGTGGCGGCATCCTGCGTAAACGTGGCGGCGGGCACCGTCAGCGCACCCACTACCGTGGCGAACGTACCGGTGGTTTCGTCGTAGGTGTAGTGGACGCCTTGCGTCCACAGGGTACCATTGAAGCGCGCCGTCAGGTTCTTGAGAATGGGGTCGAACGTGTCGGTGATGACCAGCTCATCCCCCGCGTCGGCGGCGGTGTTGCCCCGGTTCTGCAGCGTCAGCGTATAGGTCAGCGTACCGTTCTCCGCCACCATGGTGGGGCTGATGCTCTTGCTGATGGCCAACTGGGGCGCGGGGGAGGCGTTGATGGTCTCCGTGGCGGTAACGGACGAGGTCAGCCCGCCGCCGGTGATGGTGGCGGTGTTGGTGATGCTGTCCTCCACCCCCAGCGGAGCGTATTCGTTGACTCTGGCGGTGTAGATCAGCATGGCGCTGCCGCCTGCCGGAACGGTGACGCCGGTGACGGTCAGCGGCGCGGTGGCCGTGACGGTGGGGGTGGCCTGCAATGCACCGTTCACGTAGTACAGCAGCGAGCCGGTCACATAGGTCAGGGGGTACAGGGTGTTGCCGCTGAACGTATAGCTGCCCAGCGTGTCGGTAACGGTCAGACCCGTCAGCGCCGCCGCGCTGGAGTTCACCAGCGAGATGACGAAGGTCTTGACGCCGCCTGCGGTGTAAGTGGTGTCGGCGGCGGTCTTGGTGGCGGTCAGCACCTCCACCAATTCGCCTACCGCGATATTGGAAAGGGTGGTGACGCCGTTATAGGACAGTGCCGCCTGATTGGTAATGGTTGCCATGGCAAACCTCCTGAAAAGAGCAGATTACGCGGCAGCGGCTGAAAAACAGCACACCGCCCGCGTTCCATTCTATGTGGAAACCGCAGGCGGTGTGTAATGACCGGTATGAAAAGCCTCGCAGAGTTCGCGTCCGCAGACGCGAAAAATTCAAATTATTTTTCCGGCGGCGTGTACGTCGGAAAAATACTTCTCGGCCGCCAGTGTGTCCGAAGGACGCGCGCAGTCGGCCGCAATCCCCATTGGCAGCAAAATCGCAAGATTTTGCGCCAGCTTCTTTATTGTCGCCGTGCCGTCAGATACTCGTCCCCCGGCCGCCAATAGGGGCACTGGCTGCTCTGGTTAGACAGGAACCGTACCATCTCGTCCTCGTCCAGATCCATCTCGCACACGTAGTCGTCATAGTCCTCGTCATAGCTGAAAAACGCGCAGCTCTCGCATTTATCCACATCCGCCGCCCCCTTTTTCTGCCATTATACGGCGGAGGGAGGGCCGCGTCAAGTCAGAACAGGAACTCCTCCAGCTGGGCGGGCCGCATGATGGACACCTCGTAAGCGGTGCGCTCCGTGGAGACGCCGCCCTCGGTTTTCGTGTATGTACGGCTCTGCACCCGGCCCTCGATGGTCAGGCGGTCGCCGGTGGTCATGGCCGCCGCCTGCTGGGCCACCGCGCCCCAGGCGATGCAGGGCAGATAGTCTGCCCGCCCGTACCGGCGGTTCACCGCCAGAATGATGTCGCTGATCTCCCGGCCCAGCGGCGTCCGCCGCAGCACCGGCGGCTTGCACAGGATGCCGGACAGCTGGATCAGGTTGAAGGGCGTGTCCCCGCCCTTTTCCAGCGCGTGGGCGAACACGGAGATCACCAGCCGGCTGCCCTGCCCGCTCTTGTTGTTGAAGGAGCGCAGCTGTCCCCGCACGGTAACGGTGTCGCCCTCCCGGATTGCGGCGCTCTCCAGCAGCGGCTGGGCGGCGATCACCGTCAGCTTGTCCGCAAGACCGCTGAGCCGTTCCACCGCCAGCGTAAATTTGTAGAATGAGACCCCATGGTTCACGTGGCTCAGCGCCGGTGCGCTGTCCACCGTGCCGCAAAGCTGCACGCGGTTGAAATTGTTGTCCATACGATGTCCACCTCGTTAGTTGATATGCCACAGCCTATGCGCCGCCGGAAAAGAATATGCTTTTCAAACGGCAGAAACTATGGCATAATACCAGCAAAGGAGTGATGACCATGCGTTACAAAGGAAAAGTCTACCGTCCGCCCTCTGAGGCCTACAGCCTGATCGTGCAGGTGACCTATGGGTGCAGCCACAACACCTGCGCCTTCTGCGATATGTACGACGACAAGCATTTCGCCATGCGGCCCATGAACGAGATCCGTGAGGATTTCGAGATGGCCCGCCAGCTGTACCGCCATGTAGAGCGTGTCTTTCTGGCGGACGGCGACGCGCTGATGCGGAAAACCGACGATCTGGTGCAGATCCTGGGTTTGATCTACGGCCTGTTCCCGGAGTGCCAGCGGGTGACGTGCTACGCCTCGCCCGCCAGCTTGCAGGTGAAGTCGGAGGACGACCTGCGGCTGCTGCGTGAGCGGGGCCTGCAAATGGTTTACATGGGGCTGGAATCCGGCTGCGACGCGGTGCTGGAGCGGATGCGGAAGGGCCACAGCGCCGCCGCCATCGTGGCGGCGGGACAGAAGGCCCGGCGCTGCGGTATGGCCCTGTCGGTGACGGCCATCTCCGGCCTTGGCAGCGTGGAGCTGTGGCGGGAGCACGCCATCGGCACGGCGGAGGCCCTTAGCGCCATGAAGCCGGAGTATATCGGCCTTTTGACCCTGATGGTGGAGCGGGGCACGCCGCTGGAGCAGTGGGTGCGTGACGGAGAGTTCACCCTCCTCAGCCCGGTGGAGGTGTTGAAGGAGACGGAGCTGTTCCTGCAGCACATCGACTCCGAGGGCAGCGTGTTCCGCATGAACCACGCCAGCAATTACCTGACCCTGAAGGGTACGCTGAACCGCGACCGTCAGGCGCTGCTGGACAAGGTGCAGTCGGGCCTGTCCGGCGTGGGACTGAAGCCGGAGTTCCTACGGGCGCTGTGAAAGGTGCCGCGTGATTGGCGGCGGCCTGAGGGCAGGCCGCCCTACGAGGTTCTATCAGTGGTTGGCCGTAGGGCGGGGTGCCCACACCCCGCCGCCCGCAGTGGCTGCCGACAAAACTCCGTAGGGGGCGGCGTCCTCGACGCCCCGCCGTTCATCGGAAAATGCCGCCGCAGCCGTGCGGGCCGTCGGGGACGCCGGCCCCTACAACGGTTTTACGATCCTTTGCAACTTAAAAAAATCAAAAATTCCCTCTTGACAACCCGCCCCAAAAGTGCTAAAGTACGTCCATAATCAAACAAGCAAACCATTGAGTAAGAGGAGTACCCCTACAGGAACCTTTCAGAGAGCCGCGTATTTGGTGGGAGCGTGGCAGTGGAATGTACGGTGAATGGACTTACGAGGGCGGGGAGAACACCGGAAACGGCCAGTAATACCCGACGGCAACCGCGGTCGTTACCCCGGCGGAGCGCATGATAGTGCGTGCAGAGCGGGCGTGATTACGCCAATATGAGTGGCACCGCAGGAATTGTTATTACATCCTGTCTCATGAATGATTTCATGAGACAGGATTTTTTATTTTATCAAAAATATTTTCACATAAAAGGAGAAAACGATCATGGGAAAGATCATTCTGACAGGCGACCGTCCCACCGGACGGCTTCATGTGGGCCATTTCGTCGGCTCTCTCCGCAACCGCGTCACGCTGCAAAACAGCGGCAAATTTGAAAAGTTGTTCTTCATGATCGCCGACGCGCAGGCCCTCACCGACAACTTCGACCATCCCCAGAAGGTGCGGGACAACATCCTTGAGGTGGCGCTGGATTACCTGTCCTGCGGCATCGACCCGGCCAAATCCACCATTCTGGTGCAGTCCCACGTCAGCGAGCTGACGGAGCTGACCTTCTACTACATGAATCTGGTGACGCTGGCCCGTCTGGAGCGCAATCCTACCGTCAAGGCGGAGATCCAGCTCCGGGGCTTCAACCACAGCATCCCCATGGGCTTCCTGACCTATCCCGTCAGCCAGACGGCGGATATCACCGCCTTCATGGCGGACACCGTCCCCGTGGGCGAGGATCAGCTCCCCATGCTGGAGCAGGCCCGCGAGATCGTCCGCCGCTTCAATGAGCTGTACGGCGAGACGCTGGTGGAGCCCACCGCCCTGCTGCCGGACAACGAGGCCTGTCTCCGCCTTCCCGGCACCGACGGCAAGGCCAAGATGAGCAAGTCTCTCGGCAACTGCATCTATCTGGCCGACGATCCCGACGACGTCCGCACCAAGGTCATGGGCATGTACACTGACCCCAATCATCTGCAAGTGTCCGACCCCGGCAACACCAAGGACAATCCCGTTTTCATGTACTTGGATGCTTTCTGCACCGACGAGCATTTTGCCCGCTACCTGCCGGATTACGCCAATCTGGACGAGCTGAAGGCCCACTACGAGCGGGGCGGCCTGGGCGACGTAAAGGTGAAGAAGTTCCTCAACAACGTCCTGCAGGAGACACTGGAGCCCATCCGTACCCGCCGTCAGGAGATGGCAAAGGACCCCGCCGCCGTCATGGAAATTCTGCGCAAGGGCAGCTACGCTGCACAGGCTGAAGCCGCCAAGACCTTGGACAAGGTCAAGCACGCCATGAAGATCGACTATTTCGCGTAAATAGAAATCAATACATTATAGAATATAAAGGAGAAACATCATGAAAGAGCTGAAAGACAGAAACATCCCCTACAAGATCTATCTGACCGAGGATGAGATGCCCAAATATTGGTACAACGTTCGCGCGGACATGACCAACAAGCCCGCACCTCTGCTGAACCCCGGCACCCTGAAACCCATGACCGCCGAGGAGCTGGGCGGCGTGTTCTGCGCCGAGCTGGTGAAGCAGGAGATGGACGACACCACCGCCTACTTTGAGATCCCCGAGGATATCCGCAACTTCTATAAGATGTACCGTCCCTCTCCGCTGGTGCGCGCCTACTGTCTGGAGGAGAAGCTCCAGACCCCCGCGAAGATTTATTACAAGTTCGAGGGCAACAACACCTCCGGCAGCCACAAGCTGAACTCCGCCATCGCCCAGGCCTACTACGCCAAGCAGCAGGGCCTGAAGGGCGTCACCACCGAGACCGGCGCCGGTCAGTGGGGCACGGCGCTCAGCATGGCCTGCGCCTATCTGGGACTGGACTGCCGCGTGTTCATGGTGAAGTGCTCCTATGAGCAGAAGCCCTTCCGCCGCGAGGTCATGCGTACCTACGGCGCCAACGTCACCCCCTCCCCCTCCAACACCACCGAGGTAGGCCGCAAGATCCTGGCCGAGTTCCCCGGCACCACCGGCTCTCTGGGCTGCGCCATCAGCGAGGCCGTGGAGGCCGCCACCACCCGCGAGGGCTACCGCTACGTGCTGGGCAGCGTGCTGAATCAGGTGCTGCTGCACCAGTCCGTCATCGGCCTTGAGACCCAGACCGCGCTGGAGAAGTACGGCATCAAGCCCGATATCATCATCGGCTGTGCCGGCGGCGGCTCCAATCTGGGCGGCCTGATTTCCCCCTTCGTGGGCCAGATGCTGCGGGGTGAGGCCAACTACCGCATCATCGCCGTAGAGCCTGCTTCCTGCCCCAGCCTGACCCGCGGCGTGTTCAAGTATGACTTCTGCGACACCGGCATGATCTGCCCCATGGCCAAGATGTACACGCTGGGCAACGGCTTCATCCCCTCCGCCAACCACGCCGGCGGACTGCGTTACCACGGCATGAGCGCCATCGTCTCCCAGCTGTATCACGACGGCTATCTGGAGGCTCGCAGCGTGGAGCAGACCAGCGTCTTTGAGGCGGCGGAGTACTTTGCCCGCTGCGAGGGCATCCTGCCCGCTCCCGAGTCCAGCCACGCCATCCGCGCCGCCATCGACGAGGCCGTCAAGTGCCGCGAGACCGGCGAGGAGAAGACCATCGTCTTCGGCCTGACCGGAACAGGCTACTTCGATATGGTGGCCTATAACAAGTTCAACGACGGCGAGATGGGCGACTACATCCCCACCGACGAGGATCTGGCCAAGGGCTTCGCCACCATCCCCAGCTTCCCCGGCAACGAGTAAGCATTTCAAAACCGCATAAGCAACTGCCCGGGACGGCGAAGCCGTCCCGGGCAGTTTTCATACGAGGAAACAATTGGAAGAAATTGTAAATTGTCGACACGTCGCGGACAACTGCCGCCCGACTCTGGAAAGCCGACAAAGCTCGTGGAAAATTTCCAAGAATGTCACGGAAATTTGATTTCCCTTGTTGACAAGCGCCCAATACTTTGTTAAAGTGGTGACAAAGATGAGGGTGGGAGGAACCGTCATCCTTTAGGGCAATTCAAGATATGATAAGCAGGCCGGTCTCCGCGCTGCGGCGGCCGGCGAAAAAACCGTTAGGAGGATTACACTTTGAAAGATTGGGATCGTTTAATCACGGTGGAACAGATGGAAGCTGCCACGGCCGCTCTGCTGGAAAACGGCATCAAGGTCGGCGCGGATTCCTGGCAACAGCGCGCAAAGAACCAGACCCCCCACTGCGGCTTCGGCGAAGCCGGCACCTGCTGCCGTATTTGCTCCATGGGCCCCTGCCGCATCACCCCCAAGGCGCCCCGCGGCATCTGCGGCTGCGATGTTCACGGCATCGTAGGCAGAAACTATCTGCGCTTCACCGCCGGTGGCTCCGCCACCCACTCCGACCATGGCCGCGAGATCATGCACACCCTGCACCAGACCCGCGAGGGCGGCAACTATCAGGTCAAGGATCCTGACAAGCTGATCCGCATCGCCAAGGAATGGGGCGTGGAGACCGAGGGCAAGGACATCTACGACCTGGCCCACGAAATGGCCGAGATCGGCCTGCTGGAATACGGCAAGCCCTTCGGCGTCCAGCGCTTCCTCAAGCGCGCCCCCGAGCACACCCAGGAGCTGTGGAACAAGGCCGGTATCGAGCCCCGCGCCATCGACCGCGAGGTGTCTCAGTCTCTGCATATGACCCATATGGGCTGCTCCTCCATGCCTGAGGCGCTGATCCGCCAGTCCCTGCGCGCCGGTCTGTCCGACGGTTGGGGCGGCTCCATGATGGGCACCGAGTTCTCCGACGTTATGTTTGGCACTCCCAAGCCCATTGACACCACCGCCAACATCGGCGTCATGGAGAAGGACAACGTCAATATCATCGTTCACGGCCACGATCCCTCTCTGTCCGAGATGATCGTGTTCTACGCCAACGACCCCGAGATGATCGCCTACGCCAAGGAAAACGGCGCCAAGGGCATCACCGTGGCCGGCGTCTGCTGTACCAGCAACGAGGTCACCATGCGTCACGGCATCCCCATGGCCGGCAACTTCCTGAATCAGGAGAACGTGGTGCTGACCGGCGCCTGCGAAGCCATCGTGGTGGACGTGCAGTGCATCTTCCCCGCGCTGGGCCCCCTGAGCAAGTGCTTCCACACCAAGTTCATCACCACCTCTCCCATCGCCCGCATCCCCGACTCTGATTTCATCGAGTTCCATGCCGAGAGCGCCGGTGAGAACGCCAAGAACATCGTCAAAACCGCTATCGAAAACTTCAAGAACCGTCGTCCCGAGCTGGTCAACATCCCCGAGCTGAAGACCAAGGCCCGCGTTGGCTACTCTCTGGAGGCCATCAAGAAGGAGCTGGACGGCGTGTGCAACTCCCACGTGGATACTTACGGCACCACCAAGCCCCTGATCGACTGCGTGAAGGCCGGCGTGCTGCGTGGCGCCGTGGCCATGGTGGGCTGCAATAACCCCAAGGTCCGTCCCGACACCGCGCATATCGAGCTGATGAAGAAGCTGCTGAAGAACGATATCATCGTCATTCTGTCCGGCTGCTCCGCTCAGGCTGCCGCCAAGGCCGGCCTGATGGATCCTGACGCCAAGGAATACTGCGGCGAGGGCCTCAAGCGCGTGTGCGAGCTGGTGGGCATTCCCCCTGTGCTGCACATGGGCTCCTGCGTGGATATCTCCCGCATGATGCTGCTGGCCTCCGATATCGCCAAGGATTGGGGCATCAACATCTCCCAGATCCCCCTGTGCGGCTGCGCACCCGAGTGGATGAGCGAGAAGGCCGTATCCATCGGCAACTACGTGGTCGCCACCGGCATCGACACCTACCTGGGCGTGGATCCCTACACCAAGGGCTCCAGCGAGGTGGTGGAGCTGCTGCAGGGTGAGCACGGCGTGAAGGACTGGGTGGAAGCCCGCTTCATCGTGGACACCGATATCGAGAGCCTGGGCGACAAGATGATCGCCGGTATCGAGGCCAAGCGCGCCGCGCTGGGCATCTAAGTAAGAGCTGTATCTTGACTGAGGAAAGGTCGAACCAATGAAAGTAGCCATTACCGGAAAGGGCGGCGTAGGAAAAACGACGCTCTCCTCCACGCTGGCCCGCCTGTACGCCGACGAGGGCCGTACCGTGCTGGCCGCCGACGTGGATCCTGACGCCAATCTGGGATTGGCACTGGGCCTGACGGAGGAGGAAGTCAATTCCATCACCCCCATTTCCAAAATGCGTCAGCTGGTAGAGGAGCGCACCGGCGCCACCTACACCAATAAATTCTTCAAGCTGAACCCGCAGGTCAGCGATATCCCCGATAAGTTCGCCCGTGATATCAACGGCGTCAAGCTGCTGGTGATGGGCACGGTGGAGACCGGCGGCGGCGGCTGCGTCTGCCCCGAGCATGTGATGCTCAAGTCCATTCTCTCCGCGCTGGTGTTCCGTAAGGACGACGTGGTCATCATGGACATGGAGGCAGGTCTGGAGCATCTGGGCCGCGGCACCGCCGGGTGCATGGATCGCTTCATCGTGGTCATCGAGCCGGGCGCAAGAAGCGTGCAGACCTATGAAAAGGTGAAGCAGCTGGCCGCCGACCTTGGCGTCACCAAGGTGGACGTGGTGGCCAACAAGATCCGGGACGACGCGGATCGTGAATTCGTCCGCTCCCGCATCCCCGAGGAGAATCTGCTGGGCTTTATCAGCTACGACGCCGAGGTCATCGACGCCGACCGGCGCGGCCTTTCCCCTTACGATGTCAGCCCCAGGGCCGTGGAGGAGATCCGGGCCATCAAGGCGCGCATCGACGAGACTTGAATTTTTGAAAGGATGAAATAGATCAATGGGATTATTTGACAGAGTATTCAGAGGCTCCGACGAGATGTTTGCCAAGGCGGAGGCAGAGATCAACGCCGTCGTTGCCGAGCTGGGCGAGTCCGCTCCCATGAAGATGCCGGACACGGCCTACTACCTGTCCTGCATTTACGCCTATCTGGGCAAGAAGGTCACCACCTTGGGCGAGCTGCGCGACACCCTGGCCGACGTGAAGGCCATGATGACCCGTGAGTATAAGACCAAGGACATCTTCACCTCCGGCGTTGGCACCGCCATCGCCGCCGAGATGATCGAGGCCTGCAAGTATGCCCGCAACCCCGATCCCTATGCCGGCACCAACTACCACGGCCACTTCACCGATGCCGAGGTGCGTACCCTGGGCGTGCCTCTGGTCACCCGCGATATCCCCGGCTTCGTGGTCATGATCGGCCCCGCTCCCACCAAGGAGGAAGCGCTGGAAACCGTCAAGGGCTACCAGTCCCGCGGTATCTTCGTGTTCCTGATCGGCGGCATCATTGACCAGCTGATCGAGTGCGGCATGACCATGAACTTCGACGTTCGCGTCGTCCCTGTGGGCGAGGATATCTGGTCCGTGGGCCACATCATCTCTCTGGTTGTCCGCGCCGCCTTCATCTTCGGCGCTGTCCAGCCCGGCGATTATGACGGCCATATCGACTACTCCTTCCACCGCATTTTCGCGTTCGTCAACGCCTACGCTCCCGTGCCCGATATCACCGTGGCCTGCGGCGCCGGTGCCATCCAGCTGGGCTTCCCCGTCATCACCAACGATACCGATGACATGTGGGCCGTTCCCAAGTCCCTGATTATCAACGAGAATACCCAGGACTGGATCGAGACCTCTCTGGAGGCTCGCGATATCAAGATCAAGGTCACCAATATCGACATTCCCGTGGCCTTCTCCAACGCCTTCGAGGGCGAGATCATCCGCAAGAACGACACCCAGATCGAGATCGACGGCTCCCGCGTGGACTGCTGCGAGTTCTGCCGCACCGAAGAAGCCCAGAATATCGAGGATCACGCCATCATTCTGGACGGCCCCGACTTCGACGAGTTCGAGCCCGGCTCCAAGATCTGCCTGACCATCACGCTGGAGGTGGCCGGCAAGTCCTGGCAGACCGACTTCGAGCCGGTTGTCGAGCGTAAGTTCCACAACTTCCTCAACTGCATCGAGGGCGTCATGCATACCGGCCAGCGCGACATGATCCGCGTCCGCGTGTCCAAGTCCGCTTTCGAGGCCGGCTTCCGCGCCCGTCATCTGGGCGAGGTGCTGTATGCCAAGGTCAAGGGCGAGTATGAGACCGTGGTGGACAAGTGCCAGGTTCGCATCTGCACCCGTCCCGAGGGCTGCAAGGAGATCCGCGCCAAGGCCAACGAGGCGTTCGTCGCCCGTGACGCCCGCCTGAAGTCCATGACCGACGAGTCCGTGGATAAGTTCTACACCTGCATTCTGTGCCAGGCCTTCTCCCCCAGCCACGTCTGCATCGTCACGCCCGAGCGTCTGGGCCTGTGCGGCGCCGTGTCCTGGCTGGACGCCAAGGCCACCAATGAGCTGGACCCCAACGGCCCCTGCCAGATCGTTCCCAAGGATCGCTGCCTGGACGAGCGTCTGGGCGCCTACGAGGACGTCAACGAGGCCGTCAGCAAGTATTCTCACGGCGCGCTGGAGCGCGTGACCCTGTACTCCATCCTGGAGGATCCCATGACCTCCTGCGGCTGCTTCGAGTGCATCTGCGGCATCGAGCCCATGTCCAACGGCGTGGTCATCACCAACCGTGAGCATGTGGGCATGACCCCTCTGGGCATGAGCTTCTCCGAGATGGCGTCCATGACCGGCGGCGGCGTTCAGACCCCCGGCTTCATGGGCCACGGCAAGCAGTTCATCGCCTCCAAGAAGTTCCTGGCTGCCGAGGGCGGCATGGGCCGCATCGTCTGGCTGCCCAAGGAGCTGAAGGATCAGATGGCGGATCGCATCAACGCCACCGCCAAGGAGCTGTACGGCATCGACAACTTCACCAGCATGATCGCTGACGAGACCGTCACCACCGACATGGAGGAGCTGTATGGCTTCCTGACCGAAGTGGGCCATCCCGTTCTGGAGATGGAGCCCCTCATGTAAGGAAATCGTTCCAAATCAAAAAAGCGGTATTCGGGCTTTACTCGAATACCGCTTTTTTCATGTACCGATAATGCCCTTTTATGTACCCATAAAGGCCGTTAATGTACCAATTAATTTTAAAATTTTGCCCGGACTTGTCCTTCTGCGGCGGACAGTATGGCGTCAGTCTTGTCGCCCAGCGTTTCCCGCAGCCATTTTTCTTCGCTGAATGTACCCTCCACATGGGGCACCCGAAACGCTCCGGCGTCACACCCCAAGCCAATATGACCGCCCAAGTTAGCGACTTTTTGGATATTCTCCTGGGCCGACCGGAGGATACGTTCCGCTACATCGTCCGGAAACCGCCCACTGCCGATCAGGTTGCCGATGGTGGAGAGAGTCGGTACCCAGACGGTATCGCTTTCTGCCAGAATATGGCAGGCTTCGTCGTCCAGATACGCCCCGTGCTCGATGCTGTCAACCTCTGCTGTGACGGCGTTTTTCACCGCTTTTGCTCCGTTGCAGTGGGCCATGACGGCAAAGCCCAGATCGTGGGCGGCGGCAATGAGATCATGCATCTCCGCACCGGTCAGCGGCTCCTCCGTCAGCACGCCGTAGGCGGAGAAATCCATCAGGCCGGAGACCATCAGCTTGATGAAATCCGCCCCGCTTGCCTGCGCTTCCGCCAATAATGCGCGGTATTCCGCGAAATCCGACCATCCCCGGCCAATGAAGCTGCCATAGTGGCTTTTTTTGTAGATGGGAAACGCTGGGGTACGGTAGGTGATGCCGTATTCCGGGGCCAATTCCTTAGCCCGCAGGCAGACCCCGAACCGGTCGCCGCCATCCCGAAGATACGAAATTCCGGCAGATTCATAGGCGGAAAGACGTTCTTTGATCAAAGTATCGTCCGGATGGGGCTGGTGTCCGGCGATAGCGGCCTTCCAGTCGCTGCCGGACAGCAGCATGTGGATGTGTAAGTCAGCAAACATGGCGGTCTCCTTTGACGGGGGTATTTGTGATACTTCGTAGGGGAGGGGTTCTACCCCTTCCGCTCAGTAAATTAAGCAGCTCAAATAGGCGACGGGCGGGGTAGAACCCCTCCCCTACGCACAGCGCCAGAGCGGTACTTACCGCCGTTCAAATAAACCAAAGCGGCAGGAGAGCCTGCCGCTTTGGGGTCATTTGGTTTCTTCAACTGCGTTGATCACGTCGCCCAGCAGGTACAGGGAGCCGTAGCACAGCACGGTACCGTCCTTACCCGCGTGGTCGATGGCAAGGCGGACGCCGTCCGCCACCGTGTCGCAGGGGGTGACGGGCTTGCCGAAGCTGACCAGATATTTCGCCAGCTCCTGCGCCGTCAGGGCGCGGGGATTGTCCGGGGTGACGGTGATGAACTCCACCGCGTGATCCGCCACACTGCGGTACATGCAGTGGTAATCCTTGTCGCCCAATACACCGGTCAGCACCGTCAGGGGACGGTTCGGCAAATAATCCGCGATATTTTGGGCCAGCGCCTGAATACACTGGGGATTGTGGCCGCCGTCAATGAGGAACAGCGGGGCGCGGCGGATGATCTGGAACCGGCCGGGCCACATGACGCGGGACAGTCCCTGACGGATATCGTCCTCGGTGATGTTCCAGCTCCGCTTTTGCAGCACGTCCAGCGTGGTCAGCGCCACGGCGGCATTGTGGAGCTGATGCTCGCCCAGCAGGGGGAGATGGAGATTTTCCCTGCCGCCGAAGTCGAAGACCTGCCCCTCCAGCGAATGCTGCCGCAGGTGCAGCTGGGTAAAGTCCACCTTGTGGAGCGCTGCGCCCACCTCGCGGCAGCGCTGCTCCACCACGGCTTCCACGCCGTCGGTGGAGCGGTACAGCACCGCGTCGCAGCCGGGCTTGATGATGCCGCTCTTGGTGGCGGCGATCTTCTCCAGTGTGTCGCCCAGCACCTCCGTGTGGTCAAGGCCGATGTTGCACAGCACGGCAGCCTCGGGAGCGCCGATGACGTTGGTGGCGTCGAACTCGCCGCCCATGCCTACCTCGCACACCACGATGTCGCACTGGCGGCGGGCAAACCACGCGAAGGCAATGGCCGTGACCATCTCAAACTCGGTGGGCTGCTCGAAAATGCTGTCGGCCAGCGGCTTGATCTCCTCGGTGATGGCGCACAGCTCGTCGTCGGGGATCTGCTCACCGTTGATCTGCATCCGCTCGTTGAAGCGGACGATGTAGGGCGAGGTGTACAGGCCGGTGCGATAGCCCGCCTGCCGCAGCACCGAGGCCACCATGGCGCAGGTGGAGCCCTTGCCGTTGGTGCCGGTGACGTGAACAAATTTCAGCGTCCGCTCCGGATGACCCATCTTGTCCAGCAGGGCGCTGATGCGCTCCAGACCGGGGATGCTGCCCTTCCAGCAGACAGCGTGGATGTAATGCAGTGCTTGTTCCAGCGTCATAACGAAAAACTTCTTTCTTTAAAATCAGTCCTCGCGCGTCGGCTTCTGCGCGCCGGAAACGGGCGGCCAGAGCTTCGCGCTGGAGAATACCTTTGCTTTATACAGCAGCCATACGATCAGAACGTCGAGCACAAACGTCACGCCGAACTGCACAGAGCGCGATGCAAGCTTTGTCAGGAAGAACGCCTCAAATGCGTCTCCGCCGTAGACGAAGGCCAGGGACCAGCTCTGATAGAGAATGGAGCCCAGGACGATCGCGGGCAGGAAGGCAAGGCCGATGGTCAGCGGTTCCTGTATCATGGTTTCGTTCCTTCTTTCTTTTCGATCCTTCGCGTTGATTCTTTCGCGTTTGTTTTCTTCGCGTTTTATTTTTCCGCGCGTTCGGTCAGGCCGACGTCGATGTTCAGCCGGGTTTCGCCGGATTGCAGGCGGAACACGTCGCTCACGCCCGTTTCGGGGTCGATGTCGCTGTCGATTTCGCCCAGCGGCGCGCCGAAGCGGAAGGTCAGCGTGTCGCCCGCCTCAAGCTCCACGCGCAGGCTGTAACTGCCGGGGCGCAGATTTCTGAAGTGGTAGTAGCCATATTCGTCGCTGACGGTCTGCGCCGCGATATCCGCCTGTCCGTCCCCGTCCACGCGCAGGAGCGTCAGGGCAACGCCCGCGAGACCCGGCTCGCCGTAATCCTGCAAGCCGTTTCCGTTCTTGTCCAGCCAGACCGTGTCGCCGATTTCGAAGCCGTCGATGCCCATGATGGCGCAGATTTCCCCGCAGGGAACCTCTTCGACCTTCTTCTTGCCGAGGCCCTCGAAGATCATCAGTTCTTTGATCCGGGTCTTCTGCATCGTCACGCCGTCGCGCTTGGCGAGGGTGACCATCTGGCCCGATTTGAGCGATCCGCGCGTGACCTTGCCCACGGCGATACGCCCCGTGTAGGAGGAGTATTCGAGCGAGGTGACGAGCATCTGCGGCGTGCCCTCGACGATGGCCGGTTCGGGAATCTCGTCGATGATGGCGTCCAGCAGCGGCACGATCGAGTCGGTCGGTTCGTTCCACTTGTGCGACATCCAGCCCTGCTTGGCCGAGCCGTAGATGGTCTTGTAGTCGAGCTGCTCCTCGGTGGCGTCGAGCGAGAACATCAGGTCGAAGACCTGTTCGTTGACCACCTCGGGGCGGCAGTTGGGCTTGTCCACCTTGTTGATCACGACGATGGGCTTCTTGCCCAGCGCGAGGGCCTTTTGCAGCACGAAGCGCGTCTGGGGCATCGTGCCCTCGAAGGCATCGACCAGCAGCAGCACGCCGTCGCACATGTTCAGCACGCGCTCGACCTCGCCGCCGAAGTCGGCGTGGCCCGGGGTGTCGATGATGTTGATCTTATAGTCCTTGTAGATGACCGAAACGTTCTTCGAGAGGATCGTGATGCCGCGTTCGCGTTCCAGGTCGTTGTTGTCCAGTATGAGTTCGCCGGCCGGCTTGGCGTTGTCCCGCAGGATGTGTCCTGCCAGAATCATCTTGTCCACGAGTGTGGTTTTGCCGTGATCGACGTGGGCAATAATCGCAATATTGCGCAGTTTTTGCATAGAAATTTATTTTGTGGTGCAAAGGTAACAAATTCTCGGGAAATTATACTAATTTTGCTCGATTCCTAAAAAAGTTAAATAATGGAACCTCTCTTCAACGTCCGCTCCCGGAGCGGGATTTACATCGGCCCCGTGAAAGACATTCTTTCGGGGGTGCTTCCCGAAGGGCGTGTGGTGGTGGTCTCGGACGCCACGATCGACCGTCTGTACCACCCGCTGCTCGAAAAATACGACACCGTATTGATCGGCTTGGGCGAGAGCGTCAAGACCTTGCAGACCGTCGAGACGATCTACCGCCGCTTCATCGAGCTGGGCGTGGACCGTTCGACATTCGTGCTGGCCGTCGGGGGCGGGATCGTTACCGACGTGGCGGGGTTCGCCGCCTCGACCTACATGCGCGGACTGAAGTTCGGGTTCGTCTCGACGACGCTGCTGGGGCAGGTCGATGCTTCGGTCGGCGGCAAGAACGGCGTGAACGTCGATGGGTACAAGAACATGGCCGGGACCTTCACCCAGCCGCAGTTCGTGATTTGCGACCCCGGGCTGCTGCGGACACTTCCGGACCGGGAGTTCCGCGCGGGGCTGGCCGAGGTGGTTAAGGCTGCGATCATCGCCGACGCCGATCTGTTCGGACGCATCGAAAACACGACTTTCGAGGCGCTGCGCACCGATACGGACCTGCTGACTGACGCCGTTTCGGCGGCGATACGGGTCAAGGCCGACATCGTCGAACGGGACGAGCATGAGTCGGGAGACCGCCGCAAGCTCAACCTCGGGCATACGCTGGCCCACGCCATCGAGAAGTGCTCCAACCGCATGAACCACGGCGAGGCCGTGGCTGTCGGCACGGCGCTGATCGCCGGAGCCGCGGTGAAGCTGGGGGTGCTGAGCGAAGCCGACCGCGACCGGATCGTGCATGTGCTCATGCAGCTGGGCTTCGACCTGACACCTCCGGTGGATGTGAAACGTCTGCTGAAGGAGGTCGGCAAGGACAAGAAGAACGAGGAGGGCATTTTGCGCATCGTCCTGCCGGTCGGGATCGGCGACTGCGAGGTGCGGCCGATGAAGATAGATGACTTCGCGGCGCTGTACGTCTGAATCCGTGTCCGGTGCTGTTCGCCCGAATCCATTCAAAGAAAAAATCCGGTCGATTCGACCGGATTTTTTCTTTCTATTCCTGATAGCGTTTGCGGAGGCTTTCCGCATAGGCTTCCCAGTCCGTGATGGGCTTTCTGGCCACGCACGAATCCACCGCGGCGCGGGCTACGGCCGGGGCGACGGTGCACAGCAGGCGCGGATCGAGCGGCTTGGGGATCAGGTAATCGCGTCCGAATTCGAGTTTTTCGACTCCGTAGGCCCGTGCGACCTGGGCAGGAACCGGTTCGCGGGTCAACTCGGCCAGCGCATGCGCGGCGGCGAGCTTCATCGCCTCGTTGATCTTCGTGGCCCGCACGTCGAGGGCTCCGCGGAAGATGTAGGGGAATCCCAGCACGTTGTTGACCTGGTTCGGGTAGTCCGAACGCCCCGTGGCGAAGATGATGTCGGGGCGCGAGGCCATCGCCTTGTCGTAGGCGATTTCGGGATCGGGGTTGGCCAGGGCCATCACGATCGGGTTTTCGGCCATCGTGCGCAGCATCTCGGGCGTCAGCGTGTCGGCTTTCGAAACGCCCAGGAAGATGTCGGCGCCCTGCACCGCTTCGGCCAGCGTCGAGATGCGCCGCGTGGTGGCGAGTTCGCGCTTCATGGGGTTGATGTCCTCGCGGTAGACCGTGACGACGCCCTGGCTGTCGCAGAGCACCACGTTCTCCTTGCGGATGCCGAGTCCGATGAACAGCCGTGCGCAGGCGATGGCGGCGGCTCCCGCGCCGTTGACCACCACGCGCATCCGGTCGAGCTGCTTGCCCGCGATCTTCGCGCCGTTGAGCAGCGCTGCGGAGGAGATAATAGCCGTTCCGTGCTGGTCGTCGTGCATCAGGGGAATGTCGAGTTCGTCGCGCAGCCGCCGTTCGATTTCGAAGCACTCCGGGGCCTTGATGTCCTCGAGGTTGATGCCTCCGAAGGTGGGGGCGATGGCCTTCACCGTGCGGATGAACTCCTCGGGGTCGGTCGTATCGACTTCGATGTCGAAGGCGTCGATTCCGGCGTAGGTCTTGAAGAGCATGCTCTTGCCCTCCATGACGGGTTTGGCGGCCAGCGGACCGATGTTGCCCAGTCCGAGCACGGCCGTGCCGTTCGAGATCACGGCCACGAGGTTGCCCTTGCCGGTGTACTTGTAGACGTCGTCCGGATTGTCGGCAATGGCCAGCGAGGGCGCCGCCACGCCGGGCGAATAGGCCAGCGACAGGTCGTACTGCGTATGGTAGGGTTTTGTCGGGACGATTCCGATCTTCCCGGGACGGCCTTCGCTATGATAGCGCAGCGCCGCGTCATCGAGTTGCGTTTTTGTGCTCATCTCTCTCATTTTCCGTTAGTAACCTAATAACACCAACGACAAATATAGCACAAAAATTGCTCCGATCTTAACTTTTTTTAGGATTTTCTGAAATTATTTTAGAAATAAAATCGCAGGCCGTCCCCGAACTGGCGGACGGCAGGCTGCGGAGCGGTTGTTTCCTGTGTCGGGGTCGGTGCGTCTCTTTCCGCGGTCAGAAGAGCGATGCCTCTCCGTCGCGCGGGTGGGTGAGTCCGAGATGCTCGTAGGCCAGCGGCGTCGCTTCCCGGCCGCGAGGCGTGCGTTTGAGGAAACCCTCTTTGATGAGGAACGGTTCGTAGACCTCCTCGATCGTCCCGGCCTCTTCGCCCACAGCCGTAGCCACGGTGTTGAGGCCCACGGGGCCGCCGTTGAATTTCTCGATGATGGCCCCCAGTATCTTGTTGTCCATCTGGTCCAGACCCCGCGAGTCGATGTTCAGCGCTGCAAGGGCGATGCGCGTGATCCCGAGGTCGATATGCCCCTCGCCTTTGACCATGGCGAAATCCCGGACGCGCCGCAGCAGGGCGTTGGCGATACGCGGCGTGCCGCGCGAGCGCAGGGCCACTTCGTGGGCCGCGTCGTCGTCGATCGAAACGTCGAGGATGCGGGCCGAACGCTTCACGATCCCGGCCAGCACCGGGGCGTCGTAATATTCCAGGTGGCAGGTGATGCCGAAGCGGGCCCGCAGGGGCGAGGTCAGCAGGCCGCTGCGCGTCGTGGCGCCGATGAGCGTGAAGGGAGCCAGCTCGATCTGGATCGAACGCGCCGAGGGGCCCTTGTCCAGCACGATGTCGATCTTGTAGTCCTCCATCGCCGAGTAGAGGTACTCCTCGACGATCGGGCTGAGGCGGTGTATCTCGTCGATGAAGAGCACGTCGCCCGGGTTGAGGTTCGTCAAAAGGCCCGCCAGGTCGCCCGGCTTGTCCAGCACGGGACCCGACGTGAGCCGCAGCTGCGCCCCCATCTCGTTGGCGATGATGTTGGCGAGGGTGGTCTTGCCCAGTCCCGGGGGGCCGTGCAGCAGCACGTGGTCGAGCGAGTCGCCGCGCATGAGCGCCGCTTTGATGAAGATGCGGAGATTATCGACGATCTTGTCCTGGCCGGAGAAGTTTTCGAGCTCCTGCGGCCGGATTTTGTTTTCGAATTCGAGATCGCTTTCGGTGTTGCGTACGATAGACATAATGCAAAGATACAAATTTTCGGCGAATGTGCGTGATCTTGCCGAAAAAACCCGCCTGAAAGGCGGGCTTTCCGTATCGCAGCCGGTTTGTGTCCCCGGCCCTTTGAGCTGCGGCGAAGGCCGTCAGCTCAGCCGGACGGTCTCTTTCAGGCGGATGTCCTCGCTCGAAGCGCCGATGCGGATTTCGAATTCGCCCGGCTCGACGGTCCAGTTCATGTTGCTGTCGAGCAGCTCCAGGTGCGAGGGCGTGATCTCGAAGCTGACGGTTTTCGTCTCGCCCGGCTCGAGCGTCACGCGCTCGAATCCCCGCAGGACCGATTCGTAGGTCACCACGCTCGAGAACTTGTCGCTGATGTAGAGCTGCACGACTTCGTCGCCGCGACGGTCGCCCGTATTGGTCACTTCGCAGCTCACGCGGAACGAGCCCTGCGTGCGCGACGGTTCGGGGGCGATCCGGAGATTCTTATAGGCGAACGTCGTGTAACTCAGGCCGTAGCCGAAGGGGTAGATCGACCCCAGCACGCGGGTGACGCCGCCGCCGTTGGGACCTTTGCGGGGCTGTGCGCCGTGGGAACCCTTCTTGTAGGGGAAGTTCAGCTCGATCTGTCCGGTGCTCCGCGGGAAGGTGATCGTGAGCTTGCCGCCCGGGTTGTAGTCGCCGAAGAGGGTTTCGGCAATGGCTGTGCCGCCCTCGACCGAGGGGAACCATCCTTCGAGGATGGCCGGGACGTTTTGCGCCGCCCAGTTGACGGTCAGCGGTTGCCCGTTGATGAGCACCAGCACCACGGGGACGCCCGTGGCGTGGAGCGCCTCGAGCAACTGCTGCTGGCGTCCGGGAAGCTCGAGCGAGGTGCGCGAATGGCTCTCGCCCACGCGCTCGTCGTCCTCGCCCAGCACGGCGACGATCACGTCGCAGCCCGCGGCCTGTTTCACCGCCTCGTCGATGCCGGCCCGCTCGGCGGCCGTGAGGGGCGTCGCGGTCAGTTCCGAATCGGGGAAGCCGGCGTCCACCACGTCGCAGCCTTTGGCATAGCGCACCTCGGCGCCGTCGCCCAGATAGTTGCGGATGCCGTCGAGGACGGTCACCGTCGGAAGGTCGTTGGGACCGTAGCGGCTTATCATGAAATTGTCCTCGTCGGCCAGCGGTCCGGCGACCAGCACGCGGGCGGTCTTTTTCTTGTCGAGGGGCAGGGTTTTGTCTTCATTTTTGAGCAGCACGAGCGACTGGCGCTGGATGTCGAGTACGAAATCGCGGTGTTTGTCGGCTCCGGCCTCGGCAACGGCTTCTCTGGGGTCGTTATAGGGGTTGTCGAAGAGCCCGAGGCGGAACTTTACCCGCAGGACCTCGCGCACGCGCCGGTCCACGACCTCCATCGAGAGGCGTCCCTCCCGGACGAGCTTGCGCACCGGAAGGATGAACCGCGCCGGGGGCGAGAAGTTCGTGCGCACGTTCAGACCCGCTTCGAGCACCTGCCGCACGGCATCTTCGTAAGTCTCGGCCACGGCGTGTTTGGTGTGGACGTACTCCACAGCCTCGCTGTCGCTGACCACATAGCCGTCGAAGCCGTATTCGTGGCGCAGCAGGTCGGTGAGGAAATAGCGGCTGGCGGTCACCGGGACGCCGTCCCAGTCGTTGTAGCTGCTCATGACGCCCTTCGGCCGGGCTTCGCGGATCACGCGGCGGAACGGGTAGAGATACATCTGGTGGAGTTCGCGCGGGGCGATGTGGGGGTCGGTGCGGCAGTTGCCGTCGCGGCCGCCCTTGGGGACGCTGTAAGCCGCATAGTGTTTGAGTGTCGAGGCGACGCCCTGCGACTGGATGCCGCGGACCATCTCGACGCCCAGCTCGGCGATCAGGAACGGGTCTTCGCCGTAGCACTCCACGACACGGCCCCAGCGGGGATCGCGCGCCACGTCGAGAATCGGGGCGTAGACGTTCTTATAGCCCAGGACCCGGGCTTCGTGTCCGGCGATCTCGCCGGCCCGGTGCACCAGCGCCCGGTTCCAGGTCGAGCCGATGGCGATGGGCGCCGGGAGCGGTGTGGCGCAGCTGTGGTTCAGACCGTGGATGCCCTCGTTGGTGAACTCCACGGGAATGCCCAGCCGGGTCTGCTCGACGAACCACCGCTGGATCGTGTTCTTCGCCTCGACGTGCCCCGTGTAGTCGGAGACCAGATGCGGCGTCGTGCGCAGGCATTTGCCCACGCCGTTGAGCATCTCGTCGATGTTGGCGATGCCGTCTTTCCAGACCTCGTTTTTCCACCTTTCGGTGGGCAGCGAGTCGCGCAGCACGCGGCCGTAGCCGTAGAGTGTGGCCAGCTGGCAGCTCTTCTCCTCGAGGGTCATTTGGCCGAGCAGGTCCTCGACGCGCTCGTCGAGACTGCGGGCCGGGTCCTCGAAGGGGTCCATGCGGCCGTTCTTGTTGAAATCGATCCAGCCTTTGTGGTAAATCGTCTTCGGTGTCGTCTTCTGTGCCGCGGCGGCCGTCGTGGAGGCGGCGGCCATGAGCAGCAGGATTGCAACAGGGAGTTTCTTCATCTTTCAGGGATTTCGGTTTTTAATTTCAAAGATACGTTTCCGAAGTCAAAATTACAAGCGATGGGCTGTCGGCATTGAATCTATCGTACAAATTTCCGGGACGATCGTCCGAAAGCGCTCCCTGCCGGGCGCCGGACGCAAAAAAACCGGTCCGCGATTTCGCGGACCGGGACAAGCTCTGCCTCCGGGAGTGGCTACTTCTCCTGCGGCAGATCGAGTTTGATCTCCTTGTCGCCGTTCTCGCGGGTCGGCAGGAGCAGGTTGATGCCCTTCATGCCTTCCAGTTCGGCGGCTATGTCCGTGAGGTCGAACGACACGTAGAATCCGCTGTCGTATCCGCCCGCGTCGTCTCCGGCGTCGTGGCGCACCACGACGTTGAGGTACCCTTCGGCGCTCTCTTTGAATTCCGTCGTTCCCGACTTGTCCACGGCCAGTGTGAACGTATGCTTGCTGTTGTCACGCACGGCGTAGAGCGCGTAGAAGGTCAGCCACTCTTTCGAGAGGCTGAACGTGCCGTTCTGGAAGCCCGTCTTGGCCGTGCCCAGCTCTTCGAGCTTCTCGGCCGTGTCCACGACCTGGGCCTTGCCGGTGAAAATCTCGTCGACGGCGTAAAGCGCGATGTTGTAGTCGTAATCGGGCACACGCTCCTCCAGGAGTTTGAACCAGATGATCGCGCGCTGGCGCTCCTTGCCTTTATAGTTCGGGATGCGGGTTTTATCGCCCGGGTAGAGTTTTTCGCCGTTGTTGCGCTGGAAATAATAATCCGTGCCGGTCTCGCCCTCTTCACCTCCGATGGTGTGGACGGTCGTGATGAGTGTCCGGAGCGGCTCGCCACCATCGTCGTCGTTGCAGGAAGTAAACGCGAAGACGGCCATAGCCGCGATAAGGAATAAACCGATTTTTTTCATATTTTCCATATTTTATGTTACCTTTCGCTCTTAAAACGTCCGGCAGGGCGAAATACTGCATGCGAAATAAAAAAAATTCACTCCGTGCAGTCTTTTGGCTCCTGCTGCATTTATATATGTGAACTGGTAATGCCAATGGAGGAACATATACTGGCCGAAGGGTGCAGAAATGGGGACGATACGGCCCGCAGAGAGCTGTACGACCGCTATGCAGGCCGTTTGCTGGCAATCTGTATGCGCTACTCCGGAGACCGATCCACGGCCGAAGACCTGCTTCACGACGCATTCCTGAAGATATACGGAGCCTTCGACCGGTTCACCTACCGCGGACCCGGATCGCTCAGGGCGTGGATCGAACGCATTACCGTGAACGTGGCGCTCGAATGGATACGCAGCCGGAACAAGCTGGGAAGCGTGACGCTCGACGAGGGAAAGGCTGCGGCGGAGGTCGCCGAGCCCGATGTGTCGGAGATGGCGCGGGTTCCGCGCGACGTATTGATGCAGTTCGTGAGCGAGCTGCCCGAAGGCTACCGGGCGGTGTTCAACCTCTACTGCATCGAGGAGTATTCCCATCGGGAGATTGCCCGAATGCTGGGGATCAATGAGAAAAGCTCCTCCTCGCAGTTGTTCCGGGCCCGGGCCATGCTGGCCCGCAGGGTCAGGGAGTATTTGGATACGCATTAGTAAGAGTTATGAAACAGAATAAAGATTGGACCGATGTCATGCGGAGCGCGCTCCGGGACGCTGAACTTCCGCCTCCGGCGGGAGGCTGGGAGCGTCTGGAGCGCGAACTGGGCGGTGCGGCCCCGGAGCTTCGGGCTCCGGAGACGGCTGCGCCCCGCGGTTCCGTGTGGCGGATCTATTGGCCGCGGATTGCCGCCGCTGCCGCTGTCGTTCTGCTCGGCGTCGTTGCAGGTGATTATATGCTCCGGCCGGACAAGGCGTTGGAAAATGATGGGAATGTTATCGCATCGACAGTGGAAGAGGCCGCAACCGCGGTAACCATGCCGCAGCCGCATGCAGCGGAATCCGTACGGGAGGCGCTCGCACAGGCTGTAGGGCTTGCTGACGGACAGGCCGCGGCCCCGCCCGTGCAGCAACCGGCACTGCTCGCCGCAGCGGTGAGGCCCGCGGCGAAAACGGCGACGGGGACTGTGACGGAACAGATGGCCGTTGCCGAAACGACCGTCGGAACTTCCGGAGACGCGGCTGCCGACCAGCTCTCTGCGAAGCAAACGGCGGCGGAGACTTCGCAGCCGGAGGCGGAAACGACGGCAAAAGCGGAGGCGAAGCGCTCCGCGACCCGTTCGACGGCCGGAGTGTCGGCGCGGACGGCGTATTATAACGAACCGCTCGAGGCGTACAAGCCCCCGCGCAGGAAAGCCTCGTTGTCGGCCTTTGCGGCCGGCGGCGTGTCGGGGGCTGTCGGCGGGGACGGTGCCGCTCCGCGGATGTACTCCTCGATGACGAACGATGTTTCGTCGATCGTCGGGAACGGCGACAACCTGTCGCTCATGGTTCGCAACGATTACAGTGAAAATTCGTTCCGCCACCACCAGCCGTTGAGCTTCGGACTCTCCGTGCGGAAAGAGTTCGCACACGGGCTCTCGCTCGAAAGCGGCGTGAACTACACATTGCTGCGCTCGGATGTGACGGTCAAATACTCCTCGGAGGATGTGAGCCAGAAGCTCCATTTTATCGGCATCCCCCTGCGTATGAACTGGCAGTTCCTCGAACGCGGAAGGTTCTCATTATATATAGGTGCGGGCGGCATGGTCGAAAAATGCGTTTCAGCCAAGTTCGGCTCGAAGTCCATGGACGAACCCGGTGTGCAGTGGTCGGCCCTTGCAGCGGTCGGAGCACAGTATCGGCTGGGCGGCATGGTCGGACTCTATTTCGAACCCGAAGGGTCGTATTATTTTACGGAAACCAACCTGAAAACGGCGCGTACGGATTCTCCGCTTACACTGACCCTGAGGTTGGGTGTACGTCTCTCATTTTAAAACAAATTTTATAAATCGCACATTTATTGCAGGAGGGGAGTTCGCACGATGTGTGTGGACTTCCCTCTTGTTGTCGGGCTGAATGTTTTACTCATGCGACTAAAAGTGCTATTTTTTATTGTCCGAATGAAATTTGTTACTATTTTTGTTGGATAAAAGAATGTGAACCGATCCTATACAACAACAAAAAAAGAAAAGCACAAGTACGGCTTTCCGCACTTGTGCCTGGTAGTCCCGACGGGAATCGAACCCATATCGTAAGAACCGGAATCTTATATTCTAT
>OIWQ01001676.1_pt1 | contig 25608 bp, 29 predicted proteins | sample 1587571 | NCBI WGS metagenome assembly OIWQ01 (sample SAMEA3888910, study PRJEB22519) | human gut metagenome | biome: human gut; feature: human-associated habitat; material: faeces | place: Denmark | collected 2010 | reverse complement strand
AGATGTAGCCCCGTGTTTGCCCTTGTGGGCCGGTTTGTGGCCTCGCAGGAACGCGGGAGGGTAAGGATAGCGGCCCCGGAGATTTGAAGGCCTTTCGGCCCGCTTTTCGGTGCGCCGAAAGCGGAGCAGGTGAAAGGGACGACGCTTTGCTGCGTCTGTCCCGTTCACAACTGCCCGCAGTGCGGGCAGTTCCGCCGTTTTCAGCACGGCGCTATTGAACAGGATTTTGGAGAAACGCGACGCTTTCGGATGACGAGACTGCCCATAAAGCCCGTGTTTTCAAAAGGTTGGCACAACGCTATGACAAAAACAGGAGAGTAAAAAAGATGGAAGAACAAGAAAAGGAGAGACACACGATATGGCTCTCGGAGGAAGCGTGGCAGCGGGTAAAGCAGATGTACAAAGAGGACGATTGTCTTACCCATAGCGAGTTCGTTGAGAAGGCTATCTGGTTCTATGCTGGCTATCTCCACACGGATCGGGCCAGCGCCTTTCTGCCTCGTGTACTGCTGGATACGCTGGAGGGCTCGTTGGGTGTGTTCGGCAACCGCATCAATAAGCTGCTGTTCAACCTGGCTGTGGAACACAGCATCACTAACCACCTGCTGGCGGAGGACGCTGATATGGACGCGAGATGTACCGCAAGTATCGCGGCTACAGTGTCCGTGAGGTGACAGATACGCAGGGGGCTTTCTCCTTCAAAGATGCCCTGCGCCTGCACCGGAGGTGGTGATCCATGGCGCGGCTAATCCAGAAAAGCGGCTACTTCAAAGGCGGCAGCGGCGTGGGATATATGAGATACGTCGCCCAGCGTGAGGGCGTGGAGATCACCAGCAACACCGGGCCTGTGACACAAAAGCAGCAGAAGCTCATCACAAAAATACAAAAGGACTTCCCTGATACGAAGGATTCCTTCGAGTACGAGGACTATCTCACCACACCGAATCGTGCCACCGCGTCAGCATATATTACCGCCGCACTGGATAGTCACCTGCACGAGATGGAGCCGGAGAGCGGCTATATGAAATATATTGCCCAACGGCCACGGGCTGAAAAGCACGGTGGGCACGGCCTGTTCAGCGCCGCGCCGGTCACAGATCTGAACAAAGCCGTGGCAGAATTGGATGCCCACACAGGACGCGTATGGACGTTCATTTTTTCTCTGCGGCGGGAGGATGCCGTGCAGACCGGCTACAACAACGCGGAGGCTTGGCGCACCCTGCTGCTCCAACAGAGCAATCTGGTGGCACAGGCACTGCGTATTCCACTGGACAAGTTGCGGTGGTATGCGGCCTTTCACGACGAGGGGCATCACCCCCACGTCCATATGATGGTATGGTCGGCTGATCCGAAGGTGGGCTTTCTCACGAAGAAAGGAATACTCGTTATGCGCTCCAAACTTACCGGAACCATCTTTCAGGAGGAACTGAAAGACGTCTATATCCGTAAAGAAGCAGTCTATAAGCGCAGCATACAGATGGCGCAGGACAAGCTGCTGGAGCTGACCGACCAGATGGAACAGCAGGCTTGCCCGGACGTGGAGATCGAACGCTGGATGCGGGAGCTATCCCGGCAACTGTCGGAAACACCGGGTAAGCACGTCTATGGCTATCTGCCCAAGCCCACTAAGGAATTGGTGGAGCAGATCGTTGACCGGCTGGCGCAGCTCCCAGAGGTGGCGGCCTGCTACGAACAATGGAACATGGTGAAGGATGAGTTGGTACGATTCCACAACCAGAATCCGCGCCAGCGCTTGCCGCTATCACAGCAAAAGGAGTTCCGTGTGCTGCTCAACGCGGTCATCCGTGAAGCGGAGAGTATGTCGACACGATCCTCAGTCGTGTTATATGAAGAACCTCCGGATTCGGAAGAAACGGACATGCCAGAGCCTCACGCCCCGTCTCCGTCGCAGGAGAACACACAGACACCGCAGCAGGCAGAGGACTTACTACAGCAGACCGGCACACTTTCTGCCACCATTCATCTGCTGCATCACATGAGCCGCATTTTCCGTCACGACGCATTGATCTCGCCCGCCACGCTGCGTATCGACTCCAAGCGCCGCAGACGATTACAGGAGAAGCGTATGGCCATGGGCCACAAGCGGGGCGACCACGAGGAGCAGGAGCGCCTACGGAATGAGCAAATGATACCATAACGAGGAGGACTACTATGCCCTACATTCATTTTACCCAAGAACAAAAAGACCTGGCGGCGAGAACGGATCTGGAGGTGTTCCTGCGGAGCCGCGGAGAAAAGTTACTGCCATCTGGACAGGACAAGCGTCTGGTCAGTGACCACAGCGTTACCATTCGCGGCAACCATTGGTTCGATCACGCCACGCATGAAGGCGGCAACGCCATCAGCTTCGTGCAGCGCTTCTATCATCTGGGCTATGCCGATGCTGTGTCATTACTGCTGTGCAATGGGCAGGTCTATGAAAGGCCTATCTCATCGCCGCCGAAAAATTTCACCTTGCCGACCGCCAATGGAAATATGCGCCGTGTGTTTGCCTACCTGACACAGCACCGCCGCATCTACCGTGAGGTGGTCTCTTTTTTTGCCCACGCCCATCTGCTTTATGAGGATGCAGCCCATCACAACTGTGTATTCGTTGGCATGGACGAGGACGGCATAGCCAGACACGCACACCTGCGAAGCACGGTCAGTCAGGGAAAATCCTTCCGCCAGACCGTAGAGGGCAGCGACGCACGGTACAGCTTTCATTTTGCGGGAGGCGGCAAAGCGCTCTATGTCTTCGAGTCGCCCATTGACTTACTGTCCTACATCACGCTGCATATGGATGACTGGCAGGCGCAGAACTATGTGGCCTGCTGCGGTACGGCTTTCGCTCCGGTGGAGCAGATGCTCCGCACCCACCCGCAGATCCGGCAGGTGTATCTCTGTCTCGATAATGACGAGGCCGGACACAGTGCCTCGCAGCGGATGGAAGGTTATCTCTGTTCGGAAGGCATTTCCGCTATGTGGCTGGTGCCGGTGCAAAAGGATTGGAACGAGGATCTGTGCGCGGAACAAACATAAGGGCCGACAGAACTTGTCGGCCCTTATGTTCATTCATCCAGCATTAATTGTCCATCCAGCGCTTGCTGTTTTAATCGCTGAAGCTGTTCTTTTTCCAGTTGTGCAATGCTCTTTTCCGGAGTGGGAAGGTCTTCCGGCATCGTGCCGCCGATTTTTTCAATGGCCTCGCGCACCTCGCTGCCAACTTTGTAATGCACGGCGGAGGCAGAGTCGGAGTTGCTGATACGGTCTTTCCGAAGCTTTTCCTCTGTTTGGGAAATGCGAAACAGGTTCGCAATCAGTTCTGTGCTGCCCATATAGTCGAGAATTTTCTGACCGACTTCCAAATTCTTCTTTCGATGAATGTCGTCCACGGTCATACCGCCATACAAACCCATATATCCGGCATTTTGAAATACAGCGAATTCCTCTGCCGTAATCACACCGGCGTTCCGTGCGGCTTCGGCAAGCAGTTGATTCCACTGCTTGATATCGCCGCGAACGACCAGTCGGCGGCTGTCTTCGTCCAGTTGATTAAACCGGTCTGCCACTTCCTGACGGTAGGTTTGGATGGCAAAGTAAGTCTGTCCCAGTGCGATGACCTCTTTGCGTGGGTCGCCATTCTGCACAATCAGATAGCAGGCATAGCGGGACAGTTCATAGTCGACAATGCTTTTCGTTGCCGCACCGGCTTCAACGATTTTCCTGACCTCAGGAAAATCGGCAGAGGTATCATGCCCGCTGTTTTCGCAGGCGATCATTGCGCGCTTAATGACCTTGGCAAAATTCTCCCACTTTGCATAGTCCAGAACTGATGCCAATTCTCTGGCGTACCAATATTCAGAGCCGTCAGGACGGATCCGCCGTATATCTTCAAAACATTTATATTCAACTGCAACGAGATGACTCATGTGCGATCCCTCCCTCATGTTTTGCACAACCATAGTACCACAAAGCGATCAAAAAAGAAAGGAAAGAATCTATGACCGGAAATCTCTGGCTACTGCTGGCGGCGGGCGGTGCGGTGGTGGCGGTGTTCGTCGCGCTGTCGCTGCTGGCGGATAACTATAATCTTAACAACATCAAATCCAGAACCGTAGGCGATGGCCAGCACGGCACAGCCCGCTGGGCCACGGAGCAGGAGATCCGCAGCAGCTATGCACTGGTGCCGTTTCGAGTAGCCGACTGGCGGGCGGGTAAAAACCTGCCGGAAGCGCAAGGCTTGGTGCTGGGCAGCCGCAGCGGAAGAAAAGACGGCATCACGGCACTGGTGGACAACGACGACATCCACTGCCTCATGATCGGTGCATCTGGCGTAGGCAAGACCGCCTACTTTCTATATCCCAACTTGGAGTACGCCTGCGCCTGCGGCATGAGTTGTTTCATTTCGGATACCAAAGGGGATCTGGCCCGCAACTACGGCACGATAGCTGCAAAATGCTACGGCTACCATGTGGCCGTGGTGGACTTGCGGAATCCTACACGGTCAGATGGATATAATCTTATGACGCTTATCAACCACTACATGGACAAGGCTCGTGCTAGCAGCGATATATCCGCCCGCGCCAGAGCGGAGAAGTACATCAAAATACTGGCTAAGACCATCGTCTCGCCAAAAGGCAGCGAGGACTATGGCCAGAACGCCTATTTCTACGAAGCGGCGGAGGGCCTGCTGACATCGGTGATCCTGCTGTTGGCGGAATTCCTGCCGCCGGACAGCAGCCATCCCACAGAGCGGCGGCACATCGTCTCCGTATTCAAACTGGTGCAGGAACTGCTGGCACCCTCCAACGCACGGGGAAAGAACTGGTTTCATGTGCTGATGGACAAGCTGCCCGATGCACATAAGGCCAGATGGTTTGCCGGGGCAGCGCTGAGCACCTCCGAGCAGGCCATGGCTTCCGTCATGTCCACGGTGCTGTCCCGGTTAAATGCTTTTCTCGATTCTGAGCTAGAGCAGGTCTTGTGCTTTGACAGCTCCATCAATGCCGAACAGTTCGTATCGGAGAAGTCGCTGATCTTCCTGATTCTTCCGGAAGAAGATACCAGCAAAAACTTCATGGCCGGACTGATGATTCAGACATTGTCGCGGGAGCTGTTTATGATAGCGGATGAAAATAATGGCCGTTTGCCTAAGCGCGTGATGTTCTATTGCGACGAGCTGGGAACCATGCCTGCTTTCGACATCCTGCCATTGTTCAGCGCGGGCCGCTCCCGTGGCTTGACTATGGTGCCGATCATCCAATCACTGGCGCAGTTAGAGAAAAATTACGGCAAGGAGGGCGCGGAAATACTGACCGACAACTGTCAGGATACTATCTTCGGTGGATTCGCGCCCAATAGCCAGACGGCGGAAAAGCTCTCGAAGGCACTGGGCAGCCGCACGGTACTGAGCGGCTCTGTCAGCAAGGGAAAGAACGATCCCAGCCAGAGTCTGCAAATGATAGAGCGGCCCTTGATGACACCGGATGAACTGAAGTCGCTGCCAAAAGGTACCTTCGTGGTGATGAAAACGGGAGTACATCCTATGCAGACAAAGCTGAGGCTGTTCCTTGATTGGGGTATTACTTTCGGTGAGCCGTATACCACTCCGGAACACGCCGCGCGAAAGGTGGCCTATGCCAACAGAGCAGACTTGTTTCAAAGTGTAGCAAAGGCGTTTTCAAAGGATGGCGTACTGCCGTATTCCACCAACCAGACAAGCGGCAAAAAAGCCGCCGGGAGTTATGATGAGGAGAATTTATGAGTTATTTTGATACCATTTACGCTGACCACCTGCTGCCCCACAGGGCGCGGACGGTCTATATGTATCTGCGGGATCGGGGCGATGCCCAGCAAAAATGCTGGCCCAGCATCAAGACCATTGCGGCAGACCTGCACCTCTCCCGCAGCACGGTCAAGCGGGCGTTGGATGAGCTGGAGCAGCACGGTTATCTGGAGCGTCTGCCGCGCTACCGCCCTAACGGCAGCAGCACCTCCAATCTCTATACAGTACGATAAAAACAGGCACAGCCGCTAAGGGGCGACTGCGCCTGTTTGCTGAACCGAGGAGGGGTTCATGATGAACCACCCAGAAGGACTCACTCTATCGGAGGGATTAGTGCAGAGAAAAGAAATAATATTAGAACAGACATTAGCGGTTACTGTTCAAGGGGAAACCGAATGATGTGATGGAATTGCTTTGTACCGGCATCGTAGTACATTGTCTCCAGTCCGTTGTATTGCTTAACGATGCGGGCAATGCTCCGCAGGCCAACGCCGTGATGTTGGGGGTCAGCTTTCCGGGTAAGAAAGCCGCTGCCTCCATCGGGAACCGGAGGCACATCGCAGGAATTTACCACCGATACCAGCAGCGCATCGTGCTGTTTGGTAACAGACAGTTCAATCGACCGATTCTGTGACACGGATGCTGCTTCCAGCGCATTGGACAGGAGGTTGCCGTACAGCGTCGTCACGCCGGGTGCATCCATATGACCGGAAGCGCCATCCCGAACATCACACAGGAACTGAACATCGTGTTCCATGCAATTTTTAGAAAAGCGCAGCAAAATCGCATTCATTACAGGGTCACTGCACATTTTGGCCTGTTGAGGCGGCAAAAGAGAAGATTCCAATTTGGTAATATATTCCACGACCTGTGCATCCTGTCCGGCATCCGCAAGGCTTTCGATTGTATGAAGATGATTTTTTATATCATGGATCAAAATGCGCTGCTGATCGAATTGTTCCTGCAACGCCAGATAATAAGCCGCTTCGGCGGCTCCTTGCTGGAGGGCAAGTTGGGTCTCCAAATGTTCCTGGCCAGCCTTTTGTAAATAACCATATACGACCAAGAAAAGCAGATTTGCCAGCAGCAGGGCAAAAACGTTGATGGTCGACAGAAGGGCGGCGGTGTGAACAGAGGTGTTGTGGGTCGAAAGCCAGATGATACCCATTCCCATCATAACAGAGAAAAGAGGGATGCAGCACAACGAGGCCATCAGTCGGGATTCCTGTCCTGTACCCTGCCGAGAAAGGACTCTTGCTCCCAGCATAGCCAGCAACAGATAAAGCAGGCGGCTGCCGATCTGTAAGGCAAACTCCGTGCTGAACGTATAGGTGTCTCTGGCCGCGTAAATGGCGGAGGCCTGACTGGAGAGCGCCAGCAGAAGTGAACCCAGAATGTCCGGCAGCGTCATGATAAAGCTGAGATAGGCACTGTGCAGAATGGCCGCTCTGGCGGAGCAGCGGTAGTTCAGCAGGAGAAGTCCGGTATTCAAGGCGAAAAACGCTGCTGCCGTGACTGCCGTTATTTGCAGAAGAGACAACAGGCATAGCACAAGATAACCGCCCGCGAAAGAAGCAGACAGCACCACACGGGTGCTTTTTCGCGGCAGGAGCCGTTCGGTGTATAGCCAACTGATCCACGCCTCCAACAGATAGGCAAGCGCATAACACATACCGTGCAATCCCTGATAGACGAGATCATTCATCGCGTGCTCTCCAAATACATGAGATAGGTGTCTTTGAAATGTGTGTAGCGGCGGCGGGTCAGAAATGCCCGGATTTGCTGCTCACCACACTTCAAAATGACGACATCTTTTTCGATGGCGCTGACAAACCTCATATTGACAATAAAGCTCCGGTGGGACACATAAAAGCAAGGCAATGTCAGCATCTGCCGCCAGTGCTCAATTCCATCTGTGCTGAGCAGATCGCCTGTAGTCGTATGCAGCAGCGATTTGCGCTGAGTCGCCTCTACGCAGATGATCTCTTCTGCCCTTCGCACGACGATACCCTCGGCGGTGAGAACGGAAAATTCCCGTGTTTCCATGTTGTATTGGTATAACGCGTCCTTCAGGTTTCTCAAGAGACGGTCTTTTTCAATCGGCTTGGAGAGGTAGCGGAATACCTGAAAGCGCATGGCGTCATCCAGATAATCCGGATAAGAAGTGACCATGAAGATCTTCACATGAGGACTGCGTGCCTTTAGGGCCGCACCAACGGAGATGCCGTTTTGCCCCGGCATTTCCACGTCCAGAAACGCAAGATCTACACGCTGCTCCTGCTGAAGTAATTCGTCGCCGGAGGTATAAGCAGCCATTTCCGGCTGTATGCCGCCTATACTGCGGAAGTACTCAGATATGTAAGCTGTCAGCTGCGCCGTGATCCGGGAATCATCGTCGCAAAAAACGACCCGCATGGCTACTCCCCCCTTTTCATTTGGATTATAACATGCACGTGGAAATTTGTCATGAACCTCTGCGGGCCAAACGTGTCGCTTTTTTGTCGTTTCGCGTAAAACCTCTTGTATCCGGAGCCGAGGTACGCTACCATGAGATGCGTGGACACCGGTGACAGAAAGAAAGCAGAAAAGGAGAATCTTGCGATGAAGGGAACGGGGAAATGGCGCGGCGTTATGTGCATGGCGATATGCAGCATCTTGCTGCTGACAGCCTGTGGCACGACACCACAGCAGCTTCCCAATACGCCCACAGGCACTATAGATGCGATGCCGGGTAATATTGGAGAAGAAGATGTCAGTTCCGGTTATTTTCAGGAAGCGTTTCGGCGCGGAGAGGACGCCGTTTTGAAAAAAACATCGAGCCAATTGGTGTTTTTTGACGTACCGCGCAAAAGCGGACGCCTGCTATACACGCTGACAAACCCAAGACTGGTCAGCAGTACGCAGGAGCTGCCCGTACAGGATGCTTTCCTCGACAGCGGCTGGATGCCGATCGATGAAGTGGAAGGAATGCCTTACACCGAGGATCGAGAGGACTATCGATATCCGGACTTTATTTACCCGGACGGACGCTTTGTAACGGGCGCGTACTACCTGCTGATCGATGTTTCGGCAGAGAGTGATGGTGCGGAAGAATACACGGCCGCAGAGTTAGATGAAGGTGGTTTTTCGCTGGGCCAATTTGACGACCCCTATATTTTCAGTATGCCATATATCCTTCTTGGAAACGACTTTGACTACGTGGAGGCAATTTGGAAAGAGAACGGGGATGGGACGTTTGTTTTACAGAACCCTGATGAATACACCGAAGCGGTAGGTGTCAGCTACTTTTCGCAAAAGGGAGAAGCATTGCAAGACTCCCAAAAGGAAGCCTACTACCGATTGGAGCCGGGACAAACCTTGACCTTTACGATCGGCTTTGCGGTATCGGAAAAGAGCCATGGCGGATGGTTTGATATGAACGGCTTTTCTTTATATAATATCATGGATGCCGGCGGGCGTCTTTGCGGAATGAAATTCAATGACGATGGAACGCTTTACTTTGCCTGACAGGAGGAAACAAATATGGTTAACTGGAAAAGAACTGTGCTGGCGGTATTGCTGGCGTTGTGTATGAGCCTGCTGCTGACAGCCTGCGGCACAGAACCGCAGCAGGAAAACCCGAATGCGCCGGTGGACGCGACGAACGAACTTCCTGACGATGCGGGTATGGATACGGATGCCTATTTTGACTACTTTTACGAAATGTTTCAAGAAGGGGAAAACGCTGTGTTGGAAAAGACAGCGGAGCATCTGAAGTTTTTTGAGGTCGCGCATAAGGGTGGAAGACTGATTTTTACGCTGACAAATCCCCGGATCATCAGCAGCACGCAAGAGCTCCCTGTACAGGAAAAATTTATTGACGGTACGATGGCGGTTGACGAGGTGGAGGGGATGCCCTACACACCGGATCGGGGAGGGCAATATAAGTATCCGGATTTTGTTTATCCGGACGGCCATTTTGTAGCGGGCGCTCACTACCTGCTGATCGACGTATTGGTGGAGAGCGATCAGGCGGAGAACTACACATCCGCGGATGTAAGTCCGCAGGGATACACGCTGGGCGAATACAGCGACCCCTACATTTTCCCCATGCCGGGTCTGTTTCTGGGCAACAGATTTGATTACGAGGCGGAGGACTGGAAGGAACCTTCGGCGGTGGACGGTGAGTGGATCCTGCAAAACCCCGATACGTGTACATTCGTCATCAATGCTGACTATTTCTCACGATTGAGAGAGCTGAGCGACGATCCCCACCTGGCTACCGATTACCGGTTGGAGCCGGGGGAAACGCTGTCCTTCACGCTGGGCTATCCGGTAACAGAGAAAGCCCACGGCGGATTATTTGATATGAAAGCAATGTCCCTGTATAACGTCAAAGGAACTACCGGACGTCTCTGCGGCCTGACGATTAACGACGATGGGACGCTGCAATTTTCCTGATAGGGGGATCGGACAGCCATGAAAAGAACCACGAGCATTTATCTGGCGGCGGCAATAGCCGCGAGTATGCTGCTGACAGCCTGCGGTTCAGCGCGGACACCGGGTGCCTCAGAGCAAGATCTGGCTGTGCCGCAGGATGACGTGGCCGCGGCGCTGAGCGAAGGCTATAGAGAGCCGTTGATCGGCGCGGACGCGGTGATAGAAAAAACGGCTGACCATCTTACATTTGCCGTGCTGCCGTCCAAAGGCGGGCAGCTGATCTATACCCTTTCCCATCCGCAGCTGGTTGACAACAACCTAGAGTTTGCGGGAAACGGGATCATTGATGGCAGCGTTGAGGTCGACGAAGCGGAGGGAATGCCTTATACCGAGGGATGGAATGGCTATCGTTATCCGGATTTTGTCTACCCGGACGGTCATTTTGTGAAAGGCGTTCATTATTTGCTAATCGATGTATCCGTGGAGAGTAACGACGCGGAAGCCTATACCTCAAGCGAGCTGGATAACGAAGGATACCCGTTGGGCGTTTTTGATGACCCTTATGCGTTTTCCCCTCCGGCGCTTACGTTGGGAAATACACCGGACTTTGTGCCGGAACAGGTGGCGGAGATCGCGGCGGATTCCCAATGGCGTGTCGTCAATCCGGACGAGTGCACGCGTATGGTAGCGATCGACTATTTCTCGCGGCGCGGCGAACTGTCTGACGATCCCAACGAAGCCCTGTTTTTCAAAGTAACGCCGGGAGAGACGTTGTCATTTACCATCGGTTTTCCGGTAACAGACCGGGCGTCCGGCGGTGTGTTCGACGGGAATGTAATGTCGCTGTACAACATCTGGAGTACGGATGGAAGCGGAAAGCTCTGCGGGATAACGGTGGAAGGAAATGAAGTACAATTCACTTAAAACAGAATTACAGAAAGCTCTTCATAACCGCTGGTTTTTCGCCGCTCTGGCCATTGGCCTGCTGCTGTCTGCGGTCAATATAGGAGAGAATCTGGCGCTCATTGCGGAAATGGGAGAGCATCGGGGGCGGATGTCTGCCTCGCTGTTCTGCTATTGGCTGGGGATTACCCCCGGCACAGCAAAGGGTGTGTTCTACACCATCTGGCCGCTGCTTGCGGCACTGCCCTACGGCTGGTCTTACATACAGGAACGGACGTCCGGCGTCCACGATCAGATCGTATACCGCGTGGGACGAAAGAAGTATTTTTTCGCCAAATATCTGGCGGTGTTTGTCAGCGGCGGTCTGGCGCTGATGACGCCTCTGTTGTTTGACCTTCTGGCCAATGCGTTGGTTTGCACCTATTGGGTGCCGAACGTTACGTATTATTTGACGCTGGTTTTTGACGGACACTTTCTGTCCACGCTGTATTACACGCAGCCGTGGCTCTATGCGCTGCTTTGGTGCGGCATGACGTTCCTGTGGGGCGGAGCGGCGGCGTGTCTGTGTCTGACCGTCGGCACATGGCCGAAGCTGCGCTCTGTGGTAACGATCCTGCCGTTTATTGTTTTGATGGCCGTAGATGGCGTGATCGCGGTGCTGCCCGCTTACGCAAAGGGAAAGCTGGAGCTTTCGCCCATGCTGCTGGTGCGGTGTGCGCCGCCGCACATGAATCCAGGCTGGCTGGAATTTCTGGCACTTAGTGTACTGACACTCTTTTCGCTGGCGCTGGGTTATTGGCAGGTGGTGAAGCATGAGTTGGCATAGGCTTCTGCAGCATGATCTGCGCTGCGGCCTGCTGCGCCCGCGCTATGCGTTGATCCCGGTGTTTTTCCTTCTGCCATGTCTGGTGCTGCTGCGGACGCTGCACACTGCCTATATGGAGGGGTCGTGGCTGTCCTATATGATGTACTGTTTTCGCGGCAAGCTCTTTATGGAGGCATTGTTCCCCGGACTGTGGTTTGTGGTGACAGGCGGGTGCCTGTACCTGAATCTGGACTATCTTCCAAAGGATCTGACGCAGACCGGAACGCAGATTATCTTGCGCTGCGGCAGCCGTGTGCGCTGGTTTCTCTCCAAATGCCTGTGGAATTTGCTCTCTTGCTGTGTGTACTCTTTTATCGCTGGTATGACAGTCGCGGCATTTACCCACCTGAGCGGGGGCAGCTTGACAGGTATTACGCGGCAAGTGCTGGAATGTGCCGTGTTTGGCTACGAAATACCGTGTGATACAACACCGCGCGAGGCATTTACAACAGCGGTACTGATACCGTTTTTCACGATAAGCGCGCTGAGCATGGTGGAAATGACGCTGTGCCTGTGGATGAAGCCGGTCATGGCCTTTATGATCTCTGTGGGTATGCTGGCCGCGGCGGTATTTGGGAAGCTGAATCAATTCCCTTGTGTGGGTGCCGTTGCAATCCGCAGCACTGTGGCTCTGGGAGAACCGGGTTTATCCCCCGTAGCGGGAATAATGGTGGCGGGGGTAGGCTTTGTTGCCGCCGTAACGGTAGGAGTGCTTCGATTCCGACGAATGGATATACTTGGTTTGGAGGAATAGTGTAATGGAAATCGTGATGGAACACGCAACGAAATATATCCGCAAAGCCGCGGTCTTAACAGATATATCCTGCCATTTATATGGTGGCAGGGTCTACGGACTGCAAGGGGTCAACGGCTGCGGGAAAACCATGCTTTTGCGATTGATGGCGGGATTGATCCGCCCGACGACAGGTTCCGTTGTGTTGAATGGTAAGGAGCTGGGAAAAGCGATGGATTTTCCGCCATCGTTGGGACTCCTGCTTGAAAATCCCGCCTTTCTCCCTTACTGTACAGGCTTGCAGAATCTGATATAGCTGTCCCAGCTGAAAGGAAACGTTGGGACAGTTCAATTGCGGCAGGTCTTAGCAGATGTCGGTTTATCTGCGGATGACAAGAGATCTTTCAAGAAGTATTCTCTGGGAATGAAGCAGCGTCTCGGAATCGCGGCAGCCATCATGGAGCAGCCGGAACTGCTGTTGCTGGATGAGCCCACGAATGCGCTGGACACAGATGGTGTGGCGCAGATCTGCCAGCTGATCCGCCGCGAACGGGAGCGAGGGGCATTGGTCGTAGTGGCAAGCCATGATGCGGCGGTGCTGCGGCAGGTGTCCGATCAGATACTCACCATATCCGGCGGTCGGTTGGAAACGGAGGCGGCGTCATGAAAGGAAAGCGGATCGTATGTCTGTGCGCCGCGCTGGCTGTGCTGGCCATACTCTGGTGTTGGCGCTACACGACCTTGAATGCAGCCTTTTCTGAACCCGCCCAGACAAACCGTAAAATCTTTTCGATGGGAGAGGTTGTCCCCTACGGTAAAAACATCACCATGGAGAGCGGCGATATTGTGGATGGCTATTCTCTACGGGTGGATGGTTTTGCGATCAGGGATTATAACGATGTTGTCTCTGGACTTCCGGAGGCGGAGAACCTGCCCGACAGGCCTTCCGACAGACTTGCCATGGTCAGCATTACGTTATTCAATGATGGCAGCAGCGCTCAGGGCGTCTTACTGTCAGATCTGATTATTTGCGGCGTTGACAACTATGAAAAGCTGGACAGGGAACTGCTTACGCCGCTGAACCCCATTATGGCCGGAAACCTTGGCATCAGCCTGTCGTCCGGTACCGAGTATCAGCTAATCCTGCCATTCCTCCTGATGGAGCACAACTGGTCAGACAGCACATGGAGCCATCTGGAGGATTACCCTCTGTTTCTGCGTATGACCTGTGTCCCTGTAACGCAGGATATTGCATTATTGTGTACATAAGGGCAACTACTTCAAATCAGATCAGGAAAAACTCACACGAAATTGTTTCCTTAAAAAATGAACATGACATCCCAAACGGAATGCCATGTTTCCTTATTCAAACTCATCATGATCCAGCATCATCTCAATGAACGCGATAATCATTTTTCTCTGTTTTGGCGAACACGTCGCGGATAGCCTGGATATAAGCTCCATGTCGCTGTCGCCTGAATATGCTTCCGGATAGAATATTCGATCAGCCGGAGCGGCAAGGCTGCGAACAAATCGAATCAACGTATCGACGCTGGGATTCTTTTCGCCGAGTTCAATGGCGGCCACGTGCCGCAGTCCCAATTCGGCCCGCTCAGAGAGTTTTTCGCGGGTTATATTGCGTTCCTCACGCATAGTACGCAGTGTACTTCCTACATTGTTTGCGATCTGGTCATGTTTTTTCGACACCGGCAGTTCACCTCTTTTTTCATACATTGTACAAGGGTTGAGCAAAACGCGAGTTTTGCAAAATTGAGTAACAATATATAGCGTTCAAACGAGCTGAATAGCACTATTTATTGTATAGCCTTATGAGCAAATCGGTGTTTTGCTCAACCCTAATACATTGTACAGAAGCAAAAGAAATGTTGAAATGCTCGAATGGTGTCGGATTTTTGGCCCTAATAGAACATCTTTTATACCCTCTTGCCAATAAAAAAACGGCAGCTTTAGAGGGTAGCTTCATCACGCATAAAACCCTCCGCTGCCGCAGCGGAGGGTTTTATGCTATTCCTTTTTAGAAAGAAACTTCCTGTGAGTTTCCGGTGGTAACCGGCCACCCAGCTACCAGCAGTTCAGATTTGGAACCGTCGATCTCACTTCAAGAGTGGGCTTATATCGACCGGCATCGGAGATGAACTGCTGGTAGTTTTATTTTGGCTCCACTTTCGCGACAGAGTATACCCTGACGCAAAATTTCATCTTCTGCCGCTTATCCGTGGCCCGCCGTTTCCGTCATTTACGAATTTTTCAAAAATGACGAAACGGAGGTAACGGTCAATGACCGCAAAAGATAAGTATTACATTCGGGTAAAAAACACCCTTGTAGAAGTTACTCACGAAGTTTATCTGGTCTTTTACCGCTTTGGACGGCAAGAACGTAACCAGCAGGAAAAGGAGAAACGTAACCATGTGATCTCCTACGATGCCTGGGACACCGGCGAACGAACCGGGCAGGAACTGCTGCCCTTGCCTGATGAGGCCAATGTGGAGGAACTCGCTATCGCAGCCATCATGTCAGAGCAACTGCATCGGTGCCTGCGGCTGCTTCCGGAAGCGGAGCGTAAGCTGATTTACGAAATCTATTTCAGAGGGAAAAGTGAGAGAGAACTCTCATTAACAAGCGGATTATCCCCAACGGCAATTCACAAGCGAAAGGAAAAAGTCCTAAGAAAACTAAAAAATCTGATGGAAAATTGAAAAAAGTGGTGTGCAGATGCCCCTCGGATACGGATAAAGGGTAGGGAGATATTTTCATCCCCTTGCTCTTTGAAAAACGCCATCCGGCCATATCCGGCAACTGGATCACATCAGCAGATGAGCCTCCTGAACAGAGGACAGCGATGCGGAGAACGCGCCATGACCACCTGCACGGGGATATCCCGTGTCAATGCAGGCCCCGAACCGGAAGGTGCCCAGCGATACCCGTTCATCCAAAAGCAGCCGTGGCAGGCTGTCTCGCCATGACCTCATCTGCCTACAATGGTACTTCTGCATAGCGATACTTTCAAAACATCGGTGCAGCTCGGAGCGATCCTCGGAGGGGTGCGATTCCCATGTGCGGCGCCAGCCGCAGACCAGTTGACCGCCCGCCAGTCCGGGAAGTAGTGTCGAATAGGACTGAACAAATGATGGAAACGGCGGGGGGGCTCCAACACGCCTTGGAGCGGCCCCGCCATAATGCTTTTGCCTGATGGCAGAGACGCGGACACTGGTTTCTCTTCTCTCTCCCCTTTCCGTTTTATGCTTTCATCCATTCCCTGCGTCTGATTCTTCTCTCACTCACACACCCACCCCCACGTCTGACAGTGTCCGTGTTTGTGCCATCAGCATCATTTTATAAGGAGGGATATTTATCAGAATCTCTGAAAGCTCATATACCATCGGCAGCGACGGTCGGCTGGTGATCCCCGCCGTTGACCTGGCTGAAATGGGGTTGTCACCTGGCCAAAACGTGTTTGTGGCCTACATTGCCGATGATGACCTTGCGAACCAATACAGCGAGTTCATGGTGTCATCTGTTTCGCTCTCCGAGATGGATTGCGCTCAAAGGATCGCCGTGCCCCAGCCGCTGCTGGAGGAAGCGGGCATTGATCCCGATGGTGAAGTACAGGTCATCTGCATCGAAGGTGTCATTATCATTGCTGAAGATTCCACATTGAACGAGGACGAACTGAGCGAGGTCGTCGACCGCTTACAGGTGGCCAATGACCTCGCTCAGCAATTATCAAATGAACCGGATGTTACGGAAGGAGGAGCATTCCATGGCAGCTACTGAGAACACGATGACGCTGGAGGTAAACGGACTTCATGTACATCTTACTTTTACGCCATTCCCTGACAGTGATACCGCAGAAGCCATCCGTGCGATTCTGAAGAACAGCTACATTCGGACGCTGCAAACGTAAGGAGGTACCGCCTTGGGTAAAAAAGTTTGCTGTCTGTACCGTGTTTCCACCCTGAAACAGGTTGAGAAAGATGACATTCCCATGCAGAAACAGCGATGCCATGAGTTCGCTGCACAAATGGGCTGGGATATCGTCCGGGAATTCTCGGAAAAAGGCGTGTCCGGCTTCAAGGTTTCCGCCAAGAAGCGTGATGCCATACAGGAGATCCAGCGGGAAGCGGCAATGGGCACCTTTGATATTCTCCTTGTTTTCATGTTTGACCGCCTTGGCCGCCGCGACGATGAAACACCTTTCATTGTGGAATGGTTCGTCAACAACGGTATTGAGGTCTGGAGTGCCGAGGAAGGCCAGCAGCGGTTTGATAACCATGTGGACAAGCTGCTGAACTACATCCGTTACTGGCAGGCGTCCGGCGAGAGCATCAAGACCTCCATTCGTACCAAGACCCGGCTGGGACAGATCGTCATGGAGGGTCGGTTCCGTGGTGGTTACGCGCCCTATGGCTATCAGTTGGTGAAGAAGGGACGCATGGGCAAAAAGAACCGCGAGCTGTTTGATATTGAGGTCAACCCCATGGAAGCCGCTGCTGTGCGTCGTATCTTTGATTTGGCCGACCAGTACGGCTACGGTGGACGAAAGACCTCCACCACGCTCAAAGAGGAAGGATTCCTCAACCTCCGCACCGGTGAGCCGTTCCATTACTCCACCATTCAGAATATCCTCATCAATATTGCCTACACCGGTGTACTCCGAAGCGGTGAAAGCGTTTCGGAGATATTTCCGGAATTGCAGATCATCACGCCGGAGCAATTCCAGCGGGTGCAGCAGGGACGGGAGCAGCGATCTGCGGACTATCTGGTCAAGTGTGCTGCGGCCTATGGAACGGAAACCATCACACTGAAGGATGGCAGCGAAGCAGAGGTTTCTCGTCCGATTCGCAGCTATCCCCGAAAAAATACCGGCAGTGCTCTGCTGTCCGGCAATGTGTATTGCGGTCACTGCGGTGGCCGCATTTTTGCGTCAACAGCACGGAAGACCCATCACCCCACCGATGGCAGTAATGGCCGTGTAGCCATCTACAAATGCTATAACCGTACCCAACACAAAGAGAACTGTGATGGCCCCACGACCTACCGTGCCGAAAAGGTGGATGCCGTGGTCAGCAAGCTCATCCGGGATATTCTGCAAAAGGCCGGAGCTATCAGCGAGTATGATATCGTCCGCAATCAGATCGGCGCAACGGCATCTGATTTGCAGCAGCAGATCCGCCAAGCCAAGCTGGAGCTTTCCAAGAAGCACATTGAGCAGGGGCGCTGGGAGGGATTGATGCTGGACTCGCTGGATGGCAAGTGTCCGTTCACACCAGAGCAGGTCAAGAGCAGGCTGGACTCCTTGAAGGAGTCCATGCAATCATTATCGGCAAACATTGAATCGTTGGAGTATCGTTTGGCAGATAATGACCGGCTCACTCAAGAACTGAAGGATCAACACCAGCAGCTCTTGTCCTGGGCCGAAATGTTTGATTCCGCCTCTCCCACAGAGCGTAAGCTCATCGCCTCTCACCTCGTCAAAGCCGTGACCCTGACCCGCGGCTACGGTATCCAAATCGACTTCAACATCTCCGAGGCGCAGTATTTGAATGGAATGGAGCCCACACCATAGGGAATCATCGCATTAAATCTCCTATATCGTTGCACCATTTTATGCAACGAATAATTCCGTTTAAGGTATAGGTGTGAAACCTTTTCGGGAAACAAGGTTCTTCGCTCGTTATCATGCAATATGAATATGAATTTATAATTGCAAACCACATTGCTTTGCAGTATAATTATCTTATAATCTAAAGCATTGCGAGGTGTGCGGTTTGCCGAAAAGTGTTGATGGGCTGATGCGTTATCTTCGAGACAAAAAAGGGATTTCCATATCTGGTAGCACTCAAAAACGCAAACTGCGGAATATTGGGTACTATCATGGATACAAAGGGTTTCGCTTTATCGGGAAATCTACAAACGCTATCCCATACACTGACTTTAAAGAATTGATGGCCATTTATGAGTTCGATATGCAACTCAAGTCTTTGTTATACCCGCAATTAATGTTTATTGAAACCGCATTGAAAAACTATGTCTTAGAAGAGATATTGCTTGAAGGGAATAGCGATAACTTTAATTACATCTATACGAAGTTGCTAACGGATTATACACGATTTTCGGCCGGAAGCGGAAAACAAAAAGAAGCATTAAAACTTCGATTATCTCTGCGAGATCATGTATACTCATGCCTAACAAGGGAGTACGGCAACAAGAAGGAAGTTGTACAGCATTTTTACCACAAGGACATGAGCGTGCCTATTTGGGCGATATTTGAGGTTCTCACATTAGGTGAATTTGGCACATTTTTTACTTGTTTGAAATACTCTGTACGCCGAGCTGTCTCAATCCAGCTTGGTCTGCACCAAGCAACAGATTCCGACGCATTTTTGACGAAAAAAATAATCTTTGCAATTAAAGAATTAAGAAATGCTGTTGCGCACAATGATGTTGTGTTCGACACACGCTTCGCAAGATCCAAAGTGGACGGGGCTTTATCTACCTGTCTGGAGATTCAGACTGGCATCCGCAATATTACATTTAAAAGCATAACGGATTATATTATTCTTGTGGCATACCTTCTGAAACGATTTGGAGTACCAAAGGGCGAAATTAAACGATTCATTTCAGAATTCCAAGATGCCATAGAAACGCTTCGCAAGCAAGTTCCAATCAATGTCTTTGCCAAGATTGTGCTGACGGATACGCGTAATAAGCTGCAAGGCCTGCAGAAATTCATTTAAGCAAACGGATTATCTTCGACAATAAGCGGCAAAAAACACTTGCATATTGTGTATTTATCCTGTATAATCTATATAGGAATAGCGGTGTATCTCTGCGGAGTGCACTTGAGGAGGCCGGATGCGTCCGACCTCCTCTTTCCATTTATTGCGGTCACTGCGGTGGCCGCATTTTGCGTCAACAGCACGGAAGACCCATCACCCCACCGTTGGCAGTAATGGCCGTGTAGCCATCTACAAATGCTATAACCGTACCCAACACAAAGAGAACTGTGATGGCCCCACGACCTACCGTGCCGAAAAGGTGGATGCCGTGGTCAGCAAGCTCATCCGGGATATTCTGCAAAAGGCCGGAGCTGTCAGCGAGTACGATATCGTCCGCAATCAGATCGGCGCAACAGCTTCCGATTTGCAGCAGCAGATCCGGCAGGCCAAGCTGGAGCTTTCCAAAAAGCATACCTCTATGCTCAACTTATAGATTTAACTTTGGGGTCAGGTGATGAGCCTGACCCCAACATTTACTATAGAACCTAGAAGAATTGTAGACGGCACATATTCGTATCTGCTGAATTTAGTGACACGCATCGGAGCTTAACGATGTCAACGGGGTAACATGCGGCACCTGCAGTTATCGGCTCCGCAGGCATATAAGAACCGCCGGCAGCGGAAAGCGCATCGCAGCTCGGAGCTGCACAAATAGGATCAGCAATGGCCACTTGGTATGCGAAAGCCACCATTCCAACGAGGATGTGCCGGAGTGCACCATACGCGCTGCGTTCGACGGGTTAGACGATGTGCTGGATGTGATAGCGGAAAGCTGTGCGGAGATTCTGGACGCTGGTAATCGCGCAGAACTGGATCAGGTGCAACAGGACATCATAGCCATACAAGAAGGCCTCCCTCGCCATCCACAAAGCCTCGCAACAGGGCGCGGTGAGTAGAGATGGACTACGAGATCAAAGTCGCCTCCTACAACAAGCAGATGGACGAGCTGCAGGGACGTCAACGGGAGTTCAAAGCGACAGCCGGACGCTTGCGGAAGTAAAATACTGGATGGATGCCTTCAGGGAACACATCCACAGCGGCGAAAAGCCGGACACCGCCGATGCGGTCATGCTCCGCCAGCTCGCCAACAGAACAGTGGTGTACGATGCGTGGCTGGAAATTCACCTGCGGATCGGTGTGGCGCTGGAGCAGACGTATGCACATTAACCGCGTGGTTTTGGGGCACAATTATGTATATAATTATACTGATGGTTGCATTAGAAAGTGCAACTTTCATGTGTTTTCTTCCTAAATATTGGAAGAATTTTCGGCAATATAGCACAAGATATTGTGTTACTATGTCGAGAAATATTGAAAATTGTAAGGGGATGCGGTATAATGCAGTTTACGGTGGTGATAAATATGAGAAATCCCAATGCATTGATTGCAATGGCGTTTGTTAGCCAAAACTCAAACAATCCATATTCTGTATTCTGCGAATATATTAAGTATTGTATTTTTTCTGATACTGCAGATGCGATGTCGATAAGCGATATTCGAACATCGGTAAGTAAAGAATTTGGGTTGTATATTCCATACAATATCGCTGTAAAATGCCTTTCTATTATCGAGAACGAAGGCATGATTGAATTATCTGATCATCAGGTTAAGCGAACCGGTTCTTTTGATACAGATGCGTTCGATCACGAACGAGATGCATATAGAAAAACAGAAACTGCATTGATACAGGCACTGATTAGTTATGTTTCTCAATATGGATTGAGCTGGCCGTTTGAATATGCGAGAGAGCAGCTAATAAAGGTGCTTGACAAAAACGGCCTTGCTTATGACATATTTATCCATGGAAAGCCTGACAGTAGTTGTGGCACTCAGCCCGCTATTTGCGTTGAGGAACTCAATGAACTACTACCAGATGAGGATGCTGTTGAAGATGATAATGTGGATAGCCAGCCTCTTTATTCTGATAGCCTTTTTGTCGGTAGATTTATTGATCAAGTTCTTTTGGAAGATGGTGCATACAAGGACTATGTATTGAGGATTTGTGAAGGCTTGATGCTTTGTGTTGGCGCGTACCAATTACCCAGTGCAGATGCACAGGCAGCAGCCCCACAAATAAGAAATGCGGGATTCTTTTTCGACACGAGATTACTTCTTAGATTCGTGGGGTGCGCCGGAGAAGCCGCGGTTGAGGCTGCGAACGAATTAGTCAAGCTCATCCAGTCGAAAGGCGGTAATATATACTACTATCCTCAGACATTGGAAGAAATGAACCGCGCTTTTGACGAGGCTATATGCAGCCTTTCATACAACGATTCGCCACGAGATGAAGAGATGCGGCTTTATGCTGTGCGGGCTAAAAATAGTGTTGCCGTGTTGCGCGCTAAGAAAGCGAATCTGGAAAAAGAATTGGCAAGCGCGAATATCCATATTCGCCACCACGAAACATTCACCGATGCAGAGCGCATGCGTTTCGGATTTGACAGAATGGATTTGCAAAAGTATATGGAAAGCAAGCTGCGATGGGATTCAAGAACGATAGAAAATGATGCATACTCTTTGTGGGAAACACACATGCGTCGACAAGGTGATTACTCTGAGTACTGCGGCTCTCGGCAACAATTGCCAGTTTTTGTTACTACCAATTCGCGTTTAATTGGAGTTGCTATTGCGTATCGCGATGCAAGACCGTCTGCTAAAGGAATATACGGGTGGAAACAAAATCGACTGCCTGTCATTACAGACATACGGTTAACCTGCCGGTTGTGGATTCCCTCGGAACAGAGTTCACGTTTGTCACTCCTGCATCTAACAGCAAACGCTGTAGCCGCACAACGACCGACACGGCGTTATTTGAATACTGTGCGAGAATTAGCTGTTGAGTTAGAAAAAACTGTGCCTGAATACTCAGGGATTCCTCTGTCAGCTTTTTTTGAAGATAATGTAACTGATGCTTTACTGACAAAAACTATGGGTGATGAGGAAAAGCTCAATCTCGGATCGTTCGCCAGTTCTCTCGCTGAATTGTCCGAATGGAAGGCCAGAGAGCAGGAAGAAATCACAAATCGGGTACGTGCAGAGCGGGATGAAAAAAATGCAGAATTTGATCAGCAGACAGCGAGCATCATTAGAGGTGCGGTAGATAGCAACAAAGGCAAACTTGGTTTTGTTGGTTTGCTTTTGCGTATGATCCTCTGGTGGCCAGCCATTGTAGCACTATTATTTGCGGGTATAGGTTCTGTGCTTTCTTGGACAATCGGTAATTGGAGCGTTGTATGGATCGCATTGTTACCGATTGCGGCTAAAGGTTTAGAAATGCTATTTGCATCAAAAATCGCAGAAAAAACAATGCTGAAGTGGTATATACCAAAAGCCGAAGCCACTTTTAGTAAGCGTATAGAGAGGAATTTACGACAAGCAGAACAACCATACAAAGAAATCATCATGCGACAAGTAAAAGAGGAAACATCTTTGTGGGCGAAGTGTCAATCAATCTTGAATTCCAAATAATACGTTTGGTGCAAGGGACCAGCATTTACGCTCCGTTTGTAACCGTCAAATCCTCAGACGCATAGACACACATGAGACAATACCTGACCCGCTATTTGGAGGATGGTCGTTTGGAGCTAAGCAACAACCGGGCGGAACGCAATATAAAGCCTTTTGTTGTAGGCCGAAAGAATTGGCTTTCTGCACGTCATCCACAAGCGCCTCGGCAGCAATGGGATTTTTCAGCCCCCGGTAATATAGTCCGCAATGCCGTTCAGATCGTCCTCAAACAGCGGCAGGAACCGCAGCTTATAATGCTTTCCGTTCGTGGATGCGATTCCTCACTCTGCTGAAAACCTCGTCCTCCGTGTAGCGCACACTGTCGGCGGCAGCGGCCTTATCCGCTTCGTCGAGCTTCATCTCGGCCTCATCCGTCAGCGCGGCATACTGCTCCAGACTCAAAACCACCATGGAGCCATAGCCGTTTTTCGTCAGGTAGACAGGCCCACCCTTCTTGACGATTTCCTCGATCTCCGTGAACTTGTTCCGCAAATCCGAAACCGGTCGAATGGTAATCATGTGCAAAACCTCCTCCCAGATTGCCATGCTTGAATATGGCTATATTTTATCATAATTATGCCACATCGTCAACAGCTTATGCGCCGAAAGAAAAAGTTTGCAATCTGTCCTGATTAATCGCCCACGGAATCGGAGGGAGCGCCGCTTTCATCCTCCTCGGTTTCGTACTCGGTATCATCGTCCGCTTCTCCGAAATCATAGTTGTCCAGATCAGCCGGCCCCTTGGTGTCCGCTTTCGGCTTGCGGAGCTTGAATCAATACAGCGCGCCGCCGCCAGCCAGCGCCAGCAGCAGGACGATGACAACCAGCCCGCTGCCGCTCTTTTTTGCAGGCTCCGGTTCGGGTCCCGGGTCAACGGTGGGTTCCGGCTCTGGCTGAACTGCCTCCTTGCCCATGCACTCCGTCATGTTGTTTTTGCAGACCTCGCAGGAGGTATTGACGGCACCGGCCTCGCACTTGTCCTTGCAGGTGCAGACAGGGGCGGTATCTTCTTCATCAAGGAGCGCCAGCAGGTCGCTTTCATCCACAAGATTCAAAAAATAGGTTTCGTACTGTTCGCCGTCCTCATCCAAGGGTTTATCGTAGTCGATCACCAGATAGAGCGTACCTGGTCCTGTACCACCAGCATACCGATCTTTTTCAGCTGCTTGCCCAGCTCCTTGATGTCGTATGCCACAATGCGGCTGTGGATGTCCACGTTGGTTCTGTGATTGAACACATTCAGAGAGCCGGTGACGTAGATTTCCAGCGCCGTCGCCACATACTGCGCTTCCTTTTCCTCCTACTACCGCCACAGGGCGTTGTACAAAAGAAGATCCATGTGTCCACATCATTCATGTTATTTTTATCTACAATGAGCTGAATCAGCTCCAGCGTCATCACAAACGCGAGGATCACGCCTGCAATCGGCATGATGACCGATTCTGACAGGCTGTGTACCATGTTATAGATGGAGCTGTTCCACGCCATCGGTGTTGTGCCGACCTGACCGGCGATTTCAGCCACACGCTCATTGGTGCTGTCAAACAGACCGGAGAGATTGCTGATGATGCCGCCGGTCAGTATTTCCTTCAGCCATTCGGTGATTGTCTCTTTAAAGCAAGCCCGGAGGAAAACCGAGCGAAAAAAGCCGTATGAGGGGGCGCTCTAAGCGCCTCGCCGGAATGATTTGGATGCGCGGTAGGAGTGAGATCCGGACAAAACGGCGGCCAGCGCAACCGCCAGAGCGGAGATATGAGCCAGTGTATTCAGGTTCGCCGCGCTTGCGCCGTTGCGCACCCACAGCCGTTCCTGACCTGTGGATTTGAAGCGGGAATTGTAACGCTCACACTCTGTACGCAAGGCGTATGTTCTCTTGAAACAGAGGCAGCTGCGGTCAATGGAAAGCCTGTAATCCGTGGGGACGATCCTGTATTTAACGCAACCCCTGTTTTTCTTCCCGTTATTCCAGTTTTTGTGGTTACAAGGGCAAACATCGGTTTTGGACTGACGGAATGGGCAGCAGAATTTCTGCCGGGTACGATTATTGTCGGTGGTTTTGCCACCTTTGTGCATAGCCAGTCCAGCATCACAGATCAAGTTACCTGCCGGAAGAGCTTTGCTCTTGGAATTGCGTTTTTTGCGGGGGGATAAAAGCCTCGCCCTCATAGACCGTTTTCACGGTGTTGTAGATGCTTTTCACATCGTAGCCCTTATCCGCGAGAAAGGAACATCCCTGCAAAGGGAGGACCTGGTTGGCTGCGGCGAGGATGTCAACGGCAACTGTGGAATCCATGATGTTGGCTTGGGTGGTCAGCTCGCAGAGTGGCAGCCCGGAGATGCAGTCCACCAGCACATGGCTTTTGTATCCCCAGTAGAACTCATACCGCCGCTCATTGTGCTGGTTGGAGGCCGAGTGGACGCCGAGGGCGCAGTCCGGATCGCTTTTCGGGTGGTTTTCCTTGGAGAACTTGTTCTTTGCAAAGGATTTTGGATTGTTCTGCTTCGTGTTTGCCATGACGGGTGTGGAGTCCAGGCCAATAAATGAGGCGTCCACGATCCCCATCTCATAGAGTTTCTTCACCTGTGCCGCCA
>OIWQ01001673.1_pt1 | contig 25674 bp, 25 predicted proteins | sample 1587571 | NCBI WGS metagenome assembly OIWQ01 (sample SAMEA3888910, study PRJEB22519) | human gut metagenome | biome: human gut; feature: human-associated habitat; material: faeces | place: Denmark | collected 2010 | reverse complement strand
GCGTTGGGCCAGGAATTCCATGAAGTTGTATGTGAACTGCTTGCCATACAATGAGGGATCGCCTAATTTCAAGTAAAAACCGGTGAGTACGTCCTTGAACCCATACTCATGTGCATATAAATCTTCCTCATTGATAGAGGTCTTGGGTGGTACATCCAGCCAGTTTGAGCAGGACGTGAAAAAGAATAATAAGCTGATGACCGGAGTCAATATCAATATTTTTTTCATGATTCTATTCATTAAAATGCAACATTCAAAGAAAATGAGAACTGACGGGCAAACGGATAATCCAGACCGCGTTCACGTTTTACGGAAGAAATATAGGCAACATCCTCCATGTTGAGGCTCATGCTCAATGCACTCATCTTCATCTTTTTCAAGAAAGGATGGGAGGCGGGGAAACGGTAGCTCAGAGCAATAGAACTGAACTGAAACGTGTTGTCATCCATGACAAAGCGTGAGGTCGCTTTTGTTTCAGAGCCTTTTACGGCATTGGTAAGGGCTTTGTATTTTACGACATCTCCCGGTTTTTGCCAGCGTAAATCCAATACGCGTCTGTCCGCATTATAACGCAAGTCTGCATTCTCGACTTTAGATACCAGAGTATTGTTATAGACTTGTCCGCCAAATCGATAGTTGAATCCGACACTGACACCGAAGCCTTTATAGTTGAATGTGGAGTAGATGTTTCCCTGCAATTTGGGCTCGGTGTTGCCGTAAGGAATGACATCTACGGCATCCCATACGCCGGTCAGTTCTCCTGTGATACGTTTCTGGAATACTTCCTGGCCGGTTGCCGGGTCGATGCCTAATGATTTGACAACCCAGATGTTGTTTAATGACTGGCCTTCTTCGTAGCGGGGCAGTGGGGTTGCATCCAATTTCCCGGCATTGACACTGTTCATGTATTCCAAAGCATTTGAAATCTTTGTCATTTTGTCACGGTTGTGCGAGCCGTTAAAGTTGATTATCCAATAGGCTTCACGGGAAGCGTCTTTGTAGGGGATGAATGATGCTGCAAACTCAACGCCTTTGTTCTCAATTGTTCCCAGATTTTCCGGTATTGATGAGAAACCGAGAGATGGTGCCAATGTTATATCGGTCAGGGAGTTTTTGGTGCGTTTCTGATAGTATTCGACTTTTGCAGTGATTCTGTTGTTTAAGAATCCAGCTTCCAGGGCAACGTTCAACTGTCCGGTCTGTTGCCATTTAAGGTTGGAATTACCCAGGGCAACAAGTTCTGCGCCTGTCCCGTCGGATGAAATATAAGGTTTCAGCATGGAGTATGTGTATACTTGTTGGGCCTGGTAAGGGGCAAAACCTTGTGTTCCGGTGATACCGTAAGAGGCACGTGCAATCAGGTCGCTTATCCAGGATACTTTTTTTACCGAATTTTCTTTCTTGATATCCCAACGTACACCTGCCGACCAGAACGGAGCAAAACGGTTATGTTTGCCGAATTGGGAGGAACCGTCTGCACGGATATTGAAGTCAACGGAATATTTGTAACGGAATGAGTAGCCGAAAGCTCCGACAAAACCTATTGAACGGCTAGTGTTTTCGCTTCCGGTCATCTTTTCATTGTATTTTTTACCGAAAAGGATGTTGTCCATTTGGTCGTTGGGGAAACCGGTTACGGTTGCACCGTACCAATCGTTCGATGTCTGGTCTATGGAATAACGGGCATTAAAACTTACAAAATGATCTGCTGCTATTACGTCATTGTATGATGCAGATATGTTTATATTGTAATTGAAAGATTCGTCTTGCTGACGGATGAATTCTCCGCGGCGCATGGGATCTGCCTCAGAAATAAATTTGGTGTGTTGTGCAGGACGGAATATTTCTGTCTTTCCGTTGCTTTTGGCGATGGCAACATCAGCCTGCAGGCGTACGGATGAAATAGGATTGTATTCCAAATAGAACTGGTCGCGTACAGTAAACGAGGAATTCCTGTCTTTAGAGTTGAAAGTGGTGTTGTACATGGGGTTCGGTATGGGGTCCTTTGTATTCCAGTATTCTTTGGGATCTTGCCATACTTGCAGGTTCTTCTTGATTTCTCCGTTTTCTCCATAAGGACGCAAATAGGGATTCAAACGGGTGTATTCGCTGAATGAGCCCCATGGAGAATTGTCTCCGGTTGCATTATCCAGGGTGATGTTGTTGCGTATTAACAATTTGTTGAAGCGATAGCTCAGGTCTAAAGCTGCCGTTTGTGTCTTGCGGGTTGATTCCTTCATAACGCCTGGAGTGAAGTTGCCGCCGACATACAATTTGTAGCGCAGTGCCCTGTCTCCTCCTTCAAGGGTTACGGCATGGCGGTGCTGTACGGCATTTCTTAAAGGAATATCCAGCCAGTCTGTATTTACCCCTCGTCTGACTTCCCTGAGATATTGCTGATAAATCTGTACGTATGAGTAATCGCTGTCTTCAGGATAATAACCTGCCATCTTTTCAACTCTCAGTTTTTCTTCTGCATTTAATAAATCATATCCTGATAAATCGGGTAGTTCCAAACGGATATTACCGGCATAGGTGATTCGTAAGTCTCCGGGCAGGGGAGCTTTGGTTTCAATGACTATGACGCCATTGGCAGCCTTGGAACCGTAAATGGCTGTTGCTGCTGCGTCTTTTAAAAGCGTAATGCTTTCTACGCGTTCCGGGTCCAAATCGACCATTGTTTGCAAATCGATTTCAAAACCATCCAAAATCAATAGCGGTTGATTGGGATAAGTGGAATAATCTCCTTGTAGCATGACCATGTCGGTGCTTACACTGCCGCTTCCGACTCCTGTCGGCAGAGTCGCCTGACCGCGCATACGTAAGTCAGGAAGGCGGTTGGGGTCAGAACCTTGTGAGATATTTTCTATGATACGGAAGCTGGGATCTATGATTGACAGAGCTTTGGCCATGTTGGTGGTGCTGAATTTCTTTAAATCCTCTCCTTTGACAGAAACTGCAGAACCGGTAAATCCTTCTTTTTTGCGGTTAAACATACCGGTTACAACCACAGCATCCATTTCAACGGTTTCCTCTTCCATTTTAATGGTAATCTCTTTTTGACCGGCATAGGTAAATTCCTGTGATTTCATACCGATAAAGGAGAATTGCAGTATAATGCCTTGGGTGTTTGGTATTTCAAATTTAAATGTTCCGTCCGCGCCTGTTGAAGTCCCCAGTGTAGTCCCTTTTACGATAACAGTGACACCCGGAAGGGGATTGCCCTTGGAATCAACAACTTTACCCTGTACAACTTTGGCTTGTTCCGCTGTCTTTTGTTGCGCAGGGGCTTTTTTCAGCAGAATGGTTTTCTCTGTAATCTCGTAAGAGAGACCGGTGCCTGCCAGTAAGGTGTTGAGGACTTCTTCTATGGAAGCATCATGAAAGTTCAAGTCTTTCACTCCTGTTTGGGGCAAATCCCAGTCGCTGTATACGAAACTGAACTCTGACTGACGACCGATTTCATTGATGATGTCTTTGAAACTGCCGTTTTTCACCTCTAGGTTTAATTTGACCTGTTGCGAATAAACGTTGGCATTAGCTTGTAATGTCAACAAAAACAAGAAAATAAAAAATGTCTTCATTACCAGATAATGAATGATTTTCCTACACCCCGGATAAGGGTATAAAGATTTTTTTTTCATAATTTTGTATTTAAGATTCAACTTACGTTCATCCGCTGTTGCGAGCAGCTATGAACATTTATCTATGGGGATGGTACTGCGAATACCGTCCCTGTTTTATTTTACAATAATGGTGTCCCCTTTTATGTCAAAATGTACTCTTCCGGTTTTTTGCATTAATTCCAAAACTCCGTCAATTTTCTCATACTTCCGGATATTGAGGGTGAATGGAATCTGCTTGCTTTGGCTGTTGGTATAGAATACTTCAAATGAATACCAGCGTTTCAAGTCGCGTAATATTTCTTCCAAAGGGCAGTTGTCATATAACATTTTACCGTTTTTCCAACCTGTATATAATTCCGTATTTACCTGTTTGATGGCGATGTCTTTTGAATTTTTATCATAAACAGCCTGGTGGGATGGAGTCAGACGGACTTTACCATGCGTACCTTGCACTTCTACGCTACCGGATACCAGCGTTGTGAAAATGGAAGTCTCTTCTTGGTATGACCGAACCCCGAAAGATGTTCCTAACACTTTGACGTCTATCCCATCTGTGCGTATGATAAACGGTTTTGATGCATTACTTGTCACCTCCAAATAGGCTTCGCCGCTCAATTCCACGATACGTTTGTCCCCGGAAAACCGGGCCGGGAATTTTAATTTCGTTTCGGCGTTCAGCCATACTTTCGTGCCGTCCGACAGGATGAGGTGATATTCTCCACCTTGTGGTACCCATATTACATTATTTTGACAGACAGTCTGTTTTTGATGGTTACTGTCTATGGCATATATGTGCAAATGACCGATGGAATCCTGCTGTATCAGATTACCTTCCGAAGTAGTGATATATCTGTGCGTCTGCTCGGTTAAGGATATTTTCTCTCCGTTAGCCAATGTCAGAATGGCTTTTGAAGAGCCGGCTTCCCCAAATGTTGGTGTTAGAGTTGTCGGTTCCGTCCGTGAGTATTCCATAATTAAGATACTTCCAATCATTGCTATTACTACAGCGGCTGCTCCTGTCAGCCACCATACCTTTCTCTTAAAACGTTGGAGGTATATTTGTTTATAGAGGCGATTGTGTACTGAGTCCTGCATCTGTTTGACCAAGTCTTCTTCTGTCATTTCAATGCATGCATATAATTTGAGCATCTTTCGGTAGTAGGCCTGATGAGTCGCATCAGCATTCAGCCAATCAATCAGTTCTCTTTGTTGCGAAGAAGTCAGTTCTCCCCTGCGAAACAGAAGTATATATTCGTCTATGAGCTCTTGTAACAACATAAATCCGATAGTTTCTTTGTAAATAGAAACAGATGATTTTAGAAAATGGGTGACAGTTTGTAAAAATTATTTTAATTTTTTGTGATAATATCATTTTCTCACATCTCTTTTATTTATCTTCAATATAATCTCATGACAAATGCCGATCAAAAATGTGCTTTTGCCTTCTTTGAGGGAAAGCGAAATATTGTCCATAACATATCCGTAGACGGTTAATGGATAGTACCGATGGTGGGGATAATTATTTCAAAAGCAGGTACAGGAAAAGACTGAAATTATCCGTGTAGCGTTCTCTAAGTTGCCGGATGGCCCTACGGAGCAATGTTTTGACGGTATTGATGGAGATGCCGAGGTAGTCGGCAACTTCCTGATACTTTTCTTTTTTGTAGAATATGGCTTTTACAATTTCACGGGTTTGGGGAGGCATGTTTTCGATGTCCTGTCTGATTTGTGTGAATATTTGTTCATTGAATTCGGAGTATTCCTCATCTTCAATTGTAATATTATGCAGTTCTGCACTGCTGCGGAGGACGTCTTTCTTTTCCCAGAAATTGATGCAGGCGTTTTTGATAGCCCGCAATAGCCAAGGTCTGGCTTCATCGATAGGAACTCTCAGATAGGCTTCGGACTTCCAGAAATTATAAAACACCTCCTGCACAATGTCTTCTGTATCGCTCTTTGAATTTACAAAAGTTAAAGCATACAGTAACATCGGTTGTGAGTATTTGTTATATAACAGATCAAATAACTTTATATCCATACCATTGTGGTTCAAAAATTTTTGCAATATTCACAATTATTTTTTATTTCTCCAAGGTCACACTCGTACACCGGATTTGTCCTCCCAAAGGAGGATTCATTTTCGAAATCTTGATTTTAGCATACTGCAATTGAGGGAAAGCCGCATATAAGGCATCGAGCATTCGTTTCCCTACATGTTCCAGCAAATGAGACCGTTTCATCATTTCACGGGCAATAATCTCATAAGCTGTCTGATAACTTAAAGCATCAGCGATATCATCTGTGGAAGCCGGACAATGGCAATTATAATGTAAACAAGCATAAACCATAAATTTATTTCCTACAATTTGTTCCGCTTCAAAACAACCATGATAGGCAAAGAACTCCATGCCTTCAATTTCAATTATTCCAGTCATTTCAATTCCATTTAATCCAGTCAATTTCCTATCCGTATTACACAATAAAATACTTCACATAACCTAACTCCAGCCTATAAAAATCACGTTCGGCTCAACAAGCCTTCCGCTTCTTTTACCTCCCACATAAAAAAATAATACAAACAAAAATAAATCTATTTTCTATTTTGTTCAAAAGTAGAAAAAAGAAAATTCACTTCCTATTGAATTCCTGACCAAAATCAAAATCCACCGAAACCTTTCCAGAAATTCGCGTACATAATATCTCTCAACTATTCAGTGTAAATTAAAAAGAAATTATTCCATTATACAATGCAGCCCTATTCTTTACAGAAATATTCCGATTAAAATAATCCGAAAGACACGGAAAACATCATCAGAATATAAAAATGAAAGGGCCGGTGAACCGACCCTTAAACATTTACTAACTACTAACCTAAACCATACAAACTTATGAAAAACAATCTTTTTTAAAGACGGTGCAAAGGTAAGGACATTTCAAACAAATACAACAACCAAACAACAAATTAATGTTAATTATTTTGTTAATATATAGTTAAAATGCATGTATATAAAATCAGAATCGATACAAAGGTTTCCGGCCTGCATAAATATGTGATATTCTGCCATTTTCAAAACAGACAAAAAAATTATTTTCTGTTTTTTCTAAAATATTTTGCCAATATAAAAAATTCATCTACATTTGTACCCGCAATCAGATAAGATCGCACGGGCGCTTAGCTCAGTTGGTTCAGAGCATCTGGTTTACACCCAGAGGGTCGGGGGTTCGAATCCCTCAGCGCCCACAAAAGGAAGTCAAAAAAGGCTTCCTTTTTTATGTCCCAAATTTTCCCGGGGGGGGGACCACGGTCATTTTTCCGGATAATCCAAAGGGCGGGTGATCCAATCGATATTTTTCCAACGGGAGAGTTCCTGTACCAGATCGAAGCCGGAACGGTAAAAATCGATGACCATTTTTTCAGGATTAGGATAATTCAAAGCATCCTCCAACGTAAAGAAGAACTCCTGTTTTTCCGGTTTAAAGAAAGCTTTATCGGGCCGTAAAAATTTATCGTTACCTTGAAGATCTTTCACAAACGGATAAGGCATTCCATAAAAAGCCGGTTTCGGAAAATTCGGATCACCGGGCCAAAATCCACATTCATAGCATTTTTCATCAAAAGCATATTGCATCACCTTATCCTCTCTGCCCCAAGGTGCGGCCTCGCCGCTATACACCAGACACGACAAATCCATCGTACCGAAATAATAAGCCGGACAAGTCACTTTTCCCCGGAAAGGGGCGAGAAAACGATTCAAGGCCCGATCGGCAAAAAGCATATTATCCAGCCACAACAACACTGCTTCCTTCTGATACGACCGATGTTTCCCGTCTTTATCCAGATCGACAGGATCATAAAATTCCTGTGATTTCACATCGATTCTGGCCGGCACATCGATTTGTTTCAATGCCGCCATAAACTGCCGGTAATAGTCTCCGACACTCTTCCCGTCCTCCAAGGCCACCTTTTCGGTTTTTCCGTTGTAATTCCGGAAGACCACCTGATCTTCGCGGAAATCGAAATTAATTTCAAAAGGCACAGGTGCCTCAGGAACGATTCCCGTCGAAATCCCGTCCAGGGTGAGATATTGCCTGATATGCGCCCATTCTGGCCGTTTCGCCCGATACAGCAATTTCACTTTACCACTCATTTGCAACAACATATGTAAAGTATCGGCTGTATCTTGCCAGTCTGTATAATTCAAAAAGTCCATGGCTTATATATCATCTGTCAGTGAGTTTATCGTTACCCCGAAAAAATGGTTCTGTATTTAATACAATTTAACAGGACCATGGTAAGGGAAGAAACTTTCCTCCGAAAAAATCCGTTATACCGGGATAACGATTGTAGGGCAAAGCCAGTGACATTAAATTCAGGACACAATGAAATACTATTTTATATTTTGCTTGTACCTTATTTTTATTTTACCCTTATCCGCCCAGGAAAGAAAAGAACGTCCGCAATTCAAACTCGGAGGAGCCTTAAGGTTCAATTATAACTTTTCGGATTGGAACTCAGGACATCGCGACCGGGGAGGCGATCTGGGTTACGATGTGTTTATGCTTCGTCCGACAGCCTCTTACAAAGGTTTTCTGCTGGATGCCGATTGCCGGTTTTACAGTACGGCTTTCGGTGGATTTATGCTCAAATACGGTTGGATCGGGTATCGGTTTTCTGAAAAAAATCACCTCGAAATCGGTTTGACTAAAGTGCCTTTCGGACTCCAACCCGGAAGTGGTAACAACTTTTTCCTCCAAATCTCCTATTATGTCGGTCTCGAAGACGATGCCGATATGGGGGTTAAATTCGTTCATTCCGACGAACATTGGAAATATGCCTTAGCTTTTTTCAAAAATGCCGATGAACTGTTGTTCGGAGCAAATTCCGAGACTTCCGACGATCGTTATGGTTACGATGTGGCCGGCAGGAACAAAGAAATCAACCAACTCAACGCACAACTGATCTACAAATACGGCAATCAGGTCGAACACCAGGTCGGATGCTCCGCCGAATTCGGCCAACTCTACAACATCGATACCCGAAGTAACGGTTCCCATTTCGCCTTTGCCCTACACTACATGTTCGACTGGCACCGCCTAAATTTCAAAGCCCAGGTATCTACTTATGCCATGTACCCCAAAAATGCTCCCGGAGAAGACCGGAATCTGGTCGTAATGACGGCTTACGGAGCTCCTTATCTGGTTGCTGCCAAAGCCAACATATACACCCTGAGTATTTCCCATACCTTCCCGATCGGTTGGAAATGGCTCGGCAACATCATGATGTACCATGATGTCGGCATTATCCAAAAATGGCATACCGATTTCAACAATAGTTTTCAAAATGTATACGGTTTTTTACTGAACATGGGTCCGGTTCAGACCTATATCGATTATGCGATGGGCAAACACCAGGCTTGGATCGGACCGGACCGGGACGCTTTCGGACCCGGAATCGGAAGCAATTCCTGGCATGCCCGTTTTAATATAAACATCGGTTATTATTTCTAAATCTGCCTCTGCTATGATTCTGGAACTATTTCAACTTTACGCCGATCGGTGGCAATTCTTTTTAAAGCTCACCCTGCAACATCTGGAAATCTCATTGATAGCCATCGTCGCTGCCTTGTGTATCGGCTTGAGCCTGGGAATTCTGATCAGCAGTTACCGTCGTTCGAGTAGCCTGGTTTTGGGACTGACAAACTTCATGTACACCATCCCTTCCATCGCATTATTCGGTTTTCTGATTCCCTTCTCAGGCATCGGAGACACGACAGCCATTTTTGTCCTGACCGTCTATGCTTTACTCCCGATGGTCCGCAACACCTATACCGGTATCACCGGCATCGACCGGGAGATCATCGAAGCCGCCCGCGGGATGGGAAGTACCCCGTTTCAGATTCTTTATAAAATCCAGATTCCGCTTGCCTTTCCGGTGATCCTCTCCGGTCTTCGGAATATGGTGGTGATGACTATCGCACTTGCCGGCATTGCTGCTTTTATCGGAGCGGGAGGATTAGGCGTCGCCATCTACCGGGGCATCACGACCAACAATGGGGTGCTCACCGTGGCCGGCAGCCTTCTGATCGCCGTTTTAGCCCTACTCACCGATTGGGGTATAGGCTGTTACGAAACCCACATCAAAAAGAAACGCAAACTGATATGACCATGAAAAGAGATTTACTGCTACTCCCCCTGCTCGCCTTTTTTCTCCTGACAACAGCTTGCAAAGACAGGAAAAATACGATCCGTATCGCCACCAAACCGATGACCGAACAGTTCATTCTGGGAGAAATGCTAAAACTATTGATCGAACAAGATACCGGTCTCGCGGTAGAAATCACCAAAGGGATAGGAGGCGGTACCAGCAATATCCATCCGGCTATGTTAAAAGGTGAATTCGATATCTACCCCGAATATACCGGGACGGGTTGGCTCGTGGTATTGAAAAAAGACAGTTTACTACCTCCGGACACCCTATACGAGACTTTGAAAAAAGAATACGAACAAAAATTCCATTTAAAATGGCTGAGTCCGTATGGATTCGACAACACCTACAGTCTGGCGGTCGGCGAACCTTTGGCTAAGAAATACGACCTGACCCGGTTCTCCGACTTAGCGCGCTATCCCGACCAATTTATTTTCGGAGCGGAATACGATTTTTTCGAAATTCACGAAGGCTACGAAGCCCTCTGTCAGTATTACGACCTGAAATTCAAAAAGACCCGCGATATGGATATCGGATTAAAATACGAAGCCATTAAATCGGGGAAAGTCGACGTAATGAATATCTTTACCACAGACGGGCAACTGAATGGAGCCAACCTCACTGTATTGAAAGACGATAAAAACTTTTTTCCTTCCTACTATTGTACCACCGTCATCCGTGAAGAGACTTTAAAGGCACATCCCGAATTAGAACAAACGCTGGAAAAAATGAAAGGAATATTGACGAACGCCGAAATGGCCGAACTGAACTACGAGGTCGATATTGCCGGCCGACCGGAACAAACCGTCGCTGCCGATTTTCTGAAAAAGAAAGGATTATTGAGATAGCATGAATGATATCATACGTTTCGAACAAGTGACGAAAGCTTACGGGGATCAGGTGATTCTGAAAGCATTCGATCTGAAGATCCGCAAAGGTGAATTTCTGACTGTCATCGGTAGCTCCGGAAGCGGAAAGACTACGATGCTCAAGCTTATCAACGGATTATCGGCCCCGACTCAGGGCAAAATATATATCGACGGGAAAGACATATCGCAAGAAAACCAAACTCTTCTACGCCGCAATATCGGCTATGTCATCCAGGGAATCGGACTGTTTCCTCACATGACTGTCCGGAAAAATATCGCTTATGTACCGAGCCTGCTTAACCAGCACGACAAAGAACGTACCTGCAAAGCTGTAGAACGACTCATCGGAGTCGTCGGTCTGGAACAGGAAATGCTCGACCGTTATCCCTCGGAACTCTCCGGAGGACAACGCCAACGAGTAGGAATTGCACGCGCCCTGGCCGCCAATCCTGACATCCTGCTCATGGACGAACCGTTCGGAGCCGTCGACGAAATCACCCGAAAAATGTTGCAGGCCGAAATTACCCGTATTCACCGCGAACTGGGAGTCACCATCGTTTTTATCACACACGATATCCGGGAAGCACTGACACTCGGAACCCGTATCATAGTTATGAAAGACGGGCACATCGAACAAGACGGAACACCGGAAGAAATCTGTAAACACCCCGAAACCGAATTCGTAAAACAACTGATCATGGATTGAGATGAGCTTACTTTTTTTTATAGAGAACAAAATTTATTCATCCAAATAAATATATATTTGCTACATGAAACCGATGCGACTTATTTATATCTACCACAGTGGCTTTATTATTGAAAGCAAAGAATTTGCCATTTTGATCGATTATTATCGGGATACCCCGGAGTTTTATGTACACCGGCACTTTTTGAAACGCCCCGGAAGGCTGTATATTCTGTCTTCCCATGCCCACCCGGACCATTTCAACCCGGAAATACTCTCCTGGAAACCGGAAAGACCGGACATCCGGTATATCCTGTCCGAAGATATCCGCGACAGCCAAAAGGCGTGTTTTCACGATGCCATTTTCCTAAAAAAAGGAGAAGAATGGAACGATGATCTATTAAAAATCAAAGCCTTCGGTTCTACCGACATCGGCATTTCTTTTCTGCTCGATGTCGCAGATAAGCGCATTTTTCATGCCGGCGACCTGAACAACTGGCATTGGGAGGAGGAATCCACCCCAGAAGAAATCAGAGAAGCCGCAAACTTTTATCATCAGGAACTGGAAACTCTGGCCCGGGAAACCGACTATGTCGATTTAGCCCTTTTTCCTGTCGATCCGCGTTTAGGCAAGGATTACACCCGGGGAGGCCGGGAATTTGTCGACCGGATCCGTACCCTGCAATTCGCTCCTATGCACTTTTGGGAAAAATACGAAAAAGCGAATGCTTTCCGGGAGTATGTCGAAAAGCGTGGCGGAAGATTTCTGACGATCGGAAAACCAGGAGAAGAAAAAACGATAAACTAATTTAATTTTACACAATGGAAATAAAAGGAAGATTCGATCATTTCAATTTCAATGTACTGGATTTAGAAAAAAGTATCCGGTTTTATGAAAAAGCTTTGGGATTGAAAGAAGTACGGAGGAAAACCGCCTCCGACGGTTCTTTTATCCTCGTCTATATGGGAGACGGGGAAACGCCTTTCACCCTCGAATTGACCTGGCTGCGCGATCGGAAAGAACCTTACGATCTGGGAGAAGGAGAGTATCACCTTTGCCTGCGTGTCCCGGGAGATTATGATAAAGTGAGAGCATTCCACAAAGAAATGGGATGTGTATGCTACGAAAATACCGACATGGGACTCTATTTTATCTGCGATCCCGATGGATATTGGATCGAAATATTACCTCTATAGGTATCGAAACAGAACACACTTCACCCGGATTTCCGAAAATTTGATGAAATCCGGATACTAATTATGCAAAGGCTCCCGACGATTACAACGTCATTTTCCACTTTTTCGTGTTTAAATTCAGAAGGAGAAATATACTTGTTGTTAAATTTTAGCGTGTGACGTCAAAAAAATTACCGGATATTTGTTATTCGAAAATATTTCCTTTAGTTTTGTTTTTGTTATGAAGATCGAAAGGCAACATATTATTCTGAATTACCGGACTGTTTGTCAGCCGGAGGATCGGATTTTGTCTGTTTCGTTCTCTGCTGTTTCTATTATTACTACCACTACAACAACAACTATTACCCCTATGGGGGTTTAAGTTGTCATATCACCAATCTGTATATCCGTATATTATTCCGGCCGAGGCTGCCGGAGGTTGGCTTTTCAGGATTCTAATCTAAAGTTTATCGTTTAAAAATTTCAAAAGGTATGTTAGTCATGAAATTCAAGGGTGCTGTCCTTCAGAATCAGGAAACCCTGGCAGAAATTAAAAATAGAATAAAAGAGCAGAATTGTTGTAGTATTGTAGTGGTATCGGCTTTAAAGGGCGTGATGCCCCGTTTGCGGCAGTTGTATGGGTTGAGTTTGCGGAGAGGAGCAGGATTTGAAAATGAGTTCAATGAATTAAAACAGGTTCATGAACAATTGGCTTATGAGCTTTTAGCCGGACGGAAGCTCGAAGAGTATAAAGTTGAATTGCAGAAGGAATTGAACGATTTGTACGGTATTCTGCATCATGTCGGAGTATTGCGTGAATCTTCTCATTGTATGAAGGATTATATCCTGGCTAAGGGAGATATTCTGGCTTCTCTGTTGTTCAGCAAATTGTTCGATCAGGCGGAATGGCACGATTCACGTAATTTTATGCTGACGGATGGGAATTTCGGTGCTCCGGAAGTGTTGTGGGAAGAGAGTTGCCGGGCAGCCCGGCAGGAATTCAGGGGGCTTCGGGGAATGGCCGTTGTTCCGGGGTATTGCGGGAAGACCGAAGCAGGTTACACCATCTCTATGGGAAGAGTAGGGCTGTCACTTACAGCTGCAGTCCTGGAGGCTGCTTTTCAACAAGTGAAAGTGGCCTGATGCCCTATAGACGGCAGAAAAGCATTTTAAAACAATTTGTCCGGAACTCCATGAATTGAAGAAAATCCTTCTAACTTTGTGATATTTAACAGAACACAAAATCGGTTGTATGAAAAGTTATTCGTGGATTCTAATTCTGGTATTGTTCCTGAGTGGATTCTCTTCCTGTCATTCAGACGCGGAAAGATATAAAGATATTTTGCGGGAAGGTTCCTGGTATGTTTACGATATCGATTATTCTTATAAGCTGTATGATGATTTCGAGACGCCGGAATTATTCGATTTTTTCCATTATTTGCTGGATGAGAGAAACCTGTTGTTTTTGCCGGGAGATGAGCTGATGTTTTCCAAAAGAAGGATCGATGTCAATTGTCCGGACGGCGATCGGTTCGGTTACGATTATTACTACAGTGGTGATTATATCCGGATCGGCCGGGACGGTGATTATATGGATTTGTTTCCTCAGGGGGATATGAATGCTCTGACATTGACTCTCGATCGGATAGGGTTGGAGAATTTGTTGTCGTACTGGGCGCCAGTAGATGAATATTATGCTTATTTGCTGGAGGCAGCTTACCGTAATCTGTATGATTTTCACATCACTTATCATTTGCAGCGTCCTATCCCGGAGATGGCGCAGGTGATGCCGGGGATATATATCGGACCGATGTACGACGGGAATCAGCAACTGATGAATGAAGCCGCTACGGTCAATCTGTTTTGGGAGAAAGGACAGATGAATATGACCCTGGACGATAAAGTGATCCTGGAAGACGAGAATGGTCCGGGACCTCAGTTTTATGTCGATATAGCCGGGCTACAGGTCGATAAAGGACGTACGCCGGGAAGTTATGTGTTTACCGGAGAGCAATCGTTTACCGATCGCCAATACGGACCGGTGGAAGTCCGGATCAGGGAAGGGCGTTATAATGCTGCGGGGACAGTGGCTGTGTGGCTGGAGATTGTCTGGAATGAAAATGTATATGAGCTGGATTTCCAGAAAGGAGTACGGCAATGGGATTTCCAGAGTTTGAAAGTCAAATCGTCGGAAAAAACGATCATTCTGAAAAAATAATGGTTTCGGCTTTGATATGAAAGGAATTGTTTTTTGTCTTTTGGGTTTATTGATCGGGGTGGAAAGTTCCGGGCAGTTGGTCAGGCGTAAGGATTATGATCTGGCGGTGGCCCTGCAGGCCGGTGGCGGAACGTCGGTGGGAATTCCTTTCCGCGATGTCCGGATGTTTGTTGTGCCGGTCGGTGGATTGAAGATGACTATTCCTTTTACCCGGAAATGGTTTTTGGGTACGGAAGTCAATTATGCAGACCATCGGTTCGATAGCCGGTATGCCCCAGGGGAAAATACAGACCGGAAGCAGAAGGTACGGTTTCGGCTAAAGGAACTACAACTTCCGGTATATCTTAAATATATGCTGAACTGTAACCGGGCATCTTTGCTTTTCGGTGGATATGCCGGTTATTATTTTCAAAATAAATCCGGGGTATCGGGACCGGATCCGGCTGTCGCTTTAGACGATGAAACGGAGAAATGGAATGCCGGCCTGACTTTCGGCTATGAATACCGGATCGTGAAACATCTGAATGTGATGTGCCGGGTGAGTGCCGGCCTGAATGATCTGATGCATTCCAGGGGAATTTCGGGTAAGAATGTATTTCCTTTACAAGCCTGTATAACCGTTAGTTATGATATTTTCCGGGTAGGAGATTGTGGATGTGATTAAAGGGGTAAAGAATAAATGACGAACTTTAGGAAACCTTTTTCCGTAGAAAGATAAAAAAAGTTTGTTTTATGAAAGAGTTGTTATTGAAATTAGTAGCTTCTGACCGGAAACATCTGGACGGAGCTTTACTTTTCCTGCGTTTGTTTATAGGAGGAATGATGTTGAGTCATGGGTGGGCGAAATTAGCGTCCTTTTCGACTTTAAGCGCTACTTTTCCTGATCCTTTAGGCGTGGGTAGCACCTTATCGCTCCTATTGATTCTATTTGCAGAGGTGGGATGTTCGTGTTTGCTGATCTTCGGGTTAATGACCCGGTTGGCTGCTCTCCCCTTGATGTTCGGAATGCTGATGGCTTTTTTCGTTATTCATGGTGCCGATCCTTTTGCAGTGAGAGAGTTGCCTTTACTTTATCTGGGCGTGTATGTATTTTTGCTGTGGGGCGGAGCCGGCAGCTATTCCCTGGACGAATGGATCCGGCGAAGGATTATTCACCGGGAGATTGCTCGATAAGTGCCGGAACATCGGTAGTCCCGAGTTCTTCGTCTTCGACGATAAGCGTACGGGCAAAAAGCCAGTAAAGCAATAATACACAGATGACAATGACTCCGATAGTCAGCCAGATGTTATTTTTTCTTTTTTTCATGTCTTTGATTTTTTTATTTGAACGATGAAAGCTTATACTTGGTTGCTGGAAAATGACAAATCTTCATGAAAAAAAGGCAGAATTTGTGTCAAAGGCCGATGTAAACATTTTTTCTGGCATAAGATTTGCCTAAGCGGAGAATGAGCAGTCCAGCTATTTTTAATAACCGTTGACTACTCCTATTTATGATCAATTTATTTAACCATTTAAAATGAGAATAGAGCCATGGGAGCAGCTGGAAACAAAAAACCGAAAGGCATGAAGAAAAAACATGAAGCCAGTTATATGGCAGAGGAAACAAATCAGGAAATCATGCCTAAAAAAGGGAAGAAAAAATAGAGAGAGGATTGAAAGAATCCGTTAACCGGATTTAAAAAGTTACCGGCAGTTCAAAAAAGATTTTTGAACTGCCGGTGTATTTTGTTATCGGAATTGAAGGTTAGTACTGTCGAAAGTGACCTGTTCATCTTCTCCTTGTTGCCAATCGTTCGCTTGTCCGCCGGGAGTGATGAAATCTTCTTTGGTACCGATTTCAATATCCTCTTCATTTCCTGTCGTCCAGTCTTCGGGAGTCAGGTCGGGATCGATATCGGTTTCCTGCTTTGTGATATCGTCCGGCGTGACGTTTTCTTTCTTGCCTTCTTCGTTCTTCACCTCCACTTCACTGACAGAAACATTGATTTTTCTGCAGGATCCGATTCGACGGATAGGTTGAGTGACACCTCGGTGTTGGGCTGGGTCGTAGCAGGCACTTCCAGCAATTGGGCAGCCAATACCTGTCCGGTTTCGTCCCGGGCAATAATATTGCATTGAATTTTCTTTTCAATTTCTCCTGTTGTATTCACGATGGTGACATTCAGGAAAATACTGTATTGCTTTCCGGTTTCGGCCGCTTTGGTGATGGCTCCGGCTTTCATCGTAACGAAGACAGTGCCTGGTTCGGTCCATTTATCGTCACCGAATCCGAACATCGTACCGACTCCGGGTACGAGGACCCCGGCATCGGAAATCTGACCGGAATAATCGGTTAGCTGCACTTTCGTGGCAGATAGAGTCCGTTTTACGCTTAAGCCGACCGTCAGGTCTTTGTCGTCGACCGTCAGAGTACTTTTAGCGAACATCACATCTCCCAAAGGAGTGTAATGGGTGGCTCCTTCTGCTTTTGTCAATTGTACAGACATGCCGGAAAGTGGCGTACCGATTATTTCGGAGGAAATATTCCCGTCTTCCGGAACATTCCCGACCAGCACAACGGTATAATTTCCTTTTTCCAATTCGATGGCTTTGAGAGCATCTGCGGAAGTGTATTTATTTACGGATACCAATTTCTGGTCTTTGTCGTACAAATAGAGGCGCAAATGAGTTAATGCAGTTTTCAGGTCATTGTCCTGAACACCGTTTATATCACTTTTCAGTGCAAAGGACACTTTGGCTTTGGTTGCTCCGGGTTCAGGTCCGGGTTCCGGATCGTCTGCGCTACCGCCTGATCCGCCGCAACTCTGCAATCCGAATGCCAGTGATAAAATCAGAAATAAATAGAATATCTTTTTCACTTTGATTCAGTTTAATGTTAACATTTATTCATTTAACCGGCATAAGGAACCGTTATCAATTGTCCGTTCTCATCGTATACCGGATTTTCTGCCAGATAATTTTTCAATGTTTTAGCTGCTTCGATAATCTCTTCTGTCGTATTGAATTCAGTTCGACCCGTAATTTCGATAATCAAACGGTATTTTATGGCAGAGTATTCGCCCAGGTAACGTTCTCCGAGTTGATTCCACCAAACCGGTTTCAAAATTACTTGTTCGTAAGGTTGGTAAACATAGAAATCGCGGCGATGAGATCCGGCTATGAAGGAGAAATTGAAATAACGGCTGTTGTTGTATTCTTCAATTCCCTGATTTGCGTCAACGGTAAGGATAACAGTAGCATTCCCATTTCCCGTGGTTCGGGAGAAATGGATGTATTCACTATCGCCTTCGCTAATTTCAACAACCCAATCGGTATTACTCTCGACGGTCAGCCGGCAAGTATCCCCTGCAGCAGAGAATGTAGAGATATATCCGGGAGTGATTTTAAGAAGGATACCGTCCGGAACAAAATCGGAATCTGATTCGATATCGACCCGTAAACTGTTGTTGTTGTATTTTTCCAATAGTTTTTCGGGAAGTTTACCGTTTAAATCAGGATTCCCCCATAAATTCAGACTAGTCAGATTAATAAGTCCGTCCAGAGAAGCAGGAACAGTGGTGAGCCCGCAATTTTCCAGACTTAAATCGGTGATCGTGGTCATTGTACCGATCCAATCCGGGAACCCGTTTTTACTGAATGTCGGTGAAGATATACTCAGTGTAGTAAGGGATAAACTCTTGATCGGTTCGATTTGTGAGGGTTGCAGATCGGTATTACAGATTCTCAACTCTTTGAGTGAGCTCAGATGCAGGGAGGATGGAAGCTGAAGATTATTGAATCCTATGAGCGTCAGCTCGTTCAATTGTGAACAGTTCCATAAACTGGCCGGGAAAGTATTGTTATTTATATTCATCTCGGCTTCGAGTTCCAGTACTCTGAGATTGCTCAATTTCGTGAAATCGGTTTCTATGGTGATGCCCTTTTTATTAAATCCAGCGAGACCGATATATTCCAGTTGGGTGAGATCGGCGATATGGGCCGGGAACACTGTCGTATTCGAATAGACAACCAGATAACGTAAATTTGCCGGAAATACCGGAAGTGTATTTTCAGCTGTACAGCTGATGGATAATTGTTCCAGCGTAGTCATATCTTTCAGGAATACCGGAATTTCTGTCAGCGGATTATCATCGAAATTGAAAATCTTTAATGCTGTCAATTGTTTAAAAGATTCCGGCAGACTCCATGAAACACCCAGTTCTTCATCAGGAGTAGTTGTGTCGCTCATTGTCCCGGCAATCGCTTTGGTTGCGTAGTTACCTAAGTACTTGAGTTCGTCGTATCCGATTCCGACAACCCGTCCTTCCTCGTTCAGGGTAACCCCTTCCCATAAACTGATCTTTTGGCCTGCCCGTTTCCATTGTAAAGCGTAATCATTGTCGGCAGGTAAAGCATCCCGTAAATCGAACATAGCCTGACGGTCGGTTTCCGATACTGTAGGTAGCGCCGGTAAATGAAGACAGGCTGTTCCGTTTTCATCGATTACCAGGGTTTGCGGGTTACACATTCTGATATCATAAAGTGTCGTACCCAGGCTGTCCAGACAAACGAAATCGGTTATGGTATATTCCCCATCGCTTAATTTTTCCCGGCCAAAGAAAGACTGTGTAATTAACAGGGTATCCTTATCCGATGAACATCGGGGACTATGGAAATAAACTGTCTGGTCGGTCTTTTTATTTTTAATCGACAGGTGGATATTCCGGATACTACCTACGTTCATTTGGTCAGCAAAAGTAAGGTGGAGATGTACGGTATCCAATAAAAGCATTTCATTGGCGGTCACATCTTCTGAAATAGTCGCTCCCCATGGAGTGGTTTCCATATCGAAGGTGATGTTCCAAATCCCTCCGGTCAGGTTAGAGGTGGCATGAATGGTATGGATTTTATTGGCTTCTACTTTATTCTTCAAAGGAATGTCAAATGTTTTAACGCCTTCGTTGCTTTCCAGTACAAATTCGAGTGAAGCGACAGAATCCGTGGTGGGGAAAGTGATGGCCTGACCGACATATACACCGTCCTGTTTTTTAGCCATCGGGATATTCAGCTTGACGCTTTCTCCTTCGGCTTCTCCGTTGAACCGGATCTTTTTAGGAGATCCGGTTAAAGCGACCGATTTCACAGTTACATCGTTGCCGATCCCTTTGAGTTCGATATCCATGCGTCCCACAAGGCGTTGCAGGGCGGCATTACTCTTGCTGTCTTTTCCAACGGTGAGGGTATCGATGCCTTTGAAAATACTTCCGGCACTTAAAACATTACCTTCCGATTCCTCCAGAGAGAGGGTGATGTCTTCTAATTTCTTATCTTCCTGAATACCGCTGATTAAATCCGATTTGATGTTGGAAAGATAAGCGAAAGTATACTGTCCGATGGGAAGTTTGACCGGAGAGACACTTTTCAGATTTTCGTATTCGCTATGTCTGACGAAATTTCCTGTTTCGTCGTAGATAAGCACGTGAAAGGTTTCGACGATATTACTTAATTCCTCTGCGCTGAGGTTAGCCTGAGCTCCGCTGAAATTCAGTTGTACTCCTCCTTCAGGGACTGTCGTGAGCGTATCTTCCTTTTGACAGGAACAAAAAAGAACACTCCAAAGCAGAACGATGCTATAGGTTATTTTTTTCATATCTTGATTCTTTTTGGATTATAAAACGCTTACTTCTTCTTCGAGTGTTAACTGCCAATCTTCGGCTCCACTTTTCGTTATGGCTTTTTTCCGGAGCATGAAATTCAATTCGAGTTTTTTGTTGGCTTCGACTGCATTTTTACCGGTAAACTCGAATATTCTGGGATTGTAATTACCGTCTGCGTCATAACTATCGATTACTATCTGACCTTTTACTACTCCATTGGTCGGGAAAATATAGTTCCAGGAATTGTCTGTTGGAATATATTTGCCATAGTATTCAAGTTCACCTTCATAATTTCCTAAATAGATTTCTGCAGGGGAATTTGTAATATAGCAATCGGGGGTATTTTGTATATTTAAAGAGTCTAAATTGGTGATATTAACTTTAATTCCACCGACTAATCTTTGGAGTTCAAACTTCTTTTCTCCTGAGATGGGGTCTGCTTTCAATACTCCACCGAATAAGTTACCGGATGTATTTTCGTGTTTTTCGATCCCGATGCAGTCCCGATAAAAGACCATATGATCTTTCAACTCTTCGAGAGAACCCGAACAAGCTATCGTAATAAAGGTGTAAGGTTCCGGCTCCAGATCCTGGAATGCAACCGGATCTCCCCAAGCCAACTCTTGTTGAAAATAGATCGGTTTGACCGGAGTCGAACTCTCGGGGAAATAGAATAAGAACAAGGAATCGATTCCCGATTGATAAATAGAATCTGTGCTATACAGGGATAAGGCAAAATTTTTTCCGGTAACGACCGGTTGCTCTTCCTGTGTCTCTGTCGAACAAGAAAAGAGAGAACACAAGATGATAAAAAACAGTAATTTCTTCATGGTCTGTGATTTTGCAAGATTAAACGAACGATTATATTAGCGTAATAACTTGTCAAATCGTATTTATGCGCAAATTTTTGTATAAAATTGACGGCTAGATGTTTAGTTTGTATAAATTTTTCATACATTTATCTCACATTTTGTATTTTATTTAACCCAAATAATCGTCTATTTTTTTTGTTACAACTATTATAGCGGTTAGATCTGATTTCTGTAACTGTCGTAACTAAAAAATTCCAGGATTTATTTTTTCTTTCTATTCCGATTCCGGGTTTTGTGCCGTCAGCACTACAAGTCAAAGGAAGGAGAAGGAAAGTTTTATTGAATAAAAAGACAGGCCTCTATCGGAGCAGGAATACCTGAGTTACCTAACCGGATTTTTATAAAACACTGATTTACAAGCAAAATCTTAATATGAGGGGTTCAGAAAATATCTGTTTTGTAGGAGTTCATATTTTTAAGGTCGCCGTTCGTTTCCCATGAAGTGCTAGCATCAGTCGAAGGTATTTGTGTTCGGTGACCATTGGAGCTCTGGCGAGTGGTATCTTACTTTTTTCTGAACGCCCTGGTGTCTGACGGAAATGTAACGTAAAGTTTTTTTGCGAAGTGAGGAGTTCCGCCGGTCAGTGAAAGAAAAAGCCAACTGACCGACAGAAGCGACCGGGTCACCGAACACGAACAAGTACAAAATGCCAGGTCTTTCCGGCAAAGCCAGAAAAAGATCAGCGTCCCTTCCGGGCTACGCTAATCCTTCGACGTTTTACCGATCCATTCACGGATACCGTTCTCGTCCATTCGGTTCAATAGCTTTCCCTCTTTCCAGTTCAGGTCGGGATAAGCCTTTTTCAATGCGCCGACACTGTTGGTAATGCCGCTTCCACCCGATGTAGCGAAAGGAATAAGAGTCTTACCTGCCAGGTGATGAGTTTCAATGAACGTATCGATAATACGTGGAGCAAGATTCCACCAGATCGGATAGCCGATAAAAATCACATCATAATCGGCAATATTCTTTTTCGCTTCCTGAATGGCCGGACGCGACTTCGGATCGTTCATCTCTACCGAACTACGCGACCTTTTGTCATTCCAGTCGAGATCGGCATTTGTATACGATTCGACAGGGGTTATCGCATAAAGTTCTCCACCCGTAACCCGGGCTAATTTCTCAGCTGCACGTGCCGTAGTTCCTGTCACCGAGAAATAGGCAACAAGCGGCTTGTTATCCGATTGTTTCATATTTTGTTTTTCTTGGGCATTCGAGGCAGTCGCCATTCCAACGACCACCAATAATACGAATATAAATTTATACATAGAAAGCCGGTTTTTATTTTTGAATTTTATTATATGCTTCATCGTTTACAGGTTCGAGCCACTCGTTAGAAGAGCCTTCTCCCGGAATCTCGAACGCCAGGTGAGCGAACCAACTGTCGGCTGCTGCCCCATGCCAATGTTTCACGTTAGCGGGAATATGGATCACTGTGCCGGGTAAAATTTCTACGGCCGGTTTACCCTCTTCCTGATACCAACCTCGTCCGGCAACACCGATAAGCATCTGTCCGCCTCCCTTTTTCGCGCGGTGGATATGCCAATTGTTCCGGCAACCCGGCTCGAACGTGACATTGGAAATATAAACCTGTTCACGCGATATAGGTGCAAGATAACTATTGCCGGTGAAATACCGGGCATAGGCCGCATTCGGTTCTCCGATGGGAAAGATCATCTCACGTTGGAAAGCAGCTTTCGCCTCCTCACCGTTCGTATCTTCGGCCCACACTTCCTTGGCAAGCCGGAACGCAGCCCAAGCTTTCGGCCAACCCGCATAAAAACCGATGTGCGTGATAATCTCTGCAATCTCTGTTCGGGTAATGCCGTTGTTCCGGGCCGATTGCAAATGGAATGTCAGCGAACTGTCCGTTATCCCCTGACTGATGAGTGAAGTGATTGTTACCAAACTACGGTCACGCAAGCCGAGTTTGTCCGTACGACTCCAAACTTCGCCGAAAAGAACGTCGTCATTGAGTTCTGCGAATTTGGGAGCGAATGTTCCCAACTGGTCACGCCCCGCTGTTTGTTTGATTTTTTCCTGTGCCATACCGATTGTTGTTAAAATACTGAATACTAAAAATAAATAGATCTTGTTCATAATGGTATTTATTGGATAAAGTTATGTTTCAAGAATAGTTATCCGACAAGGATTTTCCTTTTCACGAACAGCATACATAGTCAATACACCGGGTTCACGACGCAAGGATATTTCACCGACTTCAGTAGCATATTTCAGATAGGCGTCGAGATATTCCGGCCGAACTTCAATTTTCGACAAGCGCACGATACCGTCCGAAGCCATAGTAATCCTGATAAATTTTACCGGTACACCGCCGACAACCGTATTCACAGCTACATCGCTCGTAACAACAACTCCAGCGCTTACCACTGCATTATTCAATAAAAATTCTACATACAAAAATACTGCGTTGCAAAAAAGTCTTCGTATCTAAATTACAGATTCTTATACCATTTTTCCGTTTTAACCCGTTTTACCATTCAATTGAAGAAGCCACTATTACCGGATTTTACAGATTATCGACCAAAAGTGTCGATTTATGGAACGAGCGCAGGATTTCAATTAAAAAAAATACAATTTCGACACTTTTCTTTGCAAACGTCTGCACAATTATATGTCCTTTGATCTATTTTTTTATTTGCCGCAAAAGGTTATCTTTGTCCGGTTTATGCGCTAAACGAGTGGTGATTAGCAATATATTAATCTATAAAAGCGATAAAAATGGTATATTCACAGGAAGTACAACACATGTGTGTTGTCAAAAAAGGTCCGAACCATGGACCGGCCCCAATTCCTGAAGAAGGCAAATGGGTGAAAGCAAAAGAAATCAAAGACATCTCAGGTTTAACCCACGGTATCGGTTGGTGTGCTCCTCAGCAGGGGACTTGTAAACTGACCCTGAATATCAAAGAAGGGGTAATCGAAGAAGCCTTGGTGGAAACTATCGGTTGTTCAGGAATGACCCACTCGGCAGCTATGGCTGCAGAAATCCTGCCGGGCAAAACGATTCTCGAAGCATTGAATACCGACCTGGTTTGCGATGCGATCAACACAGCTATGCGTGAATTATTCCTGCAAATCGTATATGGACGTTCACAGAGTGCTTTCTCTGAAGGCGGACTGGTGATCGGTGCAGGCCTCGAAGATTTGGGTAAAGGTCTGCGCAGCCAGGTGGGAACCATGTTCTCTACCAAAGCAAAAGGCGTTCGTTACCTGGAACTGGCTGAAGGATATGTAACCCGTTTGGCTCTCGACGAAGACGACGAAGTATGCGGATACGAATTCGTACGCCTCGGTGTTATGATGGACCTGATCAAAAAAGGCACCGACGCTAACGAAGCATTGAAGAAAGCCACTTCAAACTACGGACGTTTCGCCAATGCAGCTAAATATATTGACCCACGTCACGAATAAAACAGGAGGAACACACTATGGCAAAAAGAGAAGTAAAATTTGAAAGTCAGGATCGTCGGATCGCTCAGATCAACAAAGTATTGAACTCCTATGGCATCGCTTCTATCGAAGAAGCCGAAGCAATTTGCGACGCAAAAGGAATCGATCCTTATCTGGAATGTGAACAGACTCAGAATATCTGTTTCGAAAATGCAAAATGGGCCTACGTAGTCGGGGCTGCTATTGCAATCAAGAAAAATTGTATCCATGCGGCCGATGCTGCCGAAGCTATCGGCGAAGGCCTGCAGGCTTTCTGTATTCCCGGATCGGTAGCCGACGACCGCAAAGTAGGCCTGGGCCACGGTAACCTCGCAGCCCGTCTGCTACGCGAAGAAACACAGTGCTTCGCTTTTCTGGCAGGCCACGAATCCTTCGCGGCTGCTGAAGGTGCTATCAAAATCGCTGAAATGGCCAACAAAGTTCGGAAAAATCCGTTGCGGGTGATCCTGAACGGCCTGGGAAAAGATGCTGCTATGATCATCTCCCGGATCAACGGTTTTACTTACGTACAAACCGAATTTGATTACTATACCGGCGAACTGAAAGTTGTTAAAACCAAAGCTTACTCCGACGGCCCCCGGGCAAAAGTAAACTGCTACGGAGCCGACGATGTACGCGAAGGCGTCGCTATCATGTGGAAAGAAGACGTTGACGTTTCTATCACAGGTAACTCTACAAACCCGACACGTTTCCAGCATCCGGTTGCAGGTACATACAAGAAAGAACGTCTTGAAGCAGGTAAGAAATACTTCTCAGTTGCTTCCGGTGGTGGTACAGGACGTACACTTCACCCGGACAACATGGCAGCAGGTCCTGCTTCCTACGGTATGACAGATACATTAGGACGTATGCACTCTGATGCACAGTTCGCAGGTTCTTCTTCCGTACCGGCTCACGTAGAGATGATGGGT
>OIWQ01001660.1_pt1 | contig 25799 bp, 20 predicted proteins | sample 1587571 | NCBI WGS metagenome assembly OIWQ01 (sample SAMEA3888910, study PRJEB22519) | human gut metagenome | biome: human gut; feature: human-associated habitat; material: faeces | place: Denmark | collected 2010 | reverse complement strand
CTGGTTCCGGCAGGCACCGGGCACGCCACCGTAAGCTGGATCGTGCCGGAGTAATCGCAGTCATCGGTGGAACCTTTTAATTTCAGGTATACAATCGCGAATATTTTGGCGGATGGCGTAACGCTTCTCCGCCCTACAATGAACATGAAGGAGCGGTCATGACCAAGCACTATGATTACATCGCTATTGGCGGCGGCAGCGGCGGTATTGCCTCCATTAACCGTGCAGCAATGTACGGCCAGAAATGCGCGCTGATTGAAGCCAAAGAGCTAGGCGGCACCTGCGTTAACGTTGGCTGCGTACCGAAAAAAGTGATGTGGCATGCCGCACAGGTCCGCGAAGCAATCCACATGTACGGGCCGGATTACGGTTTCGACACCACCATCAATAAGTTCGATTGGGATAAACTGATCGCCACGCGTACCGCTTATATTGATCGCATTCATACCTCGTACGACAACGTGCTGGGCAAAAATAATGTCGATGTGATTAAAGGCTTTGCCCGCTTTGTGGATGCCAAAACCATTGAAGTGAACGGTGAAACCATTACTGCCGATCATATTTTGATTGCTACCGGTGGTCGCCCGAGCCATCCAAGCATTCCGGGTGTGGAATACGGTATCGACTCCGACGGTTTCTTTGAGCTGCCCGCGCTGCCAAAACGCGTGGCCGTTGTTGGTGCAGGCTACATCGCCGTTGAACTGGCGGGCGTAATTAACGGTCTGGGTGCACAAACGCATCTGTTCGTGCGTAAACACGCGCCGCTGCGCAGCTTCGACCCAATGATCGTCGACACGCTGGTTGAGGTGATGAACGCCGAAGGCCCGACTCTGCATACTCACGCGATACCAAAAGCGGTCGTTAAAAACGCTGATGGCAGCCTGACCCTGCAACTGGAAGATGGTCGTAGCGAAACGGTAGATTGCCTGATTTGGGCGATCGGTCGTGAACCTGCCACCGACAACTTCAACCTGGCGGTTACTGGCGTGAAAACCAACGAAAAAGGCTACATCGTCGTTGATAAATTCCAGAACACCAGCGTGCCGGGTATTTATGCCGTCGGCGATAACACCGGGGCCGTTGAGCTGACGCCGGTTGCCGTTGCCGCGGGCCGTCGTCTGTCCGAGCGTCTGTTTAACAATAAGCCGGACGAACATCTGGACTACAGCAACATCCCGACCGTGGTCTTCAGCCATCCGCCTATTGGTACCGTGGGCCTGACCGAGCAGCAGGCTCGCGAACAGCACGGCGATGATCAGGTGAAAGTGTATAAATCATCGTTTACCGCGATGTATACCGCTGTCACCACCCACCGTCAGCCGTGCCGCATGAAGCTGGTTTGCGTCGGTCCGGAAGAGAAGATTGTCGGTATTCATGGCATTGGTTTTGGGATGGATGAAATGCTGCAAGGCTTCGCGGTCGCTCTGAAAATGGGCGCAACCAAGAAAGACTTTGATAACACCGTTGCCATTCACCCAACGGCATCTGAAGAGTTCGTGACCATGCGTTAATCAATAAAAAACCGGATGGCACTTTGCCATCCGGTTTTCTCTTATTTACCCTGCATATACGGTGTATATACCCCATTAAGGCTTTCGAGGAATGCCACGATATCGTCGATATCTTCCTGCGGTAGTTCTTTACCCACCTGATAACGCAGCATCAGTTTTACCGCGCCGTCGAGCGTAGGCACATCACCGCGATGGAAATAAGGCGCAGTCAGCGCAACGTTACGCAATCCAGGGACTTTCTGACGCAGCTTGTCACGTAATTCATTGGTGACGTTCATGCGGCCAATATCTGCAGCAGTGACCTCGCCGAAATTAAAGTCCTTTTTCAGCCCCAATGGCTCAAATGAACGTCCGCCTAAAATAATACCGCCATGACAGGTCGCGCACTTATTATCTTTAAACAACTGATAGCCATGTTTTTGCTGAGCGGTTAAGGCCGCTTCATCACCACGCAGCCATTTATCAAACGGCGAATTTGGCGTAATCAGCGTTTTCTCAAACTCAGCAATCGCATCGGTAATATTATCCCCACTGAATCCCTGCGGATAAACGGCAATGAACTCTTGCTTAAGTTGCGGATCCTTGTCCAGTTTCTGGATAATTTCATCCCAGGATTTAGACGCCATTTCGATAGGGTTCAACGGTGGACCACCGGCCTGCGCCTGCAATGTTGGCGCACGGCCATCCCAGAATTGCTCAACGTTAAAGACCGAGTTAAATACCGTTGGCGCATTGATAGGGCCAACCGCGCCGCCTACACCGATTGACGTTTTCCGGCCATCCACGCCGCCCGCATTCAGGGCGTGACAGTGCGCGCAAGAAATCGTGCTATCGCCGGAAATACGCGGGTCATGGTAAAGCGTAAAACCAAGCGCTACTTTGCGGGCATCGGTCGGGATGCTTTCCGGTATCGGCTGTACAGGTTCATTACGATGCTGCGTGGCAGTATCGTTACTGGCGTAGTACTGCTCACGCTGTTTCGCAATCCAGCCCAGGATCTCTGCTCGCTCCGTATCGCTTACCTTGCCAGCCCAGTGCAGTGCGGTATAACGCGTCGGCGGCATGGTGTCGTACTGCATCACCCACTCAATTTTATTCAGATCGCTTTGCGAAACGGGTTTATCCGCGACCAGCGCCGCACGAACGGCCTCCAGATTGAATGATTTGTATCCCAGTTGAATATCGTAATTCATCAACTGCTTAGCGACGGGAAAAGAGGAATAGAAAGGTAATTCAGCCGAAGGAGTGTGACAATAATCGCATCCTTTTTCACGTAAGAACCCCAGTACTTTATTATTTTCTTCCAGCGTAGAGGCCTGAACATCAGCCTGTTTACTCCGTTGATTATCGTGATACCACACATAACCGGATAATCCAAAATAACAAATCGCGACGCCAGCTATGGCAATCACGGTAAGACGGGTAATGATTTTCATTATTTTACCCTCACCGTTGTGAGTTATTGTGACCCAGAAAATTAGAATAATTAATAGACAGTCTTTGTCAGACCTGACCATCATAGGAAATGAGGGGATTACTATTTTGATAAGTATCAAGCAATTACATGGAGGAGAACTATCGATAGAATAGCCTGTGCCTATTATAGAGTTAAACGTTACCAGGTTGTGTTCACACCTCGTTGCAATCGAATGTTCTGAAAATGGAATATCCTCAGGTTGTGCAGAATTCGGAATTCTGCATTATTTTCATTGGGATAGATTTATTTTTTGGATATTGCGCAGCACTAAAATGTGATCGACCGCACGCTTTACTCACCAGATACCGAAGCGAATGTCTACGCTTAATTGACGAGCGGGCAATAGCCTTAATCTTTCAACGTCCATCGGAGGTCTTTCTCATTATGCTCAACCAGAAACTACCCCACGCCCCTTCTGAAGAAATGACGATCGACATCGATCTGCTTTATGAAATGGATCCGTGTGAGTTAAAGCTGGATGAAATGATTGAGGCGGAGCCTGAACCAGAGATGATTGAAGGGTTACCCGCCTCAGATGCGTTAACTCCCGCCGATCGTTACCTCGAGCTGTTCGAACACGTTCAGTCGTCGAAACTGTTTGCCGATAGCAAAACCTTCCCCGACTGTGCGCCGAAAATGGATCCGCTGGATATTTTGATCCGCTATCGCAAGGTTAAACGCCACCGCGACTTTGATCTGCGACGCTTCGTCGAGAACCACTTCTGGCTCCCGGAAACGCCCTCCAGTGAATATGTTTCTGACCCGGCAAATTCGCTGAAAGAGCATATCGATCAACTGTGGCCAGTGCTGACGCGCGAACCACAGGACCACATTCCCTGGTCCTCGCTGCTGGCGTTACCGCAGTCATATATTGTGCCCGGCGGACGTTTTAGTGAAACCTACTACTGGGATTCCTACTTCACCATGCTGGGTCTGGCGGAGAGCGGTCGCGAAGATCTGCTGAAATGTATGGCGGACAACTTTGCCTGGATGATTGAAAACTATGGTCACATCCCGAACGGTAACCGTACTTACTACCTGAGTCGCTCGCAGCCGCCGGTCTTTGCGCTGATGGTCGAACTGTTTGAAGAGGATGGCGTACGCGGCGCGCGTCGTTACCTTGATCATCTAAAAATGGAGTACGCGTTCTGGATGGATGGCGCAGATTCCCTGGTACTCAACCAGGCCTACCGTCACGTGATCAGAATGTCGGACGGCTCCCTGCTCAACCGCTATTGGGACGATCGTGATACGCCGCGCGATGAGTCGTGGCTTGAAGACGTCGAGACCGCCAAGCATTCGGGTCGCCCACCCAATGAAGTGTATCGGGATTTGCGCGCGGGCGCGGCCTCCGGCTGGGATTACTCCTCGCGCTGGCTACGCGATGCAGGCCGTCTTGCCAGCATACGCACCACTCAGTTCATCCCTATTGACCTGAACGCATTCCTCTACAAGCTGGAGAGCACTATCGCCAATATTTCCGCACTGAAAGGCGACAAAGACACTGAAGCGCAGTTTCGCCAGAAAGCCAATGACCGCCGCGATGCGGTGAATCGCTATCTCTGGGACGATGAAAACGGCTGCTATCGCGATTACGACTGGCGGCGCGAACAAATGGCCCTGTTCTCTGCCGCCAGTATTGTGCCGCTGTATGTCGGCATGGCAACGCATGAACAAGCCGACCGACTTGCCAATGCGGTCCGCAGTCGCCTGCTAACCCCCGGAGGGATTTTAGCCACGGAGCATGAAACGGGTGAGCAATGGGATAAACCCAACGGCTGGGCGCCGCTGCAGTGGATGGCGATCCAGGGTTTCAAACTTTACGGCGACGACCATCTCGGGGATGAAATCGCCCGTAACTGGTTGAAAACGGTGAATCTCTTTTATCAGGAACACCACAAGCTTATCGAAAAATACCACATCGCCGACGCCGCGCCGCGCGAAGGCGGCGGCGGAGAATATCCGTTACAGGACGGCTTTGGCTGGACCAATGGCGTGGTGCGCCGACTCATCGGTCTGTATGGCGAACCCTAGCAGCTGACAGTCTGAATTATCAGACCGTCAGTTAATCGCATCGTACAGTTCGGCGTGAATTTTTTGCCATTTCTTGTTCTCTGGGCTTGGCTGCGCGCGAACGCGTAGCTCGGCCTGTTCAAGGTCATACTGCTGACGCGCGACAACCGCCGGCACCGAGCAAAAACTTTGCAGATAGCTTTTATGCAGCGATGTGAGTGACGCCCCATTCGCCATCGCATGGCTGACCGTGGTCATAAACTGCCGACATGGCTTACTCTCACTCATCTGCGAAGGGTAACGCAGCAGCAGCCTCAACACCTCGGTATTGCCTGCCGAGAATGCCTGCTCCGTCCACGCCAGCTTCCAGTCCATCCCGCCCTGCAGGAAAAGTGACGTCACACGGGTGTCGTTGCGCTCGATAGCCGCGCGCATGTTAAAGGCATCCCAAGTGATGCCCATTCGGGTCACCGACTCCCGCGCACCAGGGGCATCACGCCGTGGCTCCTCCTGCACGATTTCAACAGATTGCCCGGAAGACGCTTGTGGCGCTGGCGAAATGAATAACCAGAACGCGCCCAGCGAAATCACCAGCACCATCACACCGACCGCTACCCACAACATGCCGGAAATCAGCTGTTCACGTTCTTCCGCCGTGCGCCTGGCCCGCTTCTCCGGCGGATCGATACTGTCTGCGATTTCCTGTTTATCGCCCCCCGCCTGCTCGTCTTTTTGCTTTGCGCTTTCCCAAAACTGGCGAACCGTCGCCTCATCGGACTCCAGATACGACGCAGGATTAATGCGCGTACGCCGTTCTTCAAATGCCCGCTGCACAGGGTGAGTAATCTGTCGGTACTGGCAATCCAGCAACAGCAGCTGTACTGAGGTTAGCGGCTGCTGCGCGATAACGCAGTTACGGGCCAGGCGGCAGTCATCCAGGAACATCCTCAGCGTGATACGTGGCTCAACAAACGACATGAGCACCGAGGTGTCGTTAAAAATCTCGCTAAAATGCCGAACGAATAACTTCTTATCGACAACCATCAGCGCCAGTTCGCTAAACATCATGCCGTCCAGCGCATCCCGACTTTCACCCAGCTTCAACCAGCGACGCAGACGTTCACCGCCAAAGTGCTGTTTCAGGAAGCTGTTGAGCGGATGTTGATCCGGCCATACCCGCGCAATCAGGGATTTGAGGGTTAATTCTATTGCGCGAAGCTGACGCTGCGCCCGCATCTGCGCATCCGGCTCTGCACGTTCAATCTCGGTTGGATACTTCAGGAGGGGCTGTTGCTGGCGCAACTGTTCCAGAGAAGCGACAAAGCGCAGCGCAGAAATCAGCTGATTTTCACTGACGTCCTGGCCATTTTCATATTGCGGCACGCTCTGCTGAAGATGGCGTAGCCGCAACGTGAACTGACTCAATTGCGCGTCATTCATCTGCAACCGCCTGGCGACAACGCCCCAACCTCCCAGATTCAATCGCGCCTGGTCAAGCTGCTCGAGAAACCAGCGTGGATCTTTACCCTCTGCGACGCGCACGCCAAGCATCAGCAAAATTTCTACCGAAGCCTGCCGGATTATCCCCAAACAATGTTCGAATGGTGTACATGTCGCCTGTAACGCGCTATTGGTCATTATCTTCCCTAAAAGGACCCAAAAAGTGCGGCCTCACAATGGTGTGTAGTTATCTTTTTTAAATGCAGCGCTGTGCCGCCACAGACTAAAACACATTCATATAGCAAATAAATATGTTTTACAGTGACTTCCACACAATCATTGAAAATTATTCTGGAGATAAGCCTGTGCCTGTACTGAAAACCTCGCGTTTGATCTGCCGCCCGCTCACACATGACGATTGGGCGTTTTTCTTAACGCTACAGCAGAACGCAGATGTGATGCGCTTTGTCGCTGACTCGCGTACCGAAGAGGAGATACGGACAGTCTTTGACTCCCGCTTGCCTGAATGGTCTCCCGGCAGTCCACACTGGCTGTGCCTGGTCCTGTGCGATAAGGCATCGGGCGTACCGCTTGGGGTAACCGGATATATTCAGGATAGAAATGAATGTGCCGAGGTCGGCTTTCTGCTCACTCCCGAGGCGCAGGGCAAAGGTTATGGCGCTGAATCCCTGCATGCCGTTTGCGATTATGCGTTTACCGCCGGAGGACTACGCCGACTGACGGCCTGCGTCACCGCAGGAAACGATGCCTCACGGCGTCTACTGGAAAAGGTCGGGTTCATTCTCGAAGGCACGCTGCGAGAAAGCTACTGGCTACATCAAACCTGGCATGATGACTGGATTTTCGGCCTGTTAAAACATGAATATCAGCCGCCCAAGCCATCAGGCGTTTTGCTGTAAAAAATGGCTGGATGGCGGCTGGCGTAACGGGGTGTGTTTCTTAAAATAGGTCTTTTTGTACAGAGATTATTATGCCGCTACATTCGACGCAGTTCACGCCCGCCTGTATCGCATTTATTAAGCAATGGCAGGGCCTGTCGCTGGAAAAGTATCAGGACAAAAAGGGGATCTGGGTCATTGGCTACGGGCACGAAATCACCGCAGATGAATCCTTTGATGCCCCAATTATGCTGATGCAAGCCGAAACATTGCTGTTCGCGGATATAAATATCTGCGAGGCATTCATCCATAAGGAAATGCCGCAAATACAAGATCGGTTTCAACAAGAAGCGTTAATTGCATGGATGCTCAGCGTGGGGATTAGCCGGTTTTGCAGTGCTGAATTCTGGCCGGGGGCTATTTCACAGCCAGAAACAGTCTGACTGTGAAATATTTTCCCATTATAGGGTGTCGTTTAGCATCATTGCCGCCTGCGTACGGTTTTTTACCTCCAGGCGCTGATACAGCGATTCAAGATGGGCTTTTACCGTTCCGGTGCTGATATTTAATAATCGACCAATTTGTTTATTAGATTCTCCGGCGGCCAGCATCGTCAGAATCTCCCGCTGACGCGCGCTGAGCAATCTGATATTTTGCCCGCCACATTCGGTCGCTGTGATGCAATCTCTGGGGATAAACATCATACCTATCGCGACGCTATTGAGTGCCAGCGTGAAGGTTTCCGCATCAGAGTCGCGCGGAACAATGGCCAGCACGTTTAATTGCGTGACTTCCTGTAGCCATTTTTTACGGCAGTCCGTTGCGGTTACCAGCACTTTTACCTTCGCAAAGCGCTCTGCTATCTGTTGCAGCAAGCTACGGCAGAACTCAGCGTCAAAATCTCCATCCAGCATTACCAGTGCATCAGGATTGTCTTCCAGCGTCCGCCAAAGATCATCTGCCTGACTGACACCCTGAACATTCACTCCTGGAATACGCTCTTGCAAAATTACATTCATTCCATGAATAAATATTGACTGCCTGTCAAACATTATTAACTGCATTATTTATCTCCGTCTGAATAAGATATTAGCCTTAACACGCGGAAGGGTATTATCCGAGGGGCAAAATATGAAGTCACCATTTGGCGGAGGCCATTTTACCGATAGACGGAGAAGAAAGAAGCAGACGTTATAAATAATTACAACTGAAACCAAAGAATCACACAAAGGATCAAAATCGGGATCAAATATTCAGAAAATCCTTAATATTTGATGTTCAAAACTGGATTGCTAATATTAATAATCCAAAGTTTATATTCTTAGCTAAAAATAAGGAACTCACGATAACAGACAAATATGTTACAAAACAAAATATCGCATTAAATGATCATACGGACATGAGAATGGGAAGGTGATCATGGTTTCTGATGCAACAAATCCACTCCCGAAGAAGAATGAACTCTTCAGAACGTTTATCCCCGATCTCTTTCAGCACCGCGATCGCGGTATCAGATTCCAAATAATACCGGCAAACGCCATCAGCTATATTTTGACCTCTGATGGCGCGCCAGTTTTCGATTGCTCAAAAGGCTAAGTAAGAGGCAGTCGATTACAGGAACATCCCGCCAGAGACTTCGATACGCTGTGCCGTCATCCAGGCCAGCTCATCGCTGAGCAACGCAGCAATGGCGTCGCCAATATCGTCCGGTAACCCAACACGCCCCAGCGCCGTCTGCGATGCAATGTAGGCATTCAATTGCGCATTATCCCGCACGTTTCCGCCGCTAAAATCCGTCTCGATTGCCCCAGGCGCAATAATATTCGCCGTAATGCCGCGCTCTCCCAGCTCTTTCGCCTGATAACGGGTTAACACCTCCATCGCCCCTTTCATGGCAGCGTAAGCGCTGTAACCCGGTAGCGCAAAGCGCGACAATCCGGTCGAGACATTAAGAATGCGTCCGCCGTTGTTGATCAGCGCCAGCAGGTTCTGTGTCAGGAAAAAAGGTCCTTTAAAATGGATGTCCAAAAGCTGGTCAAATTGCGCTTCAGTGAACGCCGGATAAGGCGCGTTAATGCCAACTCCGGCATTGTTCAATAAATAATCAAAGGTGTCGCTTTGCCAGTGCGTTTGTAGGGTTTCCTGCACCTGTTTGACAAACTGAGGGAAAGTGGAAATATTTCCGACGTTCAACGGTAATGCTGCAGCTTTACCGCCAGATTGGCGAATTTCATCTACAACCTGCTGCGCTTCTTTTTCATTGCTGTTCCACGTCAGGATGACACCAATGCCTTTACTCGCCAGCTTTAGCGCCGCGTTTTTACCGAGTCCACGGCCGCCGCCGGTCACCAATGCGATACGTTGCGTCATAAGAAACCTCATTTCAGGTGTTGTGAAGATTGAGACAAAGCTTATTAGGTGGTAGAAAAACAATAAATACCGCTAACTGCGCATTACTGTTTCATTTAGAACAACAATAGGGCATGAGAATGGATAAAATTCACGCAATGCAGTTGTTCATCCGCGTCGCAGAACTGGAGAGCTTTTCGCGCGCGGCAGACACCCTCGGACTTCCTAAAGGTAGCGTATCGCGCCAGATCCAGGCCCTGGAAAATCATCTGGGCACACAGTTGTTGCACCGCACAACCCGCCGCGTTCAGCTCACGCAAGACGGCATGATCTATTACGAACGAGCGAAAGATTTGTTGAGCAATCTCGATGAACTGGATGGGCTATTCCATCACGACCCGGCCAGCATCAGCGGCAAGCTGCGCGTCGATATGCCGGTTGGTGTGGCGAGAAATCTGGTGATGCCCCGCTTACCGGCCTTCTTGCATCAGTATCCGGGACTTGAGCTCGAACTTAGCAGCAGCGACCGCCTGGTGGACTTGATCCGCGAAGGCTTCGACTGTGTGGTACGCGTGGGAACGCTGAAAGATTCAGGGCTGATTGCGCGCCCGCTGGGGAAACTCACGCAGATTAACTGCGCCAGCCCGCAATACCTCGCCCGCTTTGGTTATCCGGAAAGCCTGGAGGATTTAGCCTCGCATGCGGTGGTGCACTACTCAGTCAATTTGGGAACGCGTGCGCAAGGCTTTGAAGTGGCGACAGACAACGGTGTTAAATGGGTTAAAACCGGCGGCATGCTGACGGTGAACAGTACCGAAACGTATCATGCGGCATGTCTTGCCGGTCTGGGCATTATTCAGGTACCGCGCGTGGGCGTGCGTGATGCCCTGCGCGCCGGTACGCTGATTGAAGTATTGCCGCAATATCGCGCCGAACCATTACCGGTTTCATTGCTCTATCCGCATCGCCGTAACCTCTCCCGCCGCGTACATCTGTTTATGGAATGGCTGACCGGCGTGATGAAAGACTATGTGGACTGACAAGCTATACTGTCCTGAGAATGAACAGAACAAGGATTACTGCCCTGATGACGCAGGAAAAAGAGATTAAACGCCCCATTCAGGAACTTGAGCACGCACCAATCCCAAAAATTGAGACCCTGGAGCGTAAGAATACAGAAACCAACGGTAAGACCAACCAGGCGCTGAAAACCGCCCTGACCTTCGCCGATAAAATTCAACGTCAGCCCATGATTGCCCATCTGATTCGCGCCGCGGAGAGATTTAACGATCGTATGGGAAATCAGTTTGGCGCCGCCATTACCTACTTCTCGTTTCTGTCGATGATCCCTATCCTGATGGTGTCGTTTGCCGCCGCGGGTTTTATTCTCGCTTCGCACCCTACGCTGTTGCAGGATATCTTCAGCAAAATCCTGCTCAACGTCAGCGATCCGACGCTCGCCTCCACGCTGAAAAACACCATCAATACCGCCGTTCAGCAACGCACCACCGTCGGTCTGGTGGGTCTTGCCATCGCGCTCTATTCCGGAATTAACTGGATGGGAAACCTGCGCGAAGCTATTCGTGCCCAATCGCGGGATGTCTGGGAGCGGACCCCACAGGATCAGGAAAAAATTTGGGTCAAATATCTGCGTGATTTTGTCTCATTGATTGGTTTACTGATTGCGCTGATTGTTACGCTGTCCATTACCTCCATCGCCGGTTCCGCCCAGCAGATGATTATCTCTGCGCTGTATCTCGACGGCATCGAATGGCTGAAGCCCGCCTGGCGGCTGATCGGCCTGACCATCTCTATTTTCGCCAACTACTTGCTGTTCTTCTGGATTTTCTGGCGGCTACCGCGTCACCGACCGCGCAAAAAAGCGCTCATTCGCGGCACGTTTATCGCGGCACTGGGGTTTGAAGTCATCAAAATGATCATGACGTACACGCTGCCATCACTGGTGCAATCGCCGTCAGGCGCGGCGTTTGGTTCCGTACTTGGCCTGATGGCGTTCTTCTACTTCTTCGCCCGTCTGACTCTGTTTTGCGCTGCCTGGATTGCCACAGCGGAGTACAAAGACGACCCGCGTATGCCGGGGAAAACCCACCGCTAATCTTTGTTAACTGCCGGATAACGCTGCGCTTATCCGGCCAACCCAATGCTTACGTCGAAATTCTGCGCATTATCAGAATTAAAATCCAGCCCGTAACTTTTGTTTAACCAAAAACCAGTTTTATCATCCAAGTTTTAAATTATGTGAAGCATTTCATGGAAGTGAAATCTCCAGCCTAAAAATTATCCCCTTTTTGCTCTGTTTTTGACCGATCGCATGGTTTGTTACAGATTGAAATGTCTCTTTTGCTGTGCGTAATATGACCTTTCGTTCGACCAAAAATAAGAAAATATTATGCAAGCAACAGCCACAACGCTCGACAACGAACAGGAACACACCCCGGTCAACTCGCGCAATAAAGTCGTCGTCGCCTCACTCATTGGCACTGCCATTGAGTTCTTCGACTTCTATATCTACGCCACCGCCGCGGTGATCGTGTTCCCCCATATCTTCTTCCCACAGGGGGATCCGACCGCGGCAACGCTGCAGTCCCTCGCCACCTTTGCTATCGCCTTTGTGGCACGGCCTATCGGTTCTGCTGTGTTCGGGCATTTTGGCGATCGCGTAGGGCGTAAAGTCACGCTGGTTGCCTCACTGCTCACTATGGGGATCTCGACGGTTGTCATTGGCCTGCTGCCGGGCTATGAAACTATCGGTATTTTCGCCCCGCTGCTGCTGGCGCTGGCGCGTTTTGGTCAGGGTTTAGGACTGGGCGGTGAATGGGGCGGCGCGGCGTTACTGGCGACGGAAAACGCACCGCCGCGTAAACGCGCGCTGTACGGATCATTCCCGCAGTTGGGCGCACCTATCGGCTTCTTCTTTGCCAACGGCACTTTCCTGCTGCTCTCCTGGCTGCTGACCGACGAGCAGTTTATGAGCTGGGGCTGGCGCGTACCGTTCATCTTCTCTGCGGTGTTGGTGATTATCGGTCTGTACGTTCGCGTTTCGCTGCATGAATCCCCGGTCTTTGCCAAAGTGGCTGCGGCGAAAAAACAGGTGAAAATCCCGCTGGGTACCCTGCTGACAAAACATGTCCGCGTGACGATCCTCGGCACGTTCATCATGCTGGCGACCTATACGCTGTTCTATATCATGACCGTCTATTCCATGACGTTCAGCACCGCCGCGGCGCCTGTAGGGCTTGGCCTACCGCGTAATGAAGTGTTGTGGATGCTGATGATGGCGGTTATTGGCTTTGGCGTCATGGTGCCGGTGGCGGGCCTGCTGGCCGATGCGTTTGGTCGTCGCAAGAGCATGCTCATCATCACCACGCTTATTATTCTGTTTGCGCTGTTTGCCTTTAAACCGCTGCTCGGCTCTGGCAATCCGGTGCTGGTGTTCGCCTTCCTGTTGCTTGGTTTGAGCCTGATGGGTTTGACATTTGGTCCGATGGGCGCGCTACTGCCGGAGCTGTTCCCGACCGAAGTGCGCTACACGGGGGCGTCGTTCTCGTACAACGTTTCGTCGATTCTTGGTGCTTCCGTTGCCCCTTACATTGCCGCATGGCTGCAGGCGAATTACGGCCTGGCGGCGGTCGGTACGTATCTGGCATCAATGGCGGCGTTAACGCTGATTGCGCTGCTGTTAACCCACGAAACCCGCCATCAATCATTGTGATTCTTTGGTTGTAAGCACCGTCTGCGGCCTACGTTGAGCATGAAATGTAGGCCGCAGAAGCGAAGCGTTAGCGCCATCCGACAACGGCAAAAATCACTTCTTCATTTGCGACAAAATGGTCCGGCATTGATTAGCGTCTCCTTCAGAAGGTGAAATCAGCGCCAGCAAGGCCGCCGCGGGCGTCACTAACGTTGCCAGCGCGGCAGCAACCGCACCGCGCGCAATCAGCGGCCCGGCCTTCACACCGGCCTGCGGATTCTTAAAGGTGCCGCGAACATACAGCGGCGAACGCAGGGTAATAATACGAATGCCTTTGCTCTCCGGATCGATGGTTAAATCCAGTTGCTCCGACGCAAAACTCGCCGTACCAGTGACATTAATGACCGCGTTTTCCGTGTCGAAGGCAAAAATCTGCGGGCGGGCTACGCCGTTAACAATATCCAGATTCGCCGCCGCGCAGTTCACCCGCACCTCGTCATCACCAAATATCTGTCCAACAAGATAGTTGCCCAGATTCAAGCCAACAATTTCCATCAGATTCCGGCTGATCAAACCGTCGTTCATCAGCAGCTTCAGGTTGCCATTGCTGTTACCAAGCAGCGCCGCTACCGAGTTTCCGCTCCCGCTAAACCTGGCGTCACCGTTCATTTCACCGAGCGTTTTCTGCATCAGCTCCACATCCGGCATCAGCGCTTTTAGCTTCAGGCGGCGAGCCTGGATGTCCGCCTGCCCCCGCATCGGCTTTTTATCCCCTTCCAGATGGATGCTGGAGACAATGCTGCCTCCCGCGAGGCCAAATTTCAGCGGCTGCAGGCGCAGGTCGGCATTTTTCAGGATGATATGGGTGGAGAGATCGCTGATTGGCAGACTGCTGCCGTGCTCAATACGCCGTCCTTTGAAACGTACGTCAGCGTCCATCACGTTCCATTTGTCGGTTTCAAAACGGTCATACGGCAAAACCTTGTCCGCGGGCTGGACGCTCTTCTCACCTTTGCGCTGTTCAGATTGTTTGGCCCGCTCGGCCCCTTTGCCTGAATCCACACCGATCAGCGGCCCCAAATCAGCCAGCCTCAGTTGGCGTGACTCAACATCCCCTTTCAGCATTGGGCGCGGCTTACCGGTGGTATAGGCCAGCGTTCCGTGAATATCGCTGTCGCCAATTCGGCCATTAAAATCGCGGTAATCAAAAACAGAGGATTTTTCCGGGTCAATTTTCGCGACCAGATGTCCGTCGGTTTCAAACGGCGGCGTATCCGGGAGCAGCACGCCGGTCAAATCGTACAAATCCCCTAGCGAATCTCCCGAGAATTTAAGCCGCAGATCCGCCCCGCCCATATTCATCGGATCGTTTATCGTACCCATAAACGCCACACGCGTATTACCCGAACGGAAATCAGCCTGAATCGGGAAAGGAGTTCCTTCACCGCGCAGTGCCAGCATTCCGCCTATCTTCCCGCTACCGCTTAGCGGTTCCCCGTTATATCGGCCTTGCGCTTTCAGGCCAAACACGTAGTCCTCAATGTGGGCGTTGCTCTCTTTACTTTTTGCGCCAGTCACTTCGCTAAAGGGCAACGGCTTACCCAGCGGATCGACCAGGATCTCAATCTCTGACTTCGTCACCTTATCGTTAATGGCGATGCGACCTTGGTCGAACAGAATGTTATCCAGCCGGAAAGACCAGGCTGATGGCGGCGCATTGGGATCGCGGTTTTCATCCCCTGCCAGGTTAAAGGTCCAGTTATTGTTTTTCTCCGACAGGCGGATAAGCCGCGCATCGGGTTTTACCAGCTTGATCCACGGGAGCCAGACGGTTTTTGTCAGCAATGCCAGTGGGGCGAGCGTGGCTTCAACGCGCGGGAGATGCACCATGGTGACGTCAGGAATGTCCGGCGGGTTGCCGAGGATGATATCCTCAGCATGAACATGCGGCCACGGAACCCAGCTACGCCAGCCGGTTTCCTGTTTTTGGCGTTCCCAAACCACGCCCAGGTCACCCCGTATGGCGAAGGGCCGGTTGAGTTCTGTAGAGACTTTCTGGTTGATGGTCGGTTTGAGCCGGTTCCAGTCAAATGTCGCAATCACGATGATGAGTACGACGATCAACAACAAGAAAACCCCTATTACTGAAGTGGTTATTTTGCCTGTTCTCGTCATGTTTAACCTCCTTACTTTCTTCCTTGCCTGTCCTAAAGATAGTCCAGCAGAGGAAAAGGAGGCGTTCTACATCCTTATCAAAGCGACAGAATTACGTCTTCAAGGGTATCCAGAGGCACTGGACGAGAGAGAAAATAGCCTTGCGCAGCGAAAGCCGGTGAGTTTTGCACATCACGCCACTCTTCCAGCGTTTCAACGCCTTCGACAATCACACCGCGGCAATAGCGGTTCATCAGCTGTAACAGCAGCGTAAAGAGATTGCGGCCCTCCGGCGTCTGGCGCAGCATGACAAACAGATCCCGCGCCACTTTGATATAGTCGTAACTCACTTCGCTCAGAGCCGAGAAGTTTGCCATTCCGGTACCAAAATCATCCAGCCAGAGCGGGCCAAACTCGCACATTGAGGCGAACGACGAACCTTTCGGCAAGCGGATATGCTCCACCAGTTCAAAGCGCAGCCACGGCAGACATTCGATGATTTTCAGGATTTCGGGATCCTGGCGCATTGCAATCAGCGTTGGCCCGTCGACATTCACGGATGCCAGCAGATCGTGGGCTTTGAAAAACGCCCCTTTTTGTTCAAGCTGTACAAGCTGCTCTTTCACCACATCTACACGATGTCGTACGGCCACTTCGGCGAAATAGCGGTCCGGCGCGATACGTTGGGAGGGGTTTTCAGGATGGCTCACGACGGTCAGCAGCTCAACGGCCATCAGCCGTCCGTTGGTCTGATAAATCGGCTGGTAGGTGTAAGCACGCTCGCACTGCAGCCAATAGCGTCTCTCCTGCAAGTTTTCAATACTCGCATCGAGCGTAATTAGCTGCTGGGTAACCTGCTTTATCATCTGAGATGTCCTGTAAATAAGAGTGTGACTGACCGGACTCGTCAAAGGTTATCGGCGCTCAGGCGAAGAACTTTACGTTCAGCCCTACGCAAAATAGAAACTAAGCGGCAAAAAACGACGCAGAACACGTGCTGGCTCAAAAAAATAATGGAACGATGTTTTAATATAGTTGACCACTTACCACCCACAGCGCACACTAACGCTAATTTTTTTCAGAGCAGGTTACGACTATGTCCAGAAAGATTGCCGTGATTGGCGAATGCATGATTGAGCTGTCACAGAAAGGCGCTGACGTTCAGCGCGGATTCGGTGGCGACACGTTGAATACATCCGTTTATATCGCCCGTCAGGTCGATGCTGCGGCACTTTCCGTACACTATGTGACTGCGCTGGGTACCGACAGTTTTAGCCAACAAATGCTGGAATCCTGGCAGAGCGAAAATGTGGATACCTCATTAACCCAACGCATGGAAAACCGCCTGCCGGGCCTCTATTACATTGAAACCGATAGCACCGGCGAGCGCACCTTCTATTACTGGCGTAATGAAGCCGCCGCAAAATTCTGGCTTGAGAGCGAACAGTCCGCCGCTATTTGCGAAGAACTGGCGACATTTGACTATCTGTATCTGAGCGGAATCAGCCTGGCTATTTTAAGCCCGGCAAGTCGTGACAAGCTGCTGTCGCTGCTGCAAGAATGCCGCGCCAACGGTGGAAAGGTCATTTTTGACAATAACTACCGCCCACGTCTGTGGAGCAGTAAAGAAGAGACCCAGCAGGTGTATCAGCAAATGCTGGAATGCACCGATATCGCGTTTCTGACGCTGGATGATGAAGACGCGCTGTGGGGTGAAAAACCGGTTGCCGAGGTGATTGCCCGTACTCACGCGGCTGGCGTACAGGAAGTGGTTGTGAAACGCGGTGCAGACTCTTGCCTGGTTTCCATCGCAGGCGAAGAACTCATCGACGTTCCGGCCGTAAAACTACCGAAAGAGAAGGTTATCGATACGACCGCTGCGGGAGACTCCTTCAGCGCCGGGTATCTGGCGGTACGTCTGACCGGTGGCGATGCCGCTGATGCCGCAAAACGCGGGCACCTGACGGCAAGCACCGTTATTCAGCATCGCGGGGCGATTATTCCTCGCGACGCCATGCCGCAGTAATCTGGCGTTCTGGCAGGCCGGATTAGACGTTAACGTCGCGTCCGGCCTGCAGGTCACGATTCCCTTATTGCACCGGCGGGATGTCCGTCACTTCAGGATGTGATTCATCCGTTTCTACCGACGTTGCCGCGGCGGTAACCGGCGCCATAATGCTATCCCACGTCGCCTGCAGATCCTTCATATTGAATTCAGGTTCACCCTTCGGCTGCAACAGAATTAACGCCATATCTTGCGACAGTTGCTGACGCAGGTCCTGATTCAGCATCTCAACACTCAGGTTGTTCAAGAAGCTCTGACGTAAACGCTGATACTGTTCAGGCGCAATATCTACGACCTGGTTTTGCAGCGAGCGCAAACGCTGGCTGATCAAAATATCGGTATCGGTGCGACCATAGGTGGCAAACAGCTTCTGCAGTTCCAGATTCTTTTGCGCCACCAGCGCATTAAACTCTTCTTCCGGCAGCCCCTTATCGCGCACTTTGGCCAGCTCACGCGCAACCGTGCTGAGGTTCGCGTTCAGCTTACCGTTCGGTGATTCAACGTTAATGGCACATTGCGCGCGCAGGAACAGCACCCGACAGTCAAAGCCAAGGCCAATGTCTTTGGCATTGTTTTTGGTGAGCTCCTGCTGAATGTGCCAGAACAACGCTTCACGGGCTAAATCAGCGCGCCAGTAACGTAACAGCGCGGCAGATTCACGGATCGGCTGCCACGGCGTATCCCACATAATAGACAGGCGATCCTGACGTACCGCATCGGTCATTATGCTTACGGCCTCTGCACGCAGCGGAGAGAGCGTGGGTACCGGCGCAGGCGTTTCGCGTTTACCTTTTAATTCGCCAAAGGTTTTATTGATTTGATCAGCCACGCTGCGCGCATCTACGTTACCGACGATAATCAGCGTCATCGCATCCGGGGTATACCATTTCTGGTAGAAGGACTGGATTTTCGTCGCATCAACAGGCGTTTTCAGCGGATCGGCAGGATCGTGACCCAGCAGCGTCGATCCCTTCAGACGATAGCGCCACCATCCCTCTTTGGTATCTGACGGCCAGGTTGCAACCATATCTTCGCTACTCAGCGCATGATTGACCGACTCAGGGGTGATGCTCAGATTACCGGAAATATTCGCCAGATAAGAAAGTGACTCTTTCAGCAGATCGTTGCGGCTGTTAGGCAGACTGAGGTTATACAGCGTGGAATCATAGGAAACGATAACGGGCGGCATGGGACGACTGGGATCGAACCCCTGCTGCCACAGAGAACGGGCTTGCGTAGCATCGAGGCCACCGCTTTGCGTCAGCGCGATACGCGGGATCGCATGGCTGAAACCACTCTGTTGTGTACTTTCGGTGAGTGAACCGGTATTGACCAGCAGGCGAACCTCAATACGGTCGCTGGGGCGCTGGGGAGTGGCTAAAACTTGCCACTGTAACCCATTTGCCAGCGTGCCCTGTTGCCACGCCGGGTCAGGCTGGAGCGCATCTGCCTGCACATAGCCAGCAGTGGCCATCATCAGCAAACCGCCCGCTAAAAGTCGAATTTTTGTGCCCTGCATGTGAACCCCTGATCAACTATCCTGGAAATAAAAAGACAGCCCGCGAGAGGACTCTCTGAATATGACGTTAAAAACACTTCGTGTTAGACCGCAAGAACATAAAAATGTCACGGAGGAAGTGAAAAAATCCCGACGCCGCCGAATCGGCGGTTTCAGGCACAGGGGTTAATTATGCGCAAACGCCCGCAGTCCTGGAAGGGACTACGGGCATAAGTGGAGAGATTAAGAGGATATTTCGTGCGTTTTGCCATCCGGCGCACGATTATTCAGCACATCATCCAGCTTTTTATGGTCCAGTTCTTTCACCCATTTCGCTACTACAACAGTTGCCACACCGTTACCGACCAGGTTAGTCAGCGCACGGGCTTCAGACATAAAGCGGTCAATACCGAGAATCAGCGCCAGACCAGCAACCGGTAAATGGCCCACAGCGGAGATAGTCGCGGCCAGAACAATGAAGCCACTCCCGGTCACACCCGCAGCACCTTTTGAAGAGAGCAGGAGCACCACCAGCAGGGTTATCTGATGGAAGATATCCATATGGCTGTTGGTGGCCTGAGCGATAAACACCGCCGCCATCGTCAGATAGATTGATGTCCCATCGAGGTTAAACGAGTAGCCCGTGGGTATAACCAACCCGACAACCGACTTGCGACAGCCCAGTTTTTCCATCTTATCGAGCATACGCGGCAGCGCGGACTCGGAAGAAGAGGTGCCCAGAACGATCAGCAGTTCTTCACGGATATAGCGGATGAATTTGAAAATGCTGAAGCCGGTTGCGCGCGCAATCGAGCCCAACACCACAACCACAAACAGAATACAGGTAATGTAGAAACAGATGATCAACTGACCCAACTGCACCAGCGTCCCGACGCCATATTTACCGATAGTAAAGGCCATGGCACCGAAAGCACCGATCGGCGCCAGGCGCATGATCATGTTGATGATGCCAAAAATAACCTGCGAGAAGCTTTCAATCACGTTGAAAATCATCTGGCCTTTGCTACCTAAACGATGCAGCGCAAAACCAAACATAACCGCAAACAGCAATACCTGCAGGATGTTGCCACTGGCGAACGCGCCAATGACGCTACCCGGGATAATATCCATCAGGAAGCCTACGATCCCCTGGTCTTTTGCCTGTTCGGCGTAAATCGCAACCGCTTTGGCATCCAGCGTCGCCGGATCGACGTTCATACCGGCACCGGGTTGTACCACGTTGACGATGATAAGGCCGATGATCAGCGCAATCGTACTGACAATTTCAAAATAAAGCAGTGCAACCGCACCGGTGCGGCCTACGGCTTTCATACTTTCCATGCCTGCAATGCCGGTGACGACAGTACAGAAGATGACAGGTGCGATGACCATTTTGATGAGCTTCACGAAAGCATCACCAAGTGGCTTCATTTGGGCGCCTAATTCAGGGTAGTAATGGCCAAGGAGGATACCTATGGCAATTGCTGTCAGGACCTGAAAGTAAAGGCTTTTGAATATAGAGGTTTTCATAGGGTGTCCTTAAAGTAAAAACCACAGGTCTTGTAAGGTTTTGTTTAACCTGCGGCCTTAAAGTAACACCCACACAACATGACAGAAATGCGCCTGGATCATAATTGATACAGAAATGTTAAAAATTTTGAGCTGGCTCGCACAAGCGAGACCTTTTTTAACTTTTGTAATCAGCGTTTTTCGGCGTCAGATAACGTTCTTCGAAGATATTCGCCGGAACCGGCCGGGCAAACAGGAACCCTTGTGCCACTTCTACCCCCGCTTGTGATAACCATTCGCGTTGCGCTTCGGTTTCAACGCCCTCAGCGATCATCTGCAAATTGAGGCTATGCGCCAACTGAATGATGGCGGAGATCATGCTGCAATCTTCAGGGACGCCATCGACAAACATCTTATCGATTTTGAGTACATCCACCGGGAGCGACTTCATGTGCTGCAGTTGTCGCAGACCCGCATACCCCATACCAAAATCGTCCAGCGCGATACGCACGCCCGCGTTGCGCAGCGGGCGTAAAATAGCCACAGCGGCGTTAGGATCATCAATATGCCGGCTTTCGGTCACTTCCAGAATCAACGTCCCAGGCTTGATGCGATAGCGGTTTAGCAACTCCAGCAGATCCGACACCATACTCGGGTGCATCAGCTGCAGCGCAGACAGGTTCACCGAGAGCGGCAGCATCAGGCCGCGTTCCTGCCAGGCTGACAGCTGGCGGCATGTCTCCTCCAGCACCCAGTAACCGACCGTCACCATCAGGCCACAGGACTCAATCCTGTCGATTAACCCTTCTGGCAGCTCCCAGCTTCCGTCTGGCTGCTGCATTCGCAATAATGCTTCTGCGCTCAATACCTTACCGCTGGACATCTCCACCTGCGGCTGCATCCAGAGCGCAAACTGATGGTTATCCAGCGCGGTAAGAATATCGTTCTCTTCCGTCAAACGCTGTTGCGCCTCTTCCATCTGCAACGGGTCAAAGAACTGAATCCGGTTTTTACCCTTGTGACGCGACGTTAACACGGCTGAGAGTGCGCGGTGGTAAAGCTGTTCTGCGGTCAAATCGCCATTAAACATCGCCACCCCAATGTTACAGGTTGGACGTAGTTGAATGCCCTGAATCGGTAATCGCTCGTTAACGATAGTGAGTACTTGCTGACCTAGCGTAATAGCGTGCCAGGGTTCTTTCACACCATGTGCGATGATGGCAAAGTCATAGCCGCTCACCTGGGTAAGCACCATTCTGGGGGCCAATACTGACTTCAGCTTTTCAACCAGCGTAAGCAGCAGGATTTCCCGCTGGGTCTCGGATAACACACCCGCGGTATCACGCAGGGTTTCGCAGGTGACAATCATCAACGCCGTTGTCTGCTGGCGGTTCACAACCTGCTCCAGCAGCGCCATCAGAAACGACTTGTTGGGCAGCTCAGAAACCGGGAACCGCATTGAATGGTCGCTTTGCTCTTCACTGCGGCGCTGAATCAGTTGCTGATTGAGGTTGTAGCTACGCACCAGCAGGCCAATCTCGTCGTCCTGATGCAGACGCGGCAATGCCAGCTGATAGCCAATCAGATCCTGCTGGGGAATGTCGTTCAGCTCACGCGCTATTTTACGTAATGGATGCAAAATCAATCTGTTAATACACCATGAGATAGCTACCGTGAGTATTAACGAGAGAAGTAAGTAAATGGTCACTAACGTGGAGAGCGTACTCATCACGAACTTGTACATACGGTACGAATCCGCCTGTAGCACCAGATACGCCAGCGGTTGCGGATTCGCTGAACGCTCAAGAGAATAGACCGGCAGCGAAATTTGTACCGGAAGTTCAAACAGGCGAGTCACCGTAACCGGAACCGGGCGTTCAGGAATAAAGCTCATCCGCAGCGCCTGAAACTGATTGGGAAGCACCACATCGGCGCGGCTGACCACGCCTGCTGGTCGAATACTTCTTAAAATAGCTTCTGCTTCGGGAATATCCCCTTTCAGGATCGTGCCCGACAGAGGCTCACGGACGGAGCGAGCGATACTTTCCAGTTGCGTAGCCGTGTTGTAGCGATTCTGCTGGACCAGATGGAACAACAAAACGGTGCAAAAAATAAACACAAACACCATGACAACGGCCGCAACCATTGCCATCTGCTTAATTGTTAACGAGCGACTGACACGCAAACTGACTCTCCACGGATAGACGAAACTGCCGTCAGAGTATACCCGATCGTAGCGGTATTAAGAGAGGCGGTATCTGAAAACTTCCCAGCTTGCATTATCCCGACAGGATAGGCACCTGGCGACGAGATTTATCTGCATTTAAGCCGAAAAAGGCCGCAAGGTTACCCCCTGCGGCCTGGTTCGGGCGCATGTTGCCATCACGGCAGACAGACGCCCGCAAGGTGCATTACTTCCTGTTACGCAGCCAGCTCACAATCAGGCTGGCAATAATGCCAGCGATGATCGGAGCCGCTAAATCGTGCCAGAAGGCCACGCCTAACTGTGCGAGCGTCATATAGCCGCCTGTGTTGCAATGGCAACTGTTCACGGCTATTCTTGAGTTGTTCAGGTTCAAGTTAGCCCCCGTTTTGTTGCCAGGTTTATACCGAACAACGTGCGGGGGTTTTCTCTTTCCAGCAACCGATGCCGCCGGGGATCAAGCCCCCGCAACATTGCGCCTCACCGGGAATTCCCGGCTTGCCGCTGATTCTACGGTAGCCTACTTGCCATATCACTGCGCAATATACGGCTCTGCGTAGCGCCTCGCACTTCACCTGTTTTCTCACCATTGCGCTGGAAAGATTCTTGCCAGTTGGCAACATTCCTGCCACTCTTCAATACAGAAAAAGACATATCTCATTGATATCTATACCTTCATTTTCTGGCACAGCGATTGCTATTTGACTGTGAGCTGTTCTGTTCCGAATCAAAGGAGATATCATGTCTGACTGTCGTACTTACGGATTCAACACCCAGATCGTTCACGCGGGGCAACAACCCGACCCTTCTACTGGCGCGCTCAGTACGCCTATTTTCCAGACTTCAACGTTTGTTTTTGACAGCGCCGAACAAGGTGCCGCCCGCTTTGCGCTCGAGGAGTCCGGGTACATTTACACCCGTTTGGGTAACCCCACCACCGATGCGCTGGAGAAAAAGCTGGCGGTACTGGAAAGAGGTGAAGCCGGGCTGGCAACCGCATCCGGTATTTCTGCCATCACCACCACGCTGCTGACGTTGTGCCAGCAGGGCGACCATATCGTTTCCGCCAGCGCGATTTACGGCTGCACCCACGCGTTTTTGTCGCACAGCATGCCGAAGTTTGGGATTAACGTCAGCTTCGTCGATGCGGCAAAGCCTGAAGAAATCCGCGCCGCCATGCGCCCGGAAACCAAAGTAGTGTATATCGAAACACCCGCTAACCCGACGCTGTCGCTGGTCGACATTGAAACGGTAGCCGGTATCGCCCATCAACAAGGCGCATTGCTGGTGGTGGATAACACCTTTATGTCACCGTACTGCCAGCAGCCTTTACAGCTAGGCGCGGATATTGTGGTGCACAGCGTCACTAAATATATCAACGGTCACGGAGACGTGATTGGCGGGATCATTGTTGGTAAGCAGGAGTTTATTGACCAGGCGCGGTTTGTTGGTCTGAAAGATATCACCGGCGGCTGCATGAGTCCTTTCAACGCGTGGTTGACGCTACGCGGCGTTAAAACACTGGGTATACGTATGGAACGCCACTGTGAAAACGCATTGAAAATCGCCCGCTTCCTCGAGGGGCATCCATCCATTACCCGCGTTTATTATCCTGGCTTGTCTTCACACCCGCAGTATGAGCTGGGCCAGCGACAGATGAGCCTGCCAGGAGGAATTATCAGCTTCGAAATCGCTGGCGGCCTCGAGGCTGGCAGACGGATGATCAATTCTGTAGAATTGTGCCTCCTCGCGGTCAGTCTCGGTGATACCGAAACCCTCATTCAGCACCCAGCGTCTATGACACATTCGCCCGTTGCGCCAGAGGAACGGCTTAAAGCAGGTATTACCGACGGGCTTATCCGTCTTTCTGTGGGTCTTGAAGATCCAGAAGATATTATTAACGACCTTGAACACGCCATCAGAAAGGCAACATTCTGACCATTATGACCTGAACCGACGCCGATCGGTTCAGGTTGTTGAGAATCAAGGCACAACAGTCTGGTAATACGCGCAATCCTGTTTCGGGGAGAGCGCGTATTTTGGGCAGGGGGTTCTATGCAGGACGACACATTACAACTAAGCAACAATACAGCAACCACCGTACCATTCTCAAAGAAAATACCGTTTACGAAATACGACTTTGGCTGGGTATTACTGTGTATCGGTATGGCAATTGGTGCTGGAACGGTACTGATGCCGGTACAAATAGGCTTAACAGGCATTTGGGTATTTATCGTCGCCTTTATTATTGCCTATCCAGCAACCTATATTGTGCAGGATATTTATTTAAAAACATTATCACTTTATCGTGTACCTTTAAGGTGCTATCTTCTCAGAAATTGTGTACCTATTTGGTGCAAAACAGTGTAAATTACTGTTTATTTTCCGCAAAGATGTGTACTTTTAGGGGAAAAAGGAGCAATATGAGTAAAAAATTTGAGCAACAGCTTGCAGAATTAGGCATCACATTAACGCAGACCCAGTTTAATCAGTTTGATAAATATTACGAAATGCTGGTGGAATGGAACAAGGTTATGAATCTCACCGGTATCACCGAGTACGAAGAAGTAAACGAAAAACATTTTGTCGACAGCCTTGCATTAGTAAAGGCCCTGGATATCAGTAAAGTTCAAACCGTGATCGATATAGGAACAGGCGCCGGATTCCCCGGAATTCCTTTAAAAATCGCCTTTCCGCACCTGAAAATCACGTTGCTTGACTCTTTAAATAAGAGAATCCGTTTCCTTGACAGTGTGATTGAAGAGTTAAATCTTACGGATATCCATACAATCCACGGCAGAGCAGAAGATTTTGCCCGTCAGGCAGACTACAGGGAACAGTTTGACCTCTGTGTTTCACGTGCAGTAGCCAATTTATCTACATTATCCGAATACTGCCTCCCTTATGTAAAAGTTGGTGGATTCTTTGTTTCTTACAAATCCGGTGATATTGTCGATGAACTTTCCGCT
>OIWQ01001656.1_pt1 | contig 25828 bp, 23 predicted proteins | sample 1587571 | NCBI WGS metagenome assembly OIWQ01 (sample SAMEA3888910, study PRJEB22519) | human gut metagenome | biome: human gut; feature: human-associated habitat; material: faeces | place: Denmark | collected 2010 | reverse complement strand
GGATCTGGATCAGGTTCCGGATCTGGATCAGGTTCCGGATCTGGATCAGGTTCCGGATCTGGATCAGGTTCCGGATCAGTACCGCCATCACCACCATCACCGCCATCAGGATCAGTTATGCAAACATGATCATTATGTGTAGAACAATACGAAGATTGACAAATATCACAAGTAACAAAATTACAAGATTCCAATACAGTATTCATCCAGTCGGGAGGCTCAAGAGCATTACCACAACGCTTGAAAACGTAACCACAAGAAGCAACAAGCTCTAAACTATAATGCTTAGTAGTATCACACCCCCAACCCTCATAACCACAGATGTTGCATTTGCCGTTTTTAACATGTATGCCAGGGTTAAAATCTTCGACAGAACCAGAGGGGGTTACTATTTTATTACCCAACCCCTTACCGCAGTGAGAACAATTCAAATGACGTAAGCGAGTAGTATGACTAGATTCATAAACACACTGCCAATAACTGTAACCATCTGAAGCGGTCGAACGGCAAGAGGTTTCGCCGCAAAGCGTGCAAGAATCAGGATAATCGATACCATTGTAAGTAACAGCAAAAGACGAGAAGCAAAAAACAAAAACAAAGAAATTCAAAAAGAATAATCTCATTTCAGCGCCCCGAGATTGACGATTGAAAAATAAACCAAATAAGAAGCCCAATCAGAACACAAACATAAACATTCAAAGAACGAACAGAAAAAAGGAGCTGTTCAAAAACAAGTAAATCATCCATAAATCACCAAAAAAAAGGAGGGAAGAAAATCCCCCCTCCCCCCTGCAAAAAGGATTAACCTTTAGTGCAACGCTTGATCAGCCAGAAGACAAACCCGACACACAGAACAATCACAAAAATTGTGACGCAACTGGTGATAGCGGACGTAACTGCAGTTCTGACCGGATCAACAATCGCATCGGGGTTGATAGTAACCGCCCCATCCTCGCCAGCGGTGACGAGATCAACGGCAAAGGCCGAAGAGCCGAAAAGCGTCAGAGCCATAACGGCAAGGAAAGCGGAAGTTTTCGAACGAACGGACGAAAGAGCGCCGCACAACTTAGAGAAAAAATTTCGCATGACAAATTTTCCTTTCAATTTTTTTATTTGTCCTTTGTATTCCAAAAGTCAGTATCACCGCCGCGGCGAATAGCTAGCAAGATGGCACGGATTCCGGATCCTAAAACCCCAACCATCATACCCACCGCAAGACCTAATACTATGACTCCTGAATCACTCATGCATCACACCTAAAGGGAATACAATCAGAATCGGCTAAAGTTATTTTTGAAAACGCCGCAGTAAAAGAAGGGCAATCAAACGAGAAGAAATCAGCAAGCGAAGAATCATTCGAATTAAAAATCAAACTACCAGTTTGAGAAAAAAAACAATGCAAACGCCGTAAATCTTCACGCAAAAGACCTTCAAACACACCAAAATCAAAAGAACAAATCATAGACAAAGCGCCATCATAACAACCAGAAATCCAAGAAGTAATAACAGATTGTCGCAAACGATAAGAACAAGAAGAATAAAAAATCTTAAAAGAATGTGGCAAATTTAGAAAAAGCTCCTGGCATGCCTTACGCCACTGAAAAGCAAGCCCACCCACCCACGAAAAAGGCAAACAGCACTGGCGAAGCCAATTTCTAGAGTAATTGACATAACGACAACGCTTAATTCGGCGCTTGCAATCCTTAGAAAGATACTTAGTCATATATAACCGAACGCCATGCATATCATGCCCATAAGTCCACTTCACATTAATAAAACCAACAGCAGTTGACGTAACAGACAAAAAATGACGAATCAAAGAACGAAGTTTCTTCGTAGAAGCGCCCTCGATATGACCTAAGATGTGCATATGCCAACCTCCTCTTTTATGCTGTTCCCAGACCGCAATATAATGAAAATCAGCATCAGGCATACCATGCGAATAACGAACAGAAGACTTATTCAAAAAAGTACGGAAAACATTAAATGCATTCGCACATAAAAACTTATCAGAATTCTGTTTAAAAGTGACAGTCATAAAAAATGTATGTCCGACGCCATAGCCATATTGTTTAATAAATGCGCCGATATTAGTCGCATCTCGAAAAAGTGCCTTAGCGTCAGACATAAATCGATCACTTGTTGGGCTTAAAATCAGAGAGAAAATTAATAACAGGATCAAAAGCAGGAAAAGAATAAACATTATTTTCCTTCTTCACTTCCTTAACCGTTTTATAAAATCCCTGATCAACAATCGCAGCACCCCAAACACCAACGGGAAGAACATTCAAAAGAGATTCATCAAGTAGGGGAACTTCAACCCAACCACCTAACCAAACAATTTCAGCAAAATAACGAGTTTCACCCTTGAAAGACCTTTTGCGAAAACGCGAAATCTGGCAATCAGTAATAGTACCAATGTAAGTCATAGAATACCCTTTCAAAAAAAAATTGATTTTTTCTATTTAGACTTCTAAAGCCTAAAACTTTAATAATCTAAAGCCGAATTTTAGATATTTCAAATCAAAAAGAGAATTTTTTCAAAAAAAATACTATATTTATAACAAGCCAACCTTAGGAGATTAAAAAATGGAATATGAAAAATGGTTTTTCGAAACATGGCACAAGGCAGGAGGATTATTACAACCATCGAGAGCAGGTAAAATTTTAAATCTATCTGGCGCAAGAATAACTCAAATATGGAACGAAAGAAAACTGCCGCTCTACATATTTGAAAACGAAAAACCACTTATAGGATGGAAGGACTTTCTTGCATACAAAGCGGAAAGAGACATAAAGAAATGACAGAAGAACAAATAAAACTATTCAGATCACACAATTTAAAAGTATGGATTGACAACAAAAACAGATACTGCATATACGGCCAAGCAGGAACAATAGCAACATGCCTGCGAGCAACAAGAGCAAAATACATACAAATCGAAGAAGTAAAATACAAAATAGAAGACGTAACCCATCAAATATACCAAATGACAGAAATAAAACTTGCCTTCAAAAAACTAATATACGAAGAAAAAGATCCTGTTTGAATTATCTAAACTAGAATCAAGAGACCCCGCAAGGGGGTCTTATGCCGAGCGGAAACAGACCACAGCGAGAAGAAAAAAGGGGAAGCCCTTCGGGCGCATGGAGGAGGGATAAAAGAGAAAACAATCAAAAAAACGGCCATACTTTACCATGACATGCAAACAAACGGCTCTGCGCTCTGCGACTTCGAGGGGGCACTGCCCCCTACAGCTCACCCCCTCCCCTCAAAAACGTTACGCCGCGGCCGGATCAAAACGCCCGCGGCCGCATAATGTCCACTATGCCAAGCCGCCGGCTCAATTATTGACTACTGAAACGCCGTCGGCTTGACATAGCCTGATTCATTATGCGACGTTAGAAATATACCGCAAAGCCACGAGAAAGGCCCGGAAATCCTGACGGGTACAATCACCCTGCCGGATCGATAACCGGGCCTCTATGACGTTCGGCGGAGTTTCGAGAGATGCCGATCATACGGCGCGCCAGCACCGCCGGGCAAAAGGCCGAAGAGACATGCAAGTCTTTTTTCGGCGCTTTTTGCTCCGGCTGGATGCAGGCGCTAAGAGATTACTCCTGCATCCTTGAAGAACTCAATCGACAGCTTGGAGAGTAACGCGGAAGCCCGGTCGTAATCGTTCATGGCGGCATAATTTCGAAGCAAAGCCTTTTCCGCCGTGGAGAGCTTGCGGAACCCTTCAGCGACAATGTCCATGAACTTACGCAATTCCGGTTGTGCCGCACCTTCGGTAATCGCCAGATCAGAGAGAGCCCCGATCCCGAAATACGCTTTCAGGCCGCGCGACCAGCCAGCCATGCGAATGGATCCTGCGAGTTGCCCGGAAGAGTTTGTAAAACGAGCTTTGTCGACGAAAAAAAACGGATCCCCTACCCTGTCTCTGCAACTTGAGTTCCCCTGCCTGTTGCTGATAAATTTTCTGAGTTGCAATTTCCGGCATCAACGTGTATAGTATGGTGTAAGGAGGCACCTTATGACGGAATCCGGCGATTTATTTGCAACGATAAAACGATCCCGCATCCTTCGATGGTGCGCCGCTCTGTTCGCCCTCTTGCCGGCGGCTTTTTCTGAATGGATGGCCATCGTGGTGACACTCTCTTATTTTCAATGGTCACCGTTGGGATATGAACCGTGTGGTCTGCAGGCTATCGCCTGGTTTCTAATGATTTATCCGATGTTGGCGATAGATCTTCTGATTCGCGGTATCGTAATGGCAGCGTACCGTTTGCCCTGGCTTTTTCTCCTGTTCCCGGTTATGCTCGGTGTGTTTTTCCTGCCTATGGCGTACTTCTCGTGGTGGAGCTTTGCAGCACTTACTGGAATTGTGATCACTCTGCTGCTTTTTCTTGCTGCAATTGTAACGGATATTCTTTTCTGGAAGAGGAGCGCTGGCCGTTTTTGATTCCGCCAAAGAGCAGGGTGCCGGGAATGGCTCCCCTGCCCCCTGCTCTCTGAATCCTCCGTATCAGGACCAGGCCCCGAATGCCATATCCAGATACAGTGTCCCCGTCCAGCCGTAGTCATAGAAGACCTGATGGTACGGGCTGTCATCCGGATCGAGCGAGGTTTTGCGCAGCAGCTGCGGCGGGTCGCACTCCCGACGGTCGTCGTAGAATTCGAAGAAGGTGCCGTACTTCTGATAGAATTTCTCCACCTCCCGCATGGTGTTTTGCAACAGCTGGTCCGCCTCCGCCCGGAATCCGTATCGTCTCAGGCCTTCGCTGATCAGATAGTTGATGTTGACCCAGACCGGGCCGCGCCACATGTCCTTCGCGTAGGCGGCTTCGGAAACCCGGCTGATCGAAGGCACCCCGAAGGGCGTCCCGAATTTGGCGGGGTCCGTGAGCTGTTTCACCATTCTTGCCGCCTGTTCTGGAGACGGCGCGCCGGAGAACAGCGGCAGGAATCCGGCGGAGCTGTAGACGTTCGTCCGGCGGTTCGCCGTTACATCGTAATCGGTGTACATTCCCTCTGCGTCATCCCAAAGCCTTTCATTCATCAGGCGGTTGAGCCGGGCATGATGCTCCTGCCAGAAGGAAACATCTGCGGCAAAACCGTATCGAGCGGCAAATTTGCCCATGAGTTCGCATTCCCGGGCGAGATAGGCGTTGAAATCCGGTGCATCCAGCTGGATTGCTCCATCGAAACGCGGCGAATTATCCATGCCGCTTTCGCCGCTGCGGCAGTCGGCATGGGCTTCGATTGCCCACTCCATCAGTCCGGCCCCGTCACTGTCGCGGTGAGCGAAGATCCACTCCAGAAAACGCTTCAACCGCGGATAAAGCCCCCTCACCCACTCCGGATTCGATTCCGCCTCCTCCACCTTTGCGATGCCGAATGCGAGAATCGGAGGCTGCGTAATATCCGAGAAGCCGGTGGGCGATGCCGCATGCGGGATAAATCCGTCTTCCCGGCAGACATCGAAAACCGCGCTGATGAAATTGCGCGCCAATTCCGGATTCAACCGCCGCATGCCGATGGCGTGAAATACCGAATCCCACAGCCACATTCTGCGGTGCGGCCAGCGGTCCGGCGTGCTCCAGAAGTGTTTCAAAACTCCTTCCGGGGAACAGACCTGGGTTTTGAGCATCGAACAGGCTTTGGCGGCCGTACGGCGGGAAAGTTCGGAGAGTGACTCCGGCAGCGTTACTCCGGCGAGCCAGCGGCGACGCGCGGCAAACAAGGTTTCAAAATCGGCGTCCAGGAGTTCCGGACAGAATTTTTCCCGCACTCCGAGCAGCACGCGCCCCCTGCCCTGCCGAATGCGCACCGCGTCTGCGAGGCCCAGAACCCGGCACTCTCCATCGATCAGCAGATGATACGCGTCCGCCATTACACCGCGCACGACACGCCCCTGCCCGGTGACGAGGCGGAAATAATCCCCGGCCAGACAGCATTCCGCCGGCGGCCGGTCATCCAGCAGAACAGTGCCGCCGGCGACCGGAAGTTTTACTTCAAAAGCGGTCATGCCGTCGACGCTCCGCAAAACCAGTCCTTCTTCAAAATCGGTTTTCCCATCGATGCCGGAGAAGCAGAAAAGCTGCCCCTTCCCCCAGACATTGAGAATATCCCCGTCGTTCATGGCCGAAGTCCCTTTCTGAAAATTTCATTTCGATCGTTCCTGTAAATACAGTACCGCAATTCCACTGGATTTTCCACTCGACAGAAGAAACAAAATATTCGAAATCCTGTCAATTGTATGTGAAATCAGATTATTCGCCGGATTTTTTTTTTCGAAAGGAGCTTGAAGAGCATTCCGGCGGCAGTTATATTATGAAATCAGGAGGAAGAAATTGGGGTGGATTTTTCCGGCAGGCTGCGGCATTCCACCTTCTGCGTGCAGACAGCCTGACAAATGAGGATCTGTTTCCATGGCGATTCATCAATTTCTGGCAATGGTTGCCATTCTGCTTCTGCTGGGAGTTTTTTCCAGCAAACTTTCCAGCCGGTTCAACGTTCCCATTCTGCTGATGTTCCTTTCGGTCGGCATGCTGACCGGCTCGGACGGACTGGACTGGGTCTCCATCAACAGTACGACCCATGCCGCGCCGATCAACTTTCTCGGAACGGTGGCGATGTGCTTCATTCTCTACTCCGGCGGTCTCGATACCAATTATCGCTCCATCAAAGGAGTGCTCGGCTACGGCGCGCTGCTCGCCAGTGCCGGCGTGCTCATCACCGCACTCCTGGTCGGTCTGGGAGCCTGGCTGCTGTTCGGATATGACCTCAAATGGTGCCTGCTGCTCGGGTCGATCATCTCTTCCACCGATGCCGCGGCGGTCTTCGCCATCCTGCGCTCCAAAAGCGTCAGCCTGAAAGGTGACCTGCAACCGCTTCTGGAGCTGGAGTCCGGCAGCAACGACCCGATGGCCGCCTTTCTGACCATCTTCATGATCGGCATTGTACAGGGAAGTGATACGACACTCTGGAGCTTTGTTCCGGTCTTTCTGGCCAAAATGTCCATCGGCATTGCCGGCGGCTATCTGATCGGCCGGGCGGGTTGCTGGCTCTTCAACAAGCTCAAGCTTGAATACGAAGGACTTTACTTCGTCACCGGCGTTGCCATCATCATCTTCGCCTATGGATTGACCGAATCCCTCTTCGGCAACGGCTTCATGGCGGTCTACGTCTGCGGCCTCACGATGGGGAACCGCCGCTACAATTTCAAGAAAGGGCTGTTCCGGTTCAGTGACGGCCTCGCCTGGCTGATGCAGGTCACTCTCTTCACCACCCTGGGAATGCTGGTCAATCCGCATGAACTTTTTGCCGTCAACGTCTGGAGCCTCGGGCTGTTGCTGGCGCTGGTGCTGATGTTCATCGCCCGTCCGGCCTCCATTTTCCTCTGTCTCATCGGCAGTCGGTTCACGCTGCGTGAGCGGACGCTGGTCTCCTGGGTCGGCCTGCGCGGCGCGGCACCGATTGTGCTGGCGACCTTTCCGCTGGTTGCCCATGTGGAACGGGCGAATATGATGTTCAATATGGTCTTCTTTATCGTCCTTGCCTCGGTGTTGATTCAGGGGCGCACGCTCATGCCGGTGGCGAAGTTCCTCAAACTTGACCGGCCGCTGTCGGATAAGCCGCGCATTCCGCTCGAACTGGAGGAGACCGACAGCATCAACAGCGAAATGTACGAATTCGACGTCCACCCGGATGCCGAGTTTGTCAACAAGAGCCTTGCGGAAATGAATCTGCCGAACGGAGTTCTGGTTATGCTGATCCGCCGCGGCGGCCACTTTATTCTGGCGCGCGGCAATACGATCATCCAGGCGAACGACGGTATGTTGATGATGGGGGATCGGCCGACGCTGGCCAAGGTGGCGAAACAGTTCTTCCCCGACTGCGACTACGATCCGAGTTGATCCGGAGTGATCCGGCTGTTTGCAATCAGAAAGAGGAGGTTCGAACATGAAGGAAATCAAGGTTGCGTTTTTCGACACGAAACCCTATGACCGGGAATTCTTCGACAAGGCAAACGAAAAATTCGGCTTTCAATTGACCTACTTCGAAACCCGGCTCGGACCGGCTTCCGCCCGGATGGCCGCCGGCTTTGACGCGGTTTCCGCCTTCGTCAACGACGATGTCGGCGAAGAGACGGTCAAGGAGCTGATCCGGCTGGGGGTCAAAGTGATCGCAATGCGCTGTGCCGGTTACAACAACGTCAACCTCGCCGCCGCCTACGGGAAGATTCTGGTCATGCGCGTGCCGGGCTACTCCCCGTACGCCGTCGCGGAATACGCTCTGGCGATGTTGCAGACGCTGAACCGTTCGCTCCACCGCGCCTACAATCGGATTCGGGAAAACAACTTTTCCATCAACGGTTTGATTGGGTTCGACCTGCGCGGCAAAACCTTCGGCATCATCGGCACCGGCAAGATCGGCCGGGTGTTTGCCGAACTCCTGCAGGGATTCGGCGTCCGGTTGCTGGCCTACGACGTCTATCCGAATCAGGAGGCGGCAAAGGCGCTTCATATGGAGTATGTCCCATTGGAGAAGCTCTATGCGGAGTCAGATGTCATCTCGCTCCACTGCCCGCTGACCCCGGACAATGTCCACCTGATCAATTCGGAAGCGATCTCCCGCATGAAGAACGGCGTCTACCTCATCAACACCAGCCGGGGGAAACTGGTGGACACCGCCGCGCTGATCGCCGGGTTGAAAAGCCGGAAAATCGGCGGCGCCTGCCTGGATGTCTACGAGGAGGAGAGCGATTACTTCTTTGAAGACCGCTCCGGCTACGCCATTGACGACGACATTCTCGCCCGGCTGCTGACCTTCCCCAATGTGCTGGTAACGTCGCATCAGGCGTTCTTCACCCGGGAAGCGATGACCAACATCGCCGAAGTGACGCTGCAGAACGTCAGCGACTGCATGGAGGGGCGTGAACTGGTCAACTGCATCTGTTACCAGTGTGACGGCAACCGGCAGTGTCCGGGCAAGGGTCCGGGAGCGCCCGCCTGCCACGCATAAGTTCCGTCGTGCCGCCCGCCTCATCTTTCTGGTGGGCGGTGCGATATGCATCCCGGCTGCGGTGAAAACGAAACGATGTCCGATTCCGGAATACATTTTATCAGTGCGGCCCGATTCCGGGGCAGTCGCACCGTGCCCAGGCACTCCCACGATGGAGTGGAACTGGTCATGGTGACAGAGGGCTCCTGCCGCTGTCGTTTCCCCGGCGGAATCACGCTTGACGCTTCGGCCGGAGATGTTTACATTCAGCCGCCGCAGCTGGAGCACAGTCAGTTCAACTTCGGTGTATGCGAGACCAATTATGTGATTGCGTCGATCCGCTCGCCGGAGTTCGACATATCGCTGCGTCTGGTTCACACCGGCGGAGATCCGGCGACGCGGGAGCTCTTCCGGGCGCTCTGCTGCTTCGGCTCGGCAAGAGGCGGGAGCGCCGCCTCCGCTGCGACGGAAGCGCTCTGGCTCCGGTTGAGGGAACTGACCTCCGGAGGAGAAGAGTGCGGGGGGCGACATCCCGCTTTGCGGCGCGCCATGGAGTTGATCGAGCGGGAGTATGCCTCGGCGCTCACGGTCGATCAGCTTGCCCGGCACGCAGGAATCGGGGCAAGCCGTCTCAACCAGCTCTTCAAGGAGCAATGCGGCCGGACGCCGATCCAGTATCTGCTTGCCCTGCGGCTGAAACATGCCGCCGGGCATCTGCGCAATCCCTACTGGAACATTTCGGAAATCGCCCGGCTGTGCGGCTTCGAGAACACCAATTACTTCTCCCGGAAATTCCGGGCGGTGTACGGCATTACGCCGGGTGAGTTCCGGCGCAATGCGCTCATGGCTTCAAAAAAATGATTCATGTTCCCGGGATCTTGCCGCTTTCCCTGCCATTTTATTTGCAAAATACGGTATTTAGCAGTATATTTATGAATTCTCACTGAACGACAATCCATTCAACAAGAGAGGTCCATCATGGCAATTTATAATTTTGCAGCCGGGCCGGCCATGCTGCCGAAGGAAGTCATGCAGCGTGCGCAGGCGGAATTCACCAATTATCAGAATAGCGGCAGCGGCATCATGGAGCTCTCCCACCGCGGCAAGCTTTTCAAACCGGTGATCGACCGCGCGGAAGCGAATGTCCGGGAACTGCTCAACATCTCCGACGACTATGCGGTGCTCTTCATCCAGGGCGGTGCGAGCATGCAGTTTGCCATGCTCGCGATGAACCTGCTCAACGGCGGCACCGCCGATTATGTCGACACCGGCGTCTGGAGCAACAAGGCCTCCAAAGAGGCGAAACTCTACGGCAACGTCAACATCGTCGCCTCCAGCCGCGAAACCAAATACGATCACATTCCGGAGGAGTCGGAGTGGAAACGCACGGCCGACGCCGCCTATTTGCACATCACCAGCAACAACACCGTCGCCGGCACCCAGTACCATGTGCTGCCGAAGCCGACGGCCGGCGTGCCGCTGATTGCGGATATGTCCAGCGACATCATGTCCCGCGTGTTTGACGTCAATGACTTCGGCCTGATCTATGCCGGTGCGCAGAAGAACCTCGGTCCCAGCGGTGTCGCGCTGGTGGTGATCCGCAAGGATCTGGCCGCCCGCACCAATGAGGCGATTGTCCCGACGATGCTTCGCTACAGCACCTATATTGAGAACGGTTCGATGTTCAACACCCCGCCGACCTTCGGCATCTACATGCTCGCGCTGGTGACCGACTGGCTCAAGGAAAAGGGCGGTGTTGCGGCGATCGAAAAGATCAACAACGAAAAGGCCGCCTGCCTCTACAAGTTCCTCGATGAGTCGGAGTTCTTCCGCAGCCCGGTCGCGGTCAAGGATCGTTCGCGGATGAACGTGGTCTTCCGCACTCCGTCGGATGAGCTGGACGCCAAGTTCGTCCAGGAGGCCCGCGAGAACGGCCTGACCGACCTCAAGGGGCACCGTCTGGTCGGCGGCTGCCGCGCCAGCATCTACAACGCCATGCCGATGGAAGGTGTGCAGGCGCTGGTCGAGTTCATGAAGAAGTTCGAACTGGCCAACAAGTAATCATCGGCAGTACGCCGTTTGACAAAACCACCGGGATCTTCCGGTGGTTTTGTTTTAAAGACGTTTTACACACAGTCCCGGGAGGGGCCCCCCTTCCCGAATTTGAAACACGGTATTGTATTCAGACAGAGGAAGATCATGGTATCCGCCGACGCCGGGTGGATGGTGCCGATCCTCGGTTCGGCCCTCGCACTCGGTTTTTACGATTTGTGCAAGAAGCACGCCGTCCGGGAGAACACCGTCATGCCGGTGCTCTTTTTCGCCACGCTCACCGGTACGACACTCTTTGTGACTGCCTCTCTGGCGAGCGGTCATTTCGCAGAATTCGCCGCCTGCTCCCATCGTGACTGGTGGCTGATCGCCGCGAAAGCTCTCCTCGTCGGCTCCAGCTGGACCTGCGTCTACTATGCGATGCGGGATTTGCCGATCTCCATCGCCGCTCCGGTGCGCGCCTCCGCTCCGCTCTGGACCTTTCTCGGCAGTCTGGTGCTGTTTCATGAGATTCCCACACCGTGGCAGGGCGTGGCGATGGTGTCGATTTTCGCCGGGTACTACGGATTTTCCGTGCTGGGCAAGCTGGAAGGATTCTCTCTCCGTCACCCGAGCATCCATCTCATCATGGCTGGAACTCTGCTCGGGGCGGCGTCATCGCTTTACGATAAATATCTGCTGGGAGTGCTCCGGATTCCCCGCAACACTGTGCAGCTCTGGTTTTCGATCGACATTGCCGTGCTGCTCGGCGTGGCATATCTGCTCTGCCTGCTGCTGCTGAGGAAGAAAGTGCAACGGAAGTTTCAGTGGCGCTGGAGCATTCCGCTTACCGGCATCCTGCTGATCGTCGCCGACTGGCTCTATTTTTATACGGTCAGCCTGCCCGACACCCAGATTTCAATCATTTCACTGGTTCGCCGGTGCAGTTGCATCGTCACCTTTGCCGCGGGCAGCTGGTACTTTCATGACACCAACATCCGCGGCAAAGTAATTGCGCTCGGCCTCATTCTGCTCGGGGTCATCCTTCTCGCCCTCGCCTGAAGCCGGAATTCCGGGCGGCGTTGCCGCCCGGAAAAAGGGAATCTTAGAAAGAATTCCCCATATCGACCTTGGCGGCCTTCGCCTCTTTTTTGACGTAACGGGAGTTCTTGATCAACTCCTGCAGCATCTCGTCGTACTTGGCCGTATCCATCGGAATCGGCACCTCGACATCCTTGAGTCCGGAGTAGAGCATCGCATTGCCGAATTCGACCGAACGGATCCCCTCTTCTCCTTCGGCGACCATCTTCGCCTTGGGGTCGAGCACCGCGCGGGCGAAGTCGCGGATCACCTCTTTGTGGGCCTTGTGATCCTTCTGCACCTGGTACGGCACTTCGATGTCCCAGGTGGTCATCGACGGGAACGATTCCGGCGTGCTGCGGCAGAAGTCGTTCACATCCTCTTCGGTGCGACGGAAGCGGATTACGTTGTTCTCGAAGACCATCCGGCCGCGGGTTCCCATGATTTCCAGGCGGTTGGTGCCTGGATATTCCCCGGTCGAGGTGATGAAATTTCCGGTCGAACCGTCGGCGAACCGGCAGAAGGTGTTGACGTCGTCCTCCACTTCGATGTCGTGATATTTGCCGATCGAAACATAGCTGCGAACCATCACCGGCAACCCGAAGAACCACTGGAAGAGGTCGAGGTTGTGGGGGCACTGGTTGAGCAGCACGCCGCCGCCCTCCCCTGCCCAGGTGGCGCGCCAGGAACCGCTGTCGTAATAGCTCTGCGAACGGAACCAGTCGGTGATGATCCAGTTGACCCGCTGGATCCGGCCGAATTCACCGCTGTCGATCAGCTTCTTGATTTTCTTGTGTGCCGCATGCGTCCGCTGCTGGAACATCAGCCCGAACCGCAGTTCCGGGTGTTTCGCATGTTCGTCGATCATCTTCTGCGCGTCGCTCTTGGTCACCGCGATCGGCTTTTCGCAGAGCACGTGCAGTCCATGTTTGAACGCTTCAATGGCGAGCGGGGTGTGCGAGTAATGGGGCACCGCAATGAGCACCGCATCCACACAGCCGGAAGCGAAAAGCTCATCCGCGCTGTGGAAGGAGCGGACGTTGTACTCCTTCGCCTTGCGGTCGGCCTTCTCCGCATCGATATCGCAGACCGCAGTCAGCTCCACTTCCGGGATCTCATTGATCCAGGTGAGGTGCAACCCGCCCATGTTGCCCAAGCCGATAATTCCAAATCTCACTTTGTCCATCGTACCTTCATCGCCTCCTTTATGAAACGTTTTCACGAGAAACATTCATAAGATATCGCGCGGGCAGGAAAATGCAAGCTCGAAATTCGATTTTTGCCGGTTCCGGTGCTATATTATAAGAAAGAAAATTGCTGAACTTTGAATTTTGGAGAAATACCATGCTCAATCCGCTGATCGTCAATGCGGCTAAGGTGCTTGACGGCGCTGAACTTTCCCGTATGGAAGCGCTCGAACTGGCCCGCTCGATCGAGGGGGCCGACATCCTCGATCTCGCCTCGCTGGCCAATAAGGTGCGGGAGAAGTTCTCCCCCGCGATCATCCCCTGCTCCATCCTCAATGCAAAATCGGGCGTCTGCCCGCAGAACTGCCGTTTCTGTGCCCAGTCCGCCCACCACCACACCGGCATTGAAACCTACCCGCTGCTGCCGAAAGAAAAGGTGATCGAAGCGGCGAAGCGGGCCGCCGCGCACAGCGCCAACTCCTTCGGTTACGTCACCAGCGGCTACGGTTACCGGAGCGTCACTCCGGAATTTGAACGCATTCTCGAAACGCTCGACGCGGTGCACGAAGCCTGTCCCGGGTTGAAACTCTGCGTTTCGATCGGCATTCTCAGCCGCGAGACCGCCCGGCTTCTTGCCGAGCATCACACGTGGCGCTACAATATGAATCTCCAGACCAATCCGGCACGCTATGCCGAATTGATCGCCGACACCCACACCATCGAAGAGAAGATCCAGACGATCCGCTATCTGCAGGAGTTCGGAGTCACCATCTGCTGCGGCGGAATCTTCGGGCTCGGCGAAACCTGGGAGGACCGGGTGGATATGGCCATCGCCGTCCGCGACCTCAAGGTGGAAGGCGCGCCGCTGAACGTCCTGCTGCCGATCGCCGGAACCCCGCTGGAAGGGCGGCCGGTCATGAAGCCGGCGGAGGTCTCCAAGTGTTTCTCCATCTTCCGGTTGATCAATCCGGCGATGGAACTCAAATTCGCCGCCGGGCGCGAGACGGTGATGAAGGATTTTCAGGGGCTGCTGATGCTCTCCGGTCTCAACGGCATGATTACCGGCGGGTACCTCACCACCCGGGGGCGCAGTCCGGAAGACGATCTCAAGTTCATCGGTGAACTCGAAATCTTCTGAAAGGCGGCAACGATGACCTGGCTTGACGAACTTGCCGCCGACACCGCGGCGCTCACAGAAGCAGGAAGAGTGCGTTTCCTCCGGGAAATCACTCCGCTCCCCGGCGCCCGCGCGATGCTCGACGGGAAAATCTATCTCAATTTCTCCAGCAACGACTACATGGGCATCGCCGGAGATGCGGAACTGCGGCGGCGCTTCTACGAGCAGTATCCCGACTGCTCCACGCCGGAACTCGCCCAGTCCAGTGCCTCCAGCCGCCTGCTGACCGGGAACACGCCCGCCTACACCCGGCTCGAGGAGACATTGAGCAAACTTTACAACAACCGTGCCGCACTGGTGTTCAACAGCGGGTACCACGCCAATATCGGCATTCTTCCGGCACTGGCGCACAGCGGGGATCTGATTCTTTCGGACAAGCTCAACCATGCGAGCATCATCGACGGCATGCGGCTCTGCGATGCGGAGTTCCGCCGTTATCCGCACCTGGATCTCGGGCAGCTGGAGAAACAGCTCGCCGCCCGGCGCGCGGCCTTCCGCCGCGTCTTTCTGGTCACGGAATCGGTGTTCAGCATGGATGGAGACGCGGCCGATCTGGCCCGGCTGGTGGAACTCAAGAAGAAATACGACTGCATTCTGGTGGTGGATGAAGCGCATTCCGTCGGCGTCCGCGGCCCGCAAGGAACCGGTCTTGCCGCCGAACTCGACGTCGCGGATGAGATAGATGTCCTGATCGGCACCTTCGGCAAGGCGTTCGGTTCGACCGGCGCTTACGCGATCATGGCGCCGGAGGTGAAGCAGTTTCTGGTCAATCACATGCGTCCCTTCATCTTCACGACCGGCCTGCCGCCGGTGATCCTCAACTGGAGCCGTTTCGTGCTGGAACACTGCGCCGAAATGGATGCAAAACGGGCGAAACTGCGCCGGATGGGGCAGCTTCTGCGCGAACTTTTCGGGGATGCCACGACGCCCGGCGACTCCCAGATTGTCCCCTGCCGGGTGGGGGAGGATGCCGATGCCGTCGCCGCCGCCGAGCGGTTCCGGAACCACGGTATTCTGGTCTTTGCAATCCGCCCGCCGACCGTGCCGGCCCATACCGCGCGTCTGCGTTTCTCGCTCTCGGCCGCACTGGAGGAATCCGCCATCGAACAGATCCGGGAGGCGTTGTGAAGCAATCGTTTCTGTATCGCGGCGAAAGCTCGGAACTGTTGCTCTTCTTCAATGGCTGGAGCATGGACGAGCGCGCCGTCGCCCATCTGGCAAGCGGCGGACTCGATGTGCTGGCGCTCTGGGACTACACGGAGCCGGACACCGCCTTTTTCGCGGAGCTCTCCCGGTATCGTAAAATTCACCTTGCCGCCTGGTCGCTCGGCGTATTCACGGCGGCGAAACTGCTGGCGGGGCACGCGATCGAGTTCGCCAGCGCCACCGCGTTCAACGGCACATTGCGTCCGGTGGATGCTGCATTCGGCATTGCGCCGGAGATCTTCCGCGGCACGGCGGAACACTGGGGGGAAGAGCGGGCGAGAAGCCGTTTCTTTCAACGGGTCGCCGGCGGACGCGCCGAACAGGAAGCGTTCCCCCTGCCCTGTCGCTCGCCGGAGAAGCAGCAGCGGGAGCTCTTCGCGCTGGAACAAGCCGCGCAGGGAGCGCTCCCGGTCAACTGTTTCCGTCTGGCGGTCGTCGGCACGCGCGACCGGATTTTTCCGCCCGAAGCCCAGACGGCATTCTGGCAGTCGGTGCAGACGCCAATTCTTTCGCTCGACCTGCCGCATTATCCGTTTGCCGAATTCCACAGTTTCCGGGAGGTGACCGATCTTGGCGAACATCGATAAACAACTGGTGCAGACCCGCTTCGCCCGCAGTGTCGCCACCTACCACGAGGCGGCGGAAATCCAGCGCGAGATGGCGGAAACTTTGCTCGACCAGCTGGCGCTGGCCACCGGCGGCGAACGCCGGTTCGACCGGATTCTCGAAGCCGGATGCGGTTCCGGTATGCTGACCGACCTGGTGGAATCCCGTCTCGAATACCAAAAACTCTACCTCATCGATCTGGTGCCGGAGTGGGAGCGTTTCCACCGCGGCCGCCGGGCGGCGGAGTTCCGCGCCGCGGATATCGAAACCATGCCTCTGCCGGAGGCGCTTTCGCTGGTGATCGCCAACGCGGTGTTCCAGTGGGTGGAGGATTTCGCCGCTCTGCTCATCCGGTTTCACGCGGCGCTTGAGACGGGGGGAATCCTCGCCTTCACCACATTCGGGCCGGAGAACCTCCGGGAGATCGCCGCGCTCACCGGCAGCGGCCTCTCCTACCGTGCGCTCTCCGGGCTGCATGAACTTCTCGCGCCCGGCTTCGACATCCTCGCCTGCCACGAGGAGCTCATCACTCTTGAATTTTCCACGGTGCGGGAGATTTTACGCCATCTCAAAGCGACCGGCGTCACTGCCTCCGGCGGTAGGAGCCGCTGGACCCGTTCGACACTTGCCGCCTTTGAAGCGGATTACTCCGCCCGTTTCCGGAGCGGGAACCGGATGCTCCCGCTCACCTATCACCCCATCACGTTAATTGCAAGAAAGCGACCGGAATTATGAGTATCTACTTCGTCAGCGGAATCGACACCGGAATCGGCAAAACCATCGCCGTCGGCATGATGGCGCGCTATCTGGTGCACAAGGGCGTCAACGCCGTCACCGTCAAACTGGTGCAGACCGGCAACGACGGCTTCTCCGAGGATCTCGACCGGCACCGGGAACTGATGGGCACCGGGAAGCTCGCCGTTGACGAAGCAGGATTGACCGCCCCCGCCATCTTCCACTTCCCCTCCTCCCCTCATCTGGCGGCGAAGCTGGAGCACCGGGAGCTGGATCTGGGGAAAATCGAATCCTCCATCGCGGAACTTGACAAACAGTTCGACGTCGTTCTGGTCGAAGGGGCCGGCGGCCTCGCGGTTCCGCTTACCGAGGATCTGCTGACCATCGACTTCGCGGCCGAACACAACTATCCCCTGATCCTCGTCACCTGCGGTCGTCTCGGCAGTCTCAACCACACCATCATGTCCATCGAAATGGCCAGCCGCCGCGACATGAAGATCGCCGGCGTGGTGTACAACTGGTGCCCGGAGGCGGACCCGCTGATCGAAGAGGATTCCAAACGCATGATTCTGAAATACCTGCACCGCTATTACCAGCCGGAGGTTCTGGTGGAGCTCCCAGAGGTGAAGGAGCCGCTGCCCGAACCGGACTTCGGTGCCATTTTCGACGGTGCGGTGCCGAAGCGGTAACCGGCAACGATCATCCCGATTCAGGAGGGACTTATGGATACAGTTCAACTTCTCGCATTCGACCGTGCCCATCTGTGGCACCCGTACGCCTCCACCATCAATCCGCCGCCGGTCAACCCGGTGGCTTCCGCCCGCGGCACCCGCATCACGCTGGCCGACGGCACCAAACTTATTGACGCGCTCTCGAGCTGGTGGTGCATGTGCCACGGCCACAACCATCCGCGCATCGTCGAGGCGATCAATGCCCAGCTGGAAAAATTCGCCCAGGTGATGTTCGCCGGTTTCACCCACGAACCCGCCGTCCGCCTCGCCCGGCTCCTGCTGGAATCCACCCCCGCCGGAATGGAGCAGGTCTTCTTCGCCGACTCCGGCTCCGTCGCAGTGGAGTGCGCCGCAAAGATGGCGATTCAGTACCAGCTCGCCGCCGGGCGCTCCACCCGGCAGGTGCTCGCCTCGGTGCGGGGCGGCTACCACGGCGACACCGCCGGTGCGATGGCGCTCTCCGACCCCGACGGCATGCATCAGATGTTCCGCGGCATTTTGGCCCGGCACCACTTTGCGCCGCAGCCGGTCACGCCGTTCGGCGGCAACTGGAATCCCGGTGACTTTCAACCGATGGAGGAGCTGCTCGACCGGCACGGCAACGAAATCGCCGCCGTCATTCTGGAACCGGTCTTTCAGGGGGCGAACGCCATGCGTTTCTATCACCCGCAGTACCTGCGCGAACTGCGCCGCGCCTGCGACGAACGGGGCATTCTGCTCATTTTCGACGAAGTCGCCACCGGCTTCGGGCGGCTCGGCAAATTCTTCGCCGCGGAATTCGCCGGAGTCTCCCCTGACATCATGTGCGTCGGCAAGGGGCTGACCGGTGGAGCGATCACGCTTGCCGCCGTTGCCGCGACCGGGAAAGTGGCGGAAACGATCTCCTCCGGTTCCCCGGGGAAATTCATGCACGGCCCCACCTTCATGGCCAATCCGCTCGCCTGCGCTGCCGGGTGCGCCTCGCTGGAGCTCTTCCGCGAATACAACTGGCAGGGGCGGGTGCGCGCGATTGAATCCCAGCTCAAACGGGAACTCGCCGGACTGCGGAATCTGCCGAACGTCCGTGACACCCGGGTCCTCGGCGCGGTCGGCGTGGTGGAACTGGCCCGCACGCCGGAACCGGAAGCGGTTCAGCGGGTGGTGAAGGAGACCGGTGTCTGGCTGCGCCCCTTCGGTCCGTGGCTCTACACCATGCCGCCCTTCATCACCGAACCGGACGAAATCACCCGGATTGTGCAGGCGATGGCGAAAGCCGCCGCTCTCCGCAGTTAGTTCAAAAAGCGTTCGCAGAACGCCCGGTGAAGCGCTTTGTCGCGGTAGGGGTCCGGAGCGCCTTCGGCCAGCTCTTCCGCATGGTAACCGGAATGTACCGCGGAGACCAGGACCTCTCCGTCCGTCCGAAGAAACCGGAGACGCCAGGTGCGGAAGGCGAACTCCCATTCGCCCCGCGCCGGATCCATCTCCCGCAACCGCTGCCGTTTCGGGTCGGGCCGCCGGGTGGCGAGCTGAACATGCGCCACTTCCGCAAGGTCCGGCCCTCCCTGCTTCTGAATCCATGCAATCGCCGCGGCCGCTTCGGGGGAGAACTCCAGTGAAACAAGCGTCTGCGGCACGGCGTCGCGCCACCCTGCCGCCGATTCCGGGAACGCATCCGCCGCCGGAATGTAGGGTTTGATGTCGAGAACCGGCGTGCCGTCAAGCAGGTCGAAGTTGCGAATGAAGAGCCGCAACCCCTCCACCTTTTCCAATTCAACGGCGGAGATTCCAATCGGATTGGGCCGGTGGGGAGAACGGGTGGCGAAAAGCCCGATTTTCCGCCCCGCGCCATCCGGCGGACGAACCATCGGCCGCCAGTTCCCGGCACGGTCGAAGAGAAAGATCAGCCAGATCCGGTCAAACCCGGCAAGATCGGCCAGTGCCGTTTCAAATCCCCTCCCCGGCAGCAGTTCCACCACGCCGCGGTTCCGGGCCAGGACACTCTGGCGCGGCGCCTCCTGCGGATAGCGGCCGCCGCCCCGCACAAAACCGATTGGCGAAAAGGTAACAGCTTCATCCATCGTACGGCCGCCGTGTCAGTTTCCTTCCAGCGCCGCAATAATTGCAATCACCTGCGGCAGAAGCTGTTTTTTGCGACTGAGGACGCCGGGGAGCGACCAGAGGCCGTCGTCGAGCCGGGCATACGGCAGATTGCGGAGCACCTCCGGAGAACCGGTCATCAGCAACTCCGAACACTCCCGCACCGCATCGGTCACCAGGAGACCGAAGAAGTCGAGTTTGTCCCGTTCCATGGCGCGGCACATCTCCTCGGCGAGCTCCGCCTTCCGCTGATGAAGCAGCTCCAGATTGCTCTCCTCCATCTGCGCGAGAGCGAAGTGGAACCGGCCTTCGGTGTAATCCTTGCGGTCCTGACCGATCACCTCGGCGGCCGGTTTGGAGGCCAGCGGCGAATCGATCCGCATCAGCTCCTCCATCAACTCCGCGCCGGTGACGCCGGAGACCTTCTCAAGCCATTCGCACATGCGGCGATCGAGATCCGCGGTGGTGGGGGATTTCAGGAGCAGGGTATCCGAAACGATCCCGCCGAGCAGCAGCCCCGCCATGTCGGCGCTCAAGCTCTCGCCGGAACTGCGGTACATCGCCGCCACCAGCGTGCAGGTACTGCCCACCACATCGCCGGTGAAGCGGATCGGCACCGCGGTCGGCATCATGCCGATCCGGTGGTGGTCCACCACCTCGATCACCGGAATCTCCTCCACGCCGGGCAGACTCTGATCCAGCTCATTGTGATCGACCAGAATCATGCGGAAAGGCGGCGGATTGCTGCAGACGCTCTTGAACACCGCTCCGCAGAAAATTCCGCCGGCATCGACCACCGGAATCACATCCTCCGGCTGATTGAGAATCCGGTTTCTCACGTCGCGCAGGCGATCCTCCGGAGCGAGCACCAGCTCCGGCAGGGCAATTCCGCTGCATTCCACCGGAACACTGAACTTCAGCCGCCGGATGACCGTGGCGGAGTCCAGTTTCGTCTGCAGAATCGACACTCCGTCACGCGCGGCGCTCTCCAGAATCAGCGGCTCCACGGGGCGGTTCCCGGTGACGATCAGCAGCCGCAGACGGCGGTTGAGCGCCCGCAGATGGATCTCCGGCCGGTCGCCGACGATCACCGCAAGCTCGCGATTGTTTCCCCGCGGCAGATGCTCCTCGAAGCTGTCGAGGCTCATCGCCGCGACATAGACCTCAAACTCCTGCGGGGAATCCTGATCGAATCCGGTCAATTCCTCCGCTTCGAGCACCCGCTGAATCAGCCGGAGCGACGTGCGAATCCGCCGCCCGGTGAGACTGTTGCCGGCATCGCGGCCGACGCCGAGCAGTTCCGAAAGCAGAGCCAGACTGCTGAGCATTCCGAGAAATCGCCCATCGCGGTCGGCGACCGGAAGCCGGGGGCGCCCCGATTCCCGCAGCATTCCGACCGCGTCGAGCAGCGTTGTTCCGGAGTGAATCGTCGGAACCGTCGCAATGACATCGCGAATCCGGGTGTAGACATCATTGCAGCTGACCGGCGGTTTGAGATGAAAGCGCCGGAAAAGCGCCGCGGCCCGATCCGGCAGTACACCGGGACAGAGTGCGGTGATGCTGCTGTTTCCCTGCCGGCGGCGCAGTTCCGCCAGTGCGGCGGCCGAAGCAAGACTGTCAATATCCGGATTACGGTGGCCGCTGACCAGCACCCGGTATTGGGAATTCCCTTTGGAACTCATTGCATTTCTCCCTGTATTTCCCTTTCCAGGAGGCCGGTGCCATCCGGACCGCCCCCATCATCCTTTTACAGTACCCTTTCTTCGGGGAGTTTGCAAGCAAGCCGGCGATTTCCTGACGATCTTTTCACGCGATCTCTCACCGGTTCTTTCGCCGGATGACGCAGAAGACGCCGTTTCCTGAGAATGCAGAAACTGCCGAGTGCATTTTTCCGCAATACCGCCGCGGCTACACAATCCGCGTCATCCGGTGGCGGAACTCTCCCGGCGGCAATCCCAGATGCCGTTTGAAAAAACGGGAGAAATAATATTCGTTGTCGAATCCCATCTCCGCGGCAATCTCCTTGACGGACCGGTCGGTGCCGGTCAGCAACCGGACCGCATGTTCGGCCAGAATGCGTTCGAAAAATTTTCGCGGAGAAATCCCGGTGTCTGCGGAGAAACGCTTGGCAAAGCTCTGAACTCCCATGTTCATCACCTGCGCCATTTCCGTCACGGAAGTATGAAATTTGAGATTCCGGTGCAGATAATCCGTCAAGGCGGCATAACGGACGAACCGGGAATAGACCTGCTCCAATTCGGTGAATTCATCGCGAAGAGCGTCAAACAATACCCGGCGGCAGAGCAGCTGGATTCCGTTGAGAAACGTAAGCGTGCCGGCGGCAGGATCGATCAACGACTGTGCGAGCGAAGTGAGTTCCGGCGCCTCTCCGTGGAGCAGCGGCCGCCCGGCAAGCAATTCAGCGCCTCGCAGCACGGAAAAGCTGAAGTGTATCGACAGATGGGTGCTCTCCGCATGGAAATGGCGAACCCGACGGAACGGTGGAATCAAAAGCCACATGCCGCGCCGGAACGCCACCGTGCCAGCCTCATCCTCCAGCACGGTCTCGCCCCGGCTCCCGAAGGAGAACAGCAGCCTTGCATAGGGATATTCCGTGACGAACTTGCCGCAACTGGTTCCATAGAAAAAATTGCGGAATTCCAGCTGAAGGCAGTTGCTCAACGGCAGAAGATTGTTCCTCAATGTGTTCATAATCCGTTATTATCATAGAGCGCATTTCAAAACTTTTCAACGCAAGATACAGAAAAATATATTTTTTTTCCGGTTTCGTGCATTTTCATCCGACGGAAAATCAACTATACTTAATGCAGAAACAGGAAAGGCGTTACCCGTGCAAAACAGTGACTTTACCAGGGAAAGAAATTATCTGGAGCGGAAATTCGTCGATCCCTCCTTTTACGACGATGCCCCAGGAGTGCCGCTGAACCTTTTGAAGACTCGTCTGAAACAGCGTTTTCTCAAGGAACTGCCCCTGCCCCCGCCGCTGGCAAAGGCCGACGCATTTGCCGAACTCCTTGATGAAGTGCAAGTGAAACTCTCTCCCTGCGATCGTTTTCCCGGCATCGCCGCCTGTCCTGCAAAACCGCTTCTGGGCACCTTCGTGGCCCCTCGGGTTGAGGCGGGGATGACGGAGCTCTTCTCGCCGGAAGAAAAACAGGAGATCGACTGCTGCAATGCGACCCGGCTGGCTCAACTCCGGGCCGATTACGAACACTCCGTGCCGGACTGGGACGCCGTGCTGCAACTGGGATTTTCCGGCCTGCTCAAACGGGCGGAACGCTATCAGCGCCGTTACCGGGAAACCGGGCCATCCTCCCCGGAGGCCGATGCGTTCTTCGAATCGATCCAGATCGAATACCGGGCCATCCTCCATTTTCTCGATCGCCTCATCGCCGAGGCGGAAAAACTCCAACCGACCCCGGTTGCACGCGAACTCACCGCCGCCTTGCGGCAATTGCGGGTCGGAGCTCCGAATACACTCTATGAGGCTCTGCTGCAAATCTGGCTCTACTTCCAGCTCTCCGAATATGTCGATATCATTCAGACCCGCTCGTTCGGGAATCTCGATCGCGTGCTCTATCCCTTTTACCGGCATGATCTGGATTCCGGATGCTGTCATCCGGCGGAGATCCGGGAGATCTTCCGCTCCTTTCTCTACCAGATGACGGCGATGCATTACAAAGTCGGCCACCCCTTCTATTTCGGCGGCACGAATCCGGATGGCTCCTCCACGATCAACGAACTCTCCTTTCTGATTCTGGACGTATATGACAAAGTGGGGATTTTCGACCCGAAACTGCAGATCAAAGTTTCGCCGCAGACCCCTGTCGCCTTCCTCGACAAGGCGCTGGATATGATCCGCCGCGGACGCAACAGCATCGCTTTCGTCGGCGAACCCTGCATTCGCCGGGCGATGCTGCACCAGGGGTACTCCCAAAGAGAAGCCGACACGGCGGACATCAAGGGGTGTTACGAATATTGTGCCCGGGGCGGAACGGTCGAAACCGCTCCCGTCACCGTCAACACCGTCAAAATTCTCGGCCTCACGCTGCACAACGGCGTGGAACCGTTGAGTGGCCGGCAGCTCGGGCCCCGTACCGGAGAGCCGGAAGAGTTCAAGACATTCGGCGCATTCTACAAGGCGTTTCTCCGGCAGCTCTTCTATCGCTATGACCGCCATATCGCCTTCGCTAAAAAGCTGGAGCGTCATCTCGATCGCTTCAACCCCGCTCCGATGCTGTCCGCAACCTTCGTTTCCAGTCTGGAACAAGCGGAGGACGGCTATGCCAGGGGCGCCCGGTATAACAACACCAATTTGTGGATCTGCGGCCCCGCCACGACGGCGGACGCGCTTACCATGATCCGGCGTTACGTGTTCGAACGCCGGGAGTTGACCTTGCCGCAACTGGTCGCCATGCTGGATGCCGACTGGGATGGATTTGATTTCTGGCGGCGAAAGCTCCGGAACGATCCGGAAAAATTCGGCAACAACCTCGATTTGCCGGATCAGATTGCACGTCACTTCACCGAAGCGATCGCCCGCCGTTATCACGGCACCCCCAACGGCCGCGGCGGCATCCACACGGTTTCGCTGCACTCCTCCAACCGTTTTACCGAGTGGGCCGGGCAGGTGGAAGCGACCGCTGACGGACGGCGCCGCGGCGACGAACTGAGCAAAAACATGACCGCCACGCAAGGCGCGGCATGGAAGGGAGCCACTGCGCTGGCGGCCTCCGTTTTGAAACTGGATTCCAGGTTGTTCATGGCGGACCTCTCTGTGGATATCATGCTGCACCCCTCTGAGATCCGGGGCGAAAACGGTCTGCGCGCCATGCGTGCACTGCTGATGGCGTATGTGAATCATTTCGGGCACGCCATCCACTTCAATGTGATGGATGCCGATCAGCTGCGGCAGGCGCAGCGCGAGCCGGAAAAGTTTCGTGACCTTCAGGTGCGCATCTGCGGATGGAACGTTCTGTGGAACTCCCTCTCCCGCAAAGAGCAGGATGCATACATTCAACAGGCGGAGCGATGATGGAAGGCAATCTGCTCAAACTGGAACATTTCGCATCCCACGACGGTCCGGGCATCCGGCTGGTGGTCTTCCTGAAAGGATGTCCGCTCCGCTGCCGCTGGTGTCACACGCCGGAGTCGCAGCACCCGGAGCCGGAGTTGCTGTATCAGCAGGAAAAGTGTCTGCACTGCGGCGTCTGCGGAAACATCTTCGAAAAAACCGCGCCGCCAGTCAGTCAAACCGATGTGGAGAACTGCCCCGCCGGAGCGCTGAAGATTGCCGGATTCCGGATGTCTGCGGAAACGATCATAGCGGAAGCGGAGAAAGAACGGATTTTTTTCGAGGAAAGCGGCGGAGGCCTCACCATTTCCGGAGGTGAGCCATTGTTCCAGAAGGAATTCTGCTTCTCTCTGCTGCGTCTTGCTGCGGAACGCGGCATCCGCTGCTGCGTGGAAACCTCAGGGTTTGGAGATCCGGACGCGCTGAAAAGCTGGATCCCCTATGTAGAATGGTTCCTCTTCGACTGGAAGGAAACCGACCCGGAACTTCACCACCGATTCACCGGAGAAGACAACCGTTTGATTTTAAGAAACTTGAATCTTCTCAACCGGGAGGGCGCTTCCATCATTCTCCGCTGTCCGTTAATTCCGGGAGTCAACGCCCGGCCGGACCATCTGAAGGGAATCGCCCGTCTTGCAGAACAGCTGGATCACGTGAAGGAAATTCATATTGAGCCATACCATCCCCTGGCGGCAGGACACTACCGCCAGCTTCGCCGGGAAATGCCTTCTCTGCCGAAGGAATTCCCCCCGCCTGCCGTCGTCGAAGCGTGGCGGCGGCAGATCGCCGAGTTCACCGCCAAACCGGTAATCATACCATAAAGGCAACAAGGCAAACAGAAGGAGATGGTATGATAAATAGCTGACGTTCGCGGTTTCTGCTTGCGGCGTGTAA
>OIWQ01001650.1_pt1 | contig 25913 bp, 19 predicted proteins | sample 1587571 | NCBI WGS metagenome assembly OIWQ01 (sample SAMEA3888910, study PRJEB22519) | human gut metagenome | biome: human gut; feature: human-associated habitat; material: faeces | place: Denmark | collected 2010 | reverse complement strand
GTAGTTCTTATGCAGGAAGGTAAGCAGCAGGGACTTGGTGCTATCGCCGGAGCAGCAGAAACATACTGGGGTAAGAACAAAGGTCGTTCCATGGAGGGCGGACTTGTTAAGGCAACCACTATTATGGGAACTTTATTTTTTGTAATTTCTGTAGCATTAAATATGCTTGGTTAATCAGAAAAGAAATTTGAAACACTCTTGTTATGTGCAAGAGTGTTTTTTGTGTCATAAAGAGCTGAATCAGATAAAAGTCCTCTGCGGAGGCTGTGAGGAGTAATATGAGTAAAAAAAATATGGACAGAAGAAAAAAGTTTATCCTGGAACTGATGGGAGATCCTATTTATCAGCCAATGAGACTCCGCGAGATTTCTTCTCTTCTGAGACTTTCAAAAGAAGAGAAAAGAGAGCTGTATGATGTTCTGGACGAACTTTGCGAGGAAGGAAAAGTATCTGTAGACCGCAAGGGCAGATATGAAAAGGTCAAAGGAAAATGGAAAAAGAAAAAAGATGACCGTTATTACGATGACCGGAGAGAAGAATACGGATCAGAGTATGGCAGAAAGAAGAAAGATAAAAATAAAAAAGAGCAGCTGGAGGGAATCCAGGCTGAGGGAACATTTATCGGACATCCCAAAGGTTTCGGTTTCGTAGAAATGCCGGACGATGCAGCAGGCCAAAAAGCCATTGACGAATTGAACGGTGCTGAATTTGACCACAAACAAATCTCGGTAAACGTGGCACGCCCCCGCGAAGAAAGACCTTCCAATGGCGGCAATCGCGACAGAAGAGGCGGTTACAACTCTAGAAGATATTAATATTCTTAACTACTGACAAAAGCAGGAGGTGTTGTAGCAATACCCCCTGCTTTTTTTATAACTCAATAAATAAAAATACATGGCCAAATCCATCTCCGCAGACAAGCGTGAAAATGAAAAGAAAAGACTCGCCCGACGAGCTGAAAAACAAAAAAAGAAAGAAGAAAAAAAACTATCCAACAAAGCCAATAGCTTTGAAGATATGATTGCCTATGTTGACGAAAACGGCATGATAACCTCTACTCCTCCGGCAGAAAACACTCCCAAAGAAGAAATAAAGCTGGAAGAAATCGTCATATCAACTCCCAAAAAAGACAAGGAAGAACCGGTCATCCGCAGAGGACGTATCGAGTTTTTCAATGAATCGAAAGGCTTCGGCTTCATCAAGGACTTATCCGGGGTCGAAAAATACTTTTTCCACATTAATAATGTGCTGACAGATATAGCAGAAAACAATATTGTGACGTTCGACCTCGAACGTGGCCTTAAAGGCATGAATGCCGTAAACGTAGCTCTTGAAGTAGAAAAGGCAAAGGAAAAGAAAGAAAACAAGGAGACTCTAAATACAGAATCCTAGATGAAATAAGCCAATTATAGAACAAGGGCGTGTATATACCATCAAATATTTCGATACATACACGCCCTTGCTGTCTTCTTTAATCACACGTCATTCGGTTTGCCAGCCACCCCCCAATGCCTTATAGACATTTACCATGGCAATAAGTTCGTCGCGGATGGCATTGCTCACCCCTATTTGGGCATCGAAATAACCACGCTGGGCATCGAGCACATCCATATAATTGATGACGCCGTTGATGTATTGCAACTGTGCCAAATCCACATATCCCTTGGCAGAACGTTCAAGTTTGGCACGCAGTTGGTAGACCTCCTTTATCTTATTGAAATCCACAATGGCATTCTTCGCTTCCTTAAAAGCATTCAGCACTGTCTTTTCATAGCTATGCACTTCGGCTTCAAAAGAAGCCTTCTGTGCATTCAATGCAGCACGGTTCTTTCCCCAACCGAAAAGCGGTGCCAAGACCGCCCCATTCAATAAGGAATAGGGGGATTCCAGAAAATTGGACAACACATCACTTTCCAATCCAAATTGTCCGGTCAGGGCCAGACGGGGGAACATATTGGTATAAGCAACTTTCACTCTGGCATGTTCAGCCCTCAACTGCTGCTCTGCCACACGGACATCGGGGCGACGTTCCAACAAATCGGAAGGCAGACCTACCGGTAAGGACTCCGGCACATCCAGTTCCTGCAGAAAATTGACACGCTTGATACGGGTAGGGAATTCCCCCACAAGGAAGGATATATCATTTTCTTTCAGAGAGATACGGCGTTCCAAATCCGGAACAAGAGTAGCCGTACGAGCCAACTCCACTTGAGCCTGTTGATAAGAGGTCTCCGAGGTCAGCCCTCCTTCAAAACGGATACGCGCCAAGCGCACTCCCTCTTCACGCGCCTTTTGTGTCTGGCGCACAATCTCCAGTTCCGTATCAAGGGCTACCAGCTCATAATAAGCCTGCGCCACTTCGGCAACGATGGTCATGCGCAACGCACGCTGCGCCTCCACACTTTGCAAATATTCGGCCACAGCAGCCACTTTCTTCCATCTCAAGTTTCCCCAAAGGTCCAGTTCCCAAGAGAGCAACGCCTTGGCTTCGTAAGTATTGCCTACATCACGGCTATGACCACCGTAATTCTCCACCTCGCGCTCAGCCTCCACCTTTCCGGTGAGCTGCGGCAGAAGGTTGGCAACACTGATACGTTTTTGGGCAGCCATCTCCTTGACACGGGAAGCTGCAATCAGCATGTCTTTGTTATATTCCAGAGCACGGTCTATCAGACCACGCAGCGTGCTGTCCGTATAAACCGCCTGCCACTGTTCATCGGCTATGCTCATGCTATCCTGCTGCTGTGCCAGGCTATCCGGCAATGCCATCTCCGGACGCACATAGCTCTTGCCCACCTTGCATGAGGTAAGGGCAAACATACTCAGCAACAAAATAATATATATGTTCTTTCTTTTCATAAACGTTGTCTTTAAAATCAGTCTTTCTTAATCTTATGCTGCACTTTGGCTTTTGTCTTGTATACCAGGACAAAGAAGAACGGTACAAGCACAATACCGAATACAATGGCAAATATCATTCCGAAGAAAACACCCGTACCGATGGCCTGACGGCTCGCCGAGCCCGGTCCGCTTGCCAACACCATAGGAAGCATTCCCAATACAAAGGCGAGAGAAGTCATCAGGATAGGCCGGAAACGGAGTTGGGCAGCATGGATGGCAGACTGTATCAAGTCTCCTCCCTTGTCAACCTGCACCTTGGCAAACTCCACAATCAAAATGGCATTCTTTGCCGCAAGCCCCACCAGCATCACCAAGCCGATCTGGAAATAAATATCATTCTCCAATCCGCATATCACAACGCCCAGATAGGCACCCAAAGCGGCAACCGGCAGTGAAAGCAATACAGCGATAGGCACCGTCCAACTTTCATATTGCGCAGCCAAAAAGAGGAATACGAAAAGGAATACCAGCGTAAGCACAAGACCCGTCTGTCCTCCCGCCTTCTTTTCCTGATAGGAAAGGCCACTCCACTCCAGACCGATATTGTCCGGCAAGTGGTTACGTGCAATCTGCTCCATAATCTCCATTGCCTGGCCGGAACTGTAGCCTTGTGCCGCAGAACCGCGGATGACGGCAGTGGTAAACATATTGAAACGCTTGATACTGCCCGGACCGGTGGTATAAGAGGCATTTCCCAAGGAAGTAAGCGGCACCATCACTCCGTCCTTTGCCTTTACAAAGAACAAGTTGATATTGTCCTTATGCTCACGATAAGGAGCCTCGGCCTGGATATACACCTTATATATACGGTTGAACATATTGAAGTCATTCACATATACTGAACCGGTATAGGCCTTCATGGTAGAGAATACATCTGCCAGGGGTACACCCAGCATTTTCACCTTATCACGGTCCACATCAAAATAAAGTTGCGGTATTTCAGACTGCAAGGATGATGAAAGTCCCGTCAGCTCCTTATACTTCTGGGCATAATACATCAGCGTATCTGCCGCCTGCACCAAGTTGTCAAACGTCGCCTCTCCACGCGCCTCAAGCTGCATTTCGAAACCTCCCGAGGTACCCAATCCCGGAATGACCGGAGGCGTGGAAAGATAGACCTTGCATTCGGGATATTCCTTCAAATCCTTCTCCACATTCTCCATTATCTTATCGATGGAAATCCCCTTACGCTCTTCCCACGGTTTCAGAATAACCGTCAGCTCACTGCGTGCCTGGTTGCTACCCACACGGGGGCTGCTACCCGTCACGTTCTGCACATAGGCCACATAGGGATTCTTCTCCAAGTATTGCACGGCACGGTCGGTCACCACACGGGTTCGCTCCAAAGTAGCACCTTCCGGCAACTCCAACTCTATCTTAAAATAGCCCTGGTCTTCTACCGGCAGGAAGCTGGTAGGCACCAACCGGTGGATAATGAAAATGGCAACCAGTACCAGGCCGAACGCACTCATCAAGCGGCGGGGATTCCTGATGACCCGGTTAATGACAGCCACGTATTTGTGATTGCCCAAGTTCAGCCATTCATTGATTTTGCGGAAAACTATGTTCTTTTTCTTTCCACTGTCGGGCTTCAATATGAGCGAACACATGACGGGACTAAGCGTCAGGGCCACTACCGTAGAAAGCAATACGGAAACGGCAATAGTAATGGTAAACTGACGGTATAACTGTCCGGTGATTCCGCTCAAGAAACTTACCGGCACAAACACGGCACAGAGCACCAACGATGTGGCAATCAAGGCACTTGCCAATCCGTTCATCGCCTTTTTGGTAGCTTCATACGGGCTCAATTTCTCCGTCTCCATAAGATGTTCTACATTCTCCACCACCACAATGGCATCATCCACCACAATACCGATGGCGAGAATCAATCCAAGCAAAGTCAGTATGTTCAGAGAGAAACCGAAAATAAGCATGAAACCGAAGGTACCAATCAGGGAAATAGGTACCGCAACAATCGGTATCACCGTCGCACGCCAACTTTGCAAGGATAGAAATACAACCAGCACCACCAGAATCAGCGCTTCGAACAACGTCTTGTACACTTCGTGAATGGATTCGGAAATATAAGTCGTCATGTCGAAGGGAATCTCATAACTCATCCCCTCAGGGAAATTTGCACTAATTTCCTCCATAGCAGCCTTTACGCTCTTTGCAACTTCCATTGCATTGGCCCCGGGAAGCATATAGATACCGAGAACGGCAGCATTCTCACCGTTGATGCCACTCTCCGTGCTATATGAAGATGCTTCCAATGAAACACGCGCCACATCGCGCAGACGAATAATGGAACCGTTGGCATTGGCACGGACCACAATGTCCTCAAACTGCTTTGCCGAACTTAAGCGTCCCTGGGTAGTGATAGGGATAGTAATGTCGAGTCCCTTCACCGGCTGTTGTCCCAAAACACCCGCAGCAGACTCACGGTTCTGGTCCTTCAGGGCATTCTGCAAATCCTGCACCGTCAGTCCGAAGTTGGCAAGTTTGTCGGGCAACGCCCATATCTGCATGGCATAGTAGCGGCTACCGATGTTGGAAACACGTCCCACACCGGGGATACGGCGCAACAAGTCGAGTACATTGATAGTAGCAAAGTTACTCAAATAAATTTCGTCGAACTTCGGGTCACTGGAAGTCAGACAGATAGTCATCAATTGGCTGGGAGCCTGCTTTTCCACAGAAATACCGTTCTGAATCACTTCGGCTGGCAAACGGCTCTCCGCCAGTTTCACACGGTTCTGTATTTCTACGGCAGCCAAATCCGGGTCGGCAGACACGTCGAAAGTGACCGTAGCTGAAAATCCTCCGGAATTAGAACTGTTGGACTCCATGTACAGCATACCGGGAGTACCGTTTATCTCTTGCTCGATAGGGGTTGCCACCGCCTGCGAAACAGTCAATGCACTGGCTCCCGGATAGGAAGCACTGATTTTCACTACGGGAGGCGTTATCTGCGGATATTGGTCTACCGGCAGCATGGTCAGGCCAATGATACCGACAATTACAATCACAATCGATATCACCGCCGAGAATACCGGGCGGTCTATAAAGAAACTTACTTTCATAATATCATTACTTTGAAGGGTTGTTGTCCTTTGATTTATTCTCAGTCGGAGTAGTCTGCTTCGTTTCGGAAACAACCTGCTTGTTCAGAGAATCACTCGTCTGCTCTTCCTCCTTTTTAGGAACGGCAGCCTGGGCACGTACTTTCATACCCGGAGTCAGCTTGTGGAAACCTTCAGTCACAATTTGTTCTCCGGCAGCCAGACCACGCTCAACCACCCAATTGTTGCCAAATTCAGGTCCCAGTTCAATGAAACGCTTTTCAACCGTAGAGTCCCGGCGCATCACAAAAATATATGCACCACCTTTCTCAATGGTAACCGCCTTTTGAGGAACGGCGACAGCACCCTCACGTACATCCAGCAATAGCTTAACCTTTGTAAACTGCCCCGGTAACAACACTTTGTTAGGGTTCGGCATTTCGGCACGCACGGAGAATGTTCCGGTCTGAGGGTCCACCTGAGGTTCGGCAAAATCCACATAGCCCTTATAAGGATAGACGGTATTATCCGCCAAAGTAATCGTAATGTTCGGCTGCCAGGAACGTGTAGAGTCCTGACGCCCTATATCGATATTCCGTTCCTTGCTTTTCAGGTAATCCAATGCCGTCATGCTGAAATCTACCAGAACCGTATCACTTTTCACAACCGTAGCCAGCAAGGACTTGCCTCCCGGTCCGACCAATGTTCCCAAATCCACATTTCTTTCACTGATATGTCCCGATAGCGGAGAACGGACCAACGTATATCCCAATTCCAATTCAGCCTGGTCCAAATCGGCCTGGCTCATCGCTACTGAGGCTTCTGCAGTCTCGTAAGCAGCCTGGGCATTGTCCAAATCCAGCTGGCTGGCAGCATTCTGCGCATAGAGGGGGCGGATACGCTCCAAATCGCGCTTTGCCTTCAATGCCTGCGCTTCATCCTTCTTTAACTGTGCACGAGCTTTGTCAGCCTTTGCCCTATACTGGTCCTGGTTTATCACAAAAAGTACCTGGTTCTTGGTGACATATGTTCCTTCTGCGAAAAGCATATTCTCCAAATACCCTTCCACACGCGCACGTACCTCTACAAACTGCTGAGCGCGAATACGTCCCACGTACTCGCCATATATCTCCACATCTCCTTTTTCCGCAGATTCCACAATCACGGTAGGAGCTTCCGATTCCACCTTCTTAGGCCAAGTCAGAATAACGTAACCTGCCAACAATACCGCCATGCAGGCAACCATCATCAGCAACCTCTTCTTCTTTAGTTTCAATTCTTTTTTCGTAAAAAACTGTCTCATGCTTGTTTGTATATTAAATTTAACCCTGTTTCTTTCTATTAAAGCAAATCCGATGCCAATCTATCACCATCTCATCCATTACGTCTAACAAACTATATATCAAGCAGAAAAGCAGACGGCAGTTCTTTATTCATGGTGGCATCCTCCATTTTTCCCTGTGGAATGTGTCCACAGTTTGTGGAATAATTCCACAAAACTACTAAATTAAAAACACATAAAAACCCTTTTTTGCTCTACACTAACAAAGAAAAACATTATCTTTACCGAAAATAATTCAGATTATTCATTTTAAACGTAAAGATTATGGCAAGTAGAAAAGGACTAAAGAAGAATATAAACTATATTGCAGGTGAATTGTTCACAGAGTGTCTTGTAAACAGCTTATATGTGCCTGGAACAGACAAACAAAAAGCCGATGAACTGATGGCTGAAATTCTGAAAATGCAAGATGAATTCATAAGCCGCATCAGCCACACCGAGCCAGGAAATGTAAAAGGTTTCTACAAAAAACTTCGTGCTGACTTCAATGCAAAAGTAGACGAAATTATTGACGCAATGGGCAAACTGAAATAAGATGAAGAAAGCCTTTTATAGCTTCATTTATTATCGCCTGCTGGGCTGGAAGACAAACGTGACGGTGCCCGACTACGACAAATGTGTAATTTGTGCGGCACCCCATACTTCCAATTGGGACTTATTTATCGGTAAATTGTTTTATGGTGCCATCGGCCGCAAGACCAGTTTCATGATGAAAAAGGAATGGTTCTTTTTTCCTCTGGGACTGATATTCAAAGCCGTTGGCGGCATTCCGGTGAACCGGGGACGTAAATCTTCCTTAGTGGACCAAATGACCGAAAAGTTTGCAAACAGCAAGCATTTCCACCTGGCTATTACACCGGAAGGAACCCGTAAAGCCAATCCCAACTGGAAGAAAGGTTTTTATTACATAGCACTTAAAGCACAAGTGCCCATCATGCTTATCGGGATTGATTATCCTTCCAAGACCATCTCCTCTACCAAGGCTGTCATGCCTACCGGAGACATCGAAAAGGATATGCGCGAGATAAAACTGTACTTCAAGAACTTTAAAGGAAAAAATCCCGAAAATTTTGATTTAGGAAATATCTAATCAGGTATTAAGCATTAATGCCATGCGAATAAGCATCTTGCAAACAGACATTGTCTGGGAAAATAAACAAGAAAATCTCCGTCGTCTCCGCGAGAAGTTAGAAACTCTTCGTGGAACAACGGAGATTGTTGTTTTACCGGAAACATTCTCCACCGGCTTTAGTATGGACACCGCCAGCTTGGCCGAACCCACAACGGGAGAAACCATCGCAACACTGCGCCAATGGTCCGAAGAGTACCGGCTTGCTCTTGCCGGCAGCTATATTGCCTGCGAAACAGCCTCGGAAGGCGGAAAGCCATCCTACTACAACCGCGCATTCTTCCTTACGCCCGAAGGCAATGCTTACTATTACGACAAACGCCACCTCTTCCGGATGGGGCACGAGACAGAACATTTCACCCCCGGCAACCGGCGTCCCATCATCCGATATCGCGGCTGGAACATACTGCTGCTTGTATGCTATGACCTTCGTTTCCCGGTCTGGAGCCGCAATACGAGCAATGAATACGACCTCCTGATTTACGTCGCCAACTGGCCCATTCCCCGCCGGAAAGTCTGGGACATCCTGCTGCAAGCGCGCGCGCTGGAAAACATCAGTTATGTCTGCGGTGTCAACCGTATCGGCAAGGACGGCAGAGACATTCCACACAGCGGAGGCAGTGTGGTCTACTCTCCGAAGGGGGAAGTGCTTGCCACTGTGCCCGACAACGAAGAGGCGATTGCCACCGCCTCCCTCAACCTTTCCTCCCTGCAGGAGTTCAGGCTAAAGTTTCCCGCTTGGAAAGATGCGGACGAGTTCGTTATTTCTTCAAATAATAGTTCACAGTAGTCACTACACGTACGCTTTTTATATAAGGAGTATAGGCATCGCGGTCACTTATGGAGAACTGCCCTTGCGAGGCATTGCGGATTTTCCCCAGTTCACTGTCCGAATCCTTGGCAAACTTCTCAGCTGCAGCACGAGCGTTCTTCGTGGCCTCCTCTATCATTCTGGGCTTCACTTCGTTGAGACCGGTGAATTCATAAGACACATTATATTTATAATCCCCTCCCGTGATGGCAATACCCTGCTTCAAGAGTTCAGCCTGCCCCGACATGAGCTTACGCACCCTATCCACATTCTTGGAAGTGACAGTGATGACAGACGTGGCATTATAACGATAGGCCACGTTGCGGTCAACGTAACGTTCGGCCTGCATGTCAATCACTTCGGGCGGTGCAATACTGATTTCCTCCTTCTCAATACCGTTGTTTTCAAGGAAACTCACGACGGCAGCGTTTTTCTTCTCCATATTGGCATAAAGCAGTGCAGGGTCATTACCTATGTCTTTGTAGACAAGAGGCCAGACTACCTTGTCGGCAGGCACTTCTATTTCGGCCAGCCCTTTCACACTGACCACACGGTCCTTATTCACAAAATTGTTGATACCGCCTTTTACCATGATTCCCAACAAAAGCAGCCCCACGGCTATGATGGCTGCTTCTACTTTCCAGCTTTTCATACATTGATATTTTAGAGTTTATAAACACACACAAATATAACAAACCCAAACGACAAAAAGTGCGATGAATGGTCTATTTTTATATGATTATCCTCACTTATACCCCAAACGAACGAGACATTATACAAAATGCACCAAATCCCCTTTTTTAGAGTATTTAATGAAAATACCCAAAAGAAGGAGTACATCTTCTCCAAAAAGTACCTATTTTTGTCCTTCGAAACAATGTCAAAGCGACAACATGATTAATTTAATAATTCTAACCCCTAAATCCTATGTTGACCCAACGTAAAATCCATACTCACGGTGGCGGTTGGCCGTGACTTTATGGAATGACCGAAGACACTTTCCGTACAACCGTCAAAACCCATATGAGATATGGGACGACCAGTATTTCTTAATTAATCTTCAGCAATATGCGGATGAACATTGTTTTTCGTATATTTGTTGATTGAAAGAACAGTTCAATACTTAATCATTTATTAATAATAAATTTTATGAAAACCAATCTAAGCTCTCAAATCACTCTCAACAGAGTCTCCCCCAGGTACTATAGACCTGAGAATGCATTTGAACGGTCGGTATTGACCCGACTGGAAAAAATCCCGACAGATATTTATGAGTCTGCGGAAGAAGGCGCCAACCAGATTGCCCTTGACATTGCACAGTTAATCCGTGACAAGCAAAAGGCGGGACGTTTCTGTGTCTTGGCACTGGCAGGCGGTAACTCTCCGCGCAATGTATATGCAGACTTGGTACGTATGCACCAGGAAGAGGGATTAAGTTTCCGCAACGTAGTCATATTCAACCTCTACGAATATTATCCATTAGCTCCCAATGCCATCAACAGCAACTTCAACGCATTGAAGGAAATGCTGATAGACCATGTGGACATTGACAAACAGAATGTTTTCACCCCCGACAGCACCATCGCCAAAGACGCCATCTTTGAATATTGCCGTCTTTACGAGCAGCGCATTGAAAGTTTCGGTGGCTTAGACATCGCTTTGCTGGGCATTGGCCGTGTAGGTAATATAGGTTTCAATGAACCGGGTTCACGCCTGAACTCTACCACTCGTCTGATATTGCTGGACAACGACTCCCGCAATGAAGCTTCCAAGATGTTCGGTAGCATTGAAAATACCCCCATCAGCTCCATCACCATGGGAGTAGCCACCATCCTCTCGGCAAAGAAAATATATCTGCTGGCATGGGGTGAGGAGAAAGCGCAAAAGGTGAAAGAATGCGTTGAAGGTCCGGTAACAGATACTATCCCTGCATCTTATCTGCAGACTCACAACAATGCACATGTAGCTATCGACTTGTCTGCCGCCGCCAATTTGACGCGTATCCAACGCCCCTGGCTGGTAACCTCCTGCGAATGGAACGACAAGCTCATCCGCAGTGCCATCGTCTGGTTGTGCCAACTCACCGGAAAACCCATTCTGAAACTGACCAACAAGGACTACAACGAAAACGGTCTGAGCGAACTGCTGGCATTGTTCGGCTCAGCCTATAACGTGAACATCAAGATATTCAATGACCTGCAACATACCATCACCGGATGGCCGGGCGGCAAGCCGAATGCTGACGACACCTATCGTCCTGAGCGTGCAAAGCCCTATCCAAAACGTGTGGTCGTATTTTCTCCGCATCCCGATGATGACGTTATCTCCATGGGAGGCACCATCCGTCGTCTGGTAGAGCAGAAACATGACGTGCATGTGGCTTACGAAACTTCCGGTAACATTGCCGTAGGCGATGAAGAAGTTATCCGCTTCCTGCACTTCATCAACGGGTTCAACCAAATCTTCAACAACAGCGAAGACCAGGTCATCAATGACAAATATACTGAAATCCGTAAATACTTGAAGGAGAAGAAAGACGGTGACATGGATACACGCGACATCTTGACCATTAAGGGACTGATTCGCCGTGGCGAGGCACGCACTGCATGTACATACAATAATATCCCTCTGGATCACTGTCATTTCCTTGACCTGCCATTCTACGAAACGGGCAAGATACAGAAGAATCCTATCAGCGAAGCAGACGTGGAAATTGTACGCAACCTATTGCGTGAAGTGAAACCCCATCAGATTTTCGTTGCCGGCGACCTGGCCGACCCGCACGGCACACACCGTGTTTGTACGGACGCCGTATTTGCCGCCATTGACTTGGAAAAAGAAGAAGGTGCCAAATGGTTGAAGGAATGCCGCATCTGGATGTACCGCGGTGCATGGGCCGAATGGGAAATCGAAAACATCGAGATGGCTGTGCCCATCAGCCCGGAAGAACTGCGTGCCAAGCGTAACTCTATCCTGAAGCATCAATCGCAGATGGAAAGTGCACCGTTCCTGGGCAATGACGAACGTCTGTTCTGGCAACGCAGCGAGGACCGTAACCGCGGAACAGCTGCCTTGTATGACAGCCTCGGACTTGCTTCCTATGAGGCGATGGAAGCCTTTGTGGAATACATTCCGCTATAAACGAATAAAATATTAACAATAGGATGAGATGTATTGCTCCGGCAATGCATCTCATTTTTTCATGTCTCAGCCTTCTTATATTCCCAAGGAATATTTGCAGATATAAAAACAATCAAATAATTTTGTTACTTATTTATCGAAACGACAAAACTTAAAAACAAACACCATTATGAAAAAGTATGCTATCAACATCCTTGTCATTTTATTCCTACTCACGCCATTTACATTGTTTGCAAATGGATGCCATGCCAATAACGACACCATCAAAGTATTGGCAATAGGCAACAGCTTTTCACAAGATGCAGTAGAGCAATATTTGCACGAACTGGGAGAAGCTGAAGGTATCACCATGATTATCGGCAATATGTTTATCGGAGGATGTTCACTGGAACGGCACGTACAAAACATACGCAACAACGCTCCGGCCTATGCCTATCGCAAAGTAGAGAAAGACGGGGAAAAAACAGAAACCCGGTCAATGACTATTGAGAAAGCACTGGCCGATGAGAAATGGGACTATATCAGTGTTCAGCAGGCCAGCCCTTTGTCTGGTATCTATGACAGCTACAAAGCTTCCCTACCTGAATTGGTTAACTATATCAGGGAACGAATTGGAAAGGAAACCGTATTAATGATGCACCAGACATGGGCTTATGCTACCAATGCCAACCACACCGGATTCAAAAACTATGACCAGAACCAAATGAAAATGTACACCAGCATTGTGGATGCAGTAAAGAAAGCCGCCAACCTGGTGGGTATCAAGAAAATTATCCCTTCGGGAACCGCCATACAAAATGCACGTACCTCCTTTATCGGCGACCATATGAATAGGGACGGATACCACCTTGACTTAACCATAGGCAGATATACAGCTGCCTGCACATGGTTTGAGGCATTGACCCATCAGAATGTAACAGAAAACCCATATTCTCCCGAAGGAATGGACCCAATCCATAAGAAAGCAGCTCAAATGGCTGCGCACAACGCCATCCTCTATCCGGACAAAGTTACGGAACTGACAGAACTGAAAAAGATTGCCGATTAATGCTTTTTAATTCTTAAGACTTACTTATATGTCTGCAAAATAATAAAAAGAAAGTAACCCGCTCATCAGTGAAGCTTTCTTTTATGTACTTTTGCACGCACCACCGTCTGGTAAAAGCAGATATTGGCAACTTCAATATTTCATCAGTATGAAAAAACTTATCCTAACCGGCATATGGCTCTTGTGTGGATTCCTCCTTCCGGCACAAGAACTAGAGCAGAATGTGGAAGAACGCCTCCAGACATTCTTTAGGGAATACACCACCCATACGGCCAACATCGGTACCTGCAAGCTGGATAGTTTCCGCATTGACTTCCGGAAGAAGAAATTGCTTGTCTATACAAACGAGCGCTTTGCCTACCAGCCTCTACGGCCTGAAACCGTTGATGCCATTTACCGCCATCTGGGACAAATCCTGCCAGGACCGGTGAACTATTTCGACCTCACCGTCTTTGCTGACGGGAAGAGCATCGAAGAGCTTATCCCCAACCTCTACCGGAAAGGGAAGAAAGACAAGGCACGTCTGTTCAGCCACCTGGAATACAAAGGTACCCCCTGGGTAACCCGTACCTCGCGCCCCTACGACATCACCCGCGGACTGGAAGGACGCCACATCGCCCTTTGGCAAAGCCACGGGAAATATTATATCAATGACAAGGACAAATGGGGATGGCAACGCCCGAGGCTGTTCTGCACTACAGAAGACCAGTTCACCCAATCCTTCATCCTGCCCTACCTCCTGCCCATGCTAGAGAATGCAGGAGCCAATGTATTCACTCCCCGCGAAAGGGACACGCAGAAGCAGGAAGTCATCGTAGACAATGACGGTAGCCTGAGCGGACATGGAGGACAAGGTTCCCTTTATCTGGACGTGAAAAGCCGGAAAGCACGTTGGGAACAGACCTCCCGACCCGGATTTGCCCAACGGAAACGAATCTATCAGGACAATGAAAACCCTTTCCTCTCCGGCACGGCACGCTTTACCAAAACTGAAAAGAAGAAAGACAAGGCTTTTGCCGAATGGGTACCCGATATTCCGGAAACGGGAGAATATGCTGTATACGTATCTTACCAAACACTGCCGGGCAGCGTAAGCGATGCCAAATATCTTGTATTTCACAATGGAGGCGTCACGGAGTTCAAGGTGAACCAGCAAATAGGAGGCGGCACATGGGTGTACCTCGGCACATTCACTTTTGACAAAGGCCGGAACGACTACGGCATGGTGGTATTGAGCAACGAAAGCAAAGAGAAAGGCGTGGTCTGTGCCGATGCCGTCCGCTTTGGAGGGGGCATGGGCAACATTGCCCGCGGGGGACAAACCAGCGGCTTGCCCAGATACCTGGAAGGCGCACGCTACTTTGCCCAATGGGCAGGCATGCCCTATCCCGTCTATGGAGGCTATGAGGGAAAGAATGATATGAACGACGACATCAACGTACGTTCCCGTACAGTGAATTACCTTGCAGGAAAATCACTATTCAACCCGACGGAAGAAGGTTTGGGCATCCCCTTTGAAATGAGTATGGCCCTGCATAGCGATGCCGGTTTCAGTAAGGAAGATGAGATTATAGGCACTCTCGGCATTTATACCACCAACTTCAACAACGGCCGGCTGCATGCCGGTACAGACCGCCATGCCTCCCGTGACCTTTCGGACATTCTGCTAACGCAGTTGCAGCGTGATATCCGCTCTACCTTCAACGTAGACTGGACACGCCGCAGCCTATGGAACCGCAACTACAGTGAAACACGCCTGCCCGCCGTCCCTTCCACCATCGTAGAACTGTTGTCGCACCAGAACTTCGCAGATATGCGCTTGGGACATGACCCTAACTTCAAGTTCACCGTCGGGCGTGCGCTCTATAAAGCTATTCTGCAATACATATGCAGCCAGCACGGCAGAGACTACGTTGTCCAACCCCTTCCCGTCAGCCACTTTGCCATCCGCTTCGGTCAAAAGAAGAATACTTTAGAGCTTTCCTGGCAAGGAGAGGAAGACCCGTTGGAGCCGACTGCCAAACCACGTGAATACATTGTATATACACGTATCGGTCGTGGAGGATTTGACAATGGCGTACGCGTCAGCTCCCCATCCCACACCGTAAAAATAGAACCGGGCATCGTCTATTCCTTTAAAGTAACCGCCGTAAACCGGGGTGGCGAAAGCTTCCCTTCGGAAATTCTTGCCGCCTACAAGGCAAAGCGTGAAAAAGGACAGATACTTATCGTCAACGGATTCGACCGCATCAGCGGGGCTGCCGTTATAGACACCCCCGATGCGGCAGGCTTCGACTTGTCACAAGATCCCGGCGTACCCTATCTCTATGACATCTCCCTCTGCGGCGCCCAGCAGAATTTTAGCCGGAAGGAAGCAGGACGACGTCTGGGAGAGAGCAGTGACGAATACGAAGGCATGAAAATCATCGGAAACACTTTCGATTACCCCTTCGTACATGGCAAAGCCATCCAGGCAGCCGGAAATTACAGCTTCGTCTCATGCAGCGACGAGGCTGTGGAAAAGGGCATCCTCTCATTAGAGGATTATCCGATAGTGGACTATATCCTCGGACTTGAGAAAGAAGACAATTCCAGCAATCCGGCACGCAATACCTACTACAAAACATTCTCCTCGCCCATGCAGCGCATACTGACTTCCTATTGCCAGTCGGGAGGTCATCTCCTGGTCAGCGGTGCCTACGTAGGCAGCGATATGGACAGCTCGCAGGGCAATAAAGAATTTATTCAGAATATCTTGAAGTACCGGCATGGCAACTCTCTGAAAACAGACGGGGACAAAATCGCTGTCCGGGGACTGGGGCATACCTTCACCCTTCCCCGCCTGCCGAATGAGCAAAGCTATCCGGTCACTTCCCCTGATTGCATCCTGCCCATGTCTCCCGCTTTTCCAGTCATGACCTATGCCATCGGCAACACACCCGCCGCCGTAGCCTATCAAGGCAGTGATTATCGCACTTTTGTCATGGGATTCCCTTTTGAAAGCATCCGGGAAGAAACATCCAGAAATGTAATTATGGCATCCATACTCCGCTTTCTCACCACAGATTACACAGATTAACACAGACAAAATAGCAATCCCTATAAATAATCTGTGAAAATCTGTGTAATCTGTAGTGAAAAAACTATCTTTGCTTCCATTAATCATTAAACATTAACCACTAAACATTAAACATCATGTACACTATACAAGCCAACCCCAGCGGAACCCGTAGTTTAGAAGTTTCTGAAGAGAATCTTGCCACCATCGAGAAATACGGCCTCTTCCGCCATCTCATCGACAGCAACGGTATTGTGGACGAAACCGTGCTCGACAAGTTGAAACTGAACATCCGCTCCCTCATCGCCTCGCAAGAGGAAGACAGCAAAGACCTGCTCGACCTCTGTATCGACGTTATCTATCACAACAACATGAAGGCCTTCGGACTACAACAGCTCATCAAGCTCTATCTGCAATGGCTTTCCCAACAAGACACCATAGAAGAAGAATAAATGAAAACCATCGACACCTGCGGACAACAGCATTACAGCCCTTTAATCCCTGCCATCAAAGCCATGTGCGAGGCCGGAAAAGGCGAGAAGCTGGAAATCATCATGGACGACGCTGCTGCCTTCAATGACATGAAAGAGTATCTTTCCGAGCAGCAGATAGGCTTCCGTGAGATTTACGACGGAGAACGGATGACATTACAGTTTTTAATGTGCAAATGAAAGAATATCGCCTTACAGACTGGCTTCCTACTACCAAGAAAGAAGTGGAACTGCGTGGTTGGGACGAATTGGATGTAATACTTTTCAGCGGTGACGCCTACGTGGATCACCCTTCTTTTGGAGCCGCCGTCATAGGCCGCATCCTCGAAGCAGAAGGATTGCGCGTAGCCATCATCCCCCAACCCAACTGGCGCGACGACTTGCGCGACTTCAAAAAACTGGGACGTCCCCGTCTGTTCTTCGGCATCAGTCCCGGCTGTATGGATTCGATGGTCAACAAATATACTGCCAACAAACGCTTGCGCAGTGATGACGCCTATACCCCGGATGCACGTCCGGATATGCGTCCGGAGTACCCTTCCATTGTATATACCCAGATATTAAAGAAGCTATTCCCCGATGTCCCCGTCGTACTGGGCGGCATCGAGGCAAGCATGCGCCGCCTGACGCACTATGACTATTGGCAGGACCGTGTACGCCCCAGCATCCTCCTCGACAGCGGAGCCGACTCACTCATCTACGGCATGGGAGAGAAACCGGTGGTGGAACTTGCGGAAAGGCTGAAACGCCAACAGACACAGATGGACGCCCCAAGCTTCAAAAAGCTCATCGCCGATATTCCCCAAATGGTTTACCTTGACAAGGAAGTAGTGGTACAAGAAGGGGATATCACCCTCTTTTCCCATGAAGAATGTCTGAAAGATAAAAAGAAAGAAGCTGCCAACTTCCGTCATATCGAGGAGGAAAGCAACAAATATACAGCATCCCGCATCTTGCAAAAGAGCGGCAAGCTGACGGTAGTAGTCAATCCTCCCTATCCCCCTTTGACGGAAGCTGAACTCGACCGTTCTTTCGACTTGCCATACACGCGCCTGCCCCATCCCAAATACAAGGGAAAACGTATTCCGGCATACGACATGATAAAGTTCTCCGTCAACCTGCATCGCGGATGTTTCGGAGGATGTGCCTTCTGCACCATCTCCGCACACCAGGGCAAATTCATCGTAAGCCGCAGCAAGGAGAGCATTCTGAAAGAGGTGAAAGCCATCACGGAGCTGCCAGACTTCAAGGGTTATTTGAGCGATTTGGGAGGCCCGTCGGCCAATATGTACCGCATGAAGGGACGGGATGAGGCCGTCTGCAGGAAATGCAAACGCCCGTCGTGCATCTACCCCAAGGTATGCCCCAACCTGAATACGGACCACCGTCCGCTGCTCGACATCTATCATGCCGTAGATGCCCTGCCCGGCATCAAGAAGTCCTTCATTGGCAGCGGTGTACGCTATGACCTGCTGCTGCACCAGAGCAAGGACCCGAACACTAACAAAAGTACGCAGGAATATACCCGCGAGCTCATTGCCCGCCATGTCAGCGGTCGCCTGAAGGTAGCACCGGAGCATACGTCAGACCGCGTGCTCAACATCATGCGCAAGCCTCCGTTCAGCCAGTTCGGTGAGTTCAAGAAGATATTCGACAGGATTAACCATGAAGAAGGACTACGCCAGCAGCTTATTCCTTATTTCATCAGCAGCCATCCCGGATGCAAGGAGGAAGATATGGCGGAACTTGCCGTCATCACCAAACGACTGGACTTCCATCTGGAGCAAGTGCAAGACTTTACCCCTACTCCCATGACCGTTGCCACCGAAGCATGGTACACGGGCTTCCATCCTTATACGCTGGAACCGGTATTCAGTGCCAAAACGCAGCGCGAGAAACTGGCTCAACGCCAATTCTTCTTCTGGTACAAACCCGAAGAGCGCAGGAACATCATAAACGAACTGCGCCGGATAGGACGGACGGATTTGATAGACAAGCTATACGGGAAACGATAAAAATACGATATTTCCAAGAAACTCACAGCAACTGCATGAAACGATTCCTCCTCCTCTGCCTATCCCTACTCCCCATTGGAGCGACAGGTCTGCTGGCACAAAGCGAATGCCTGCCGCAAAATTACAGTATCATCTTCGGTGGCGGTGTATCCTTACCTCATGTAGAGGGAAACCGTAACGACTTCTTCAGCAAGAATGGCAACCGGGTGGGATATGACCTGATGACAGAAGGCCGCTACTACATCACGCCCCTATTTGCCGCAGGACTTCAATATGACTATCTACGCATGGCACGCCTGCCGGATAAGGCACATCTGCACTGCATACGCCCCAACATCACATACCGGCCCTTGTGGAGCAACGGGAATCAAGGACTGTTCCTCTCGTTCGGCATCGGGTATATGAACTATCAGGAACGGACATATAAACGCGGTGAACGGAACGGACACCTTTTCCATAAAGGATATTGTGGAATAACTTTCGCAGCAGGCTATGAGTTCCGCATCAGCCGTAAACTCTCGGGCATGATTCGCTGTGATTTCCTGACAGCAGACTGGTTTGCCAACCCCGATGCACGACTTTATAACACAGACGGGTATGATGACGGAGTAGACCATAGCTGGTTCAAAAACAACATCACTTTCTTCAATTTGGGATTCGCCTTGCAGTTCGGACGTTAGTGGCAGGAGTGGCAACAGTTTACTCTTCCACCTGCATTGCCACTACCTCCTGCAACACACAGACAGCTTCTTCTACCGTCTTGACATCCTTCACCAACATACTCCGTTTGTTGTTCTGTTCGCGCAGGTCACAACGCCGGGTGTACTTCATCATGTAGGCAATGACCTTACCGAAAGCCTGGCTCTGATAGTACGGGCTGTCCGGATTGGAGACGAAGAACAGGGACATGCGCCCACCTTTCAGAAAGACTTTCTCCACGCCGAGGCGGGCAGCCAGGCGTCGCAAGGGAACGATGCGCAGCAGTTCTTCCGTTTCGGGAGGAATCGGGCCGAAGCGGTCTTCGAGGCGGGAACGGAAAGCATCCACATCCTTGTCGAGTGTCAATCCGTCCAACTCGCGATAGAGCAACATACGCTCGCTGCTGCCAGTCACGTAATCGGCAGGCAACAGAAGTTCAAGGTCGCTTTCCACCTGGCATTCGTCGACAAACTGTTCTCCACTGATGACGCCTCCGTCTGCTTTCAGTTCTTCGGCATAAAGGTCGGCAAACTCGTCGGTCTTCAGTTCGTGCACAGCTTCGGAAAGAATCTTTTGATACGTCTCGTAGCCTAGGTCGGCAATGAAACCACTCTGTTCGGCACCGAGCATATTGCCTGCGCCACGGATGTCAAGGTCCTGCATGGCAATGTGGATGCCACTGCCCAGGTCGGAGAAGTTCTCGATGGCTTGCAGGCGTCGTTTTGCTTCGGGAGTAAGGGAGGACAAAGGCGGTGCCAGCAGGTAACAGAAAGCTTTTTTATTGCTCCGCCCCACACGTCCGCGCATCTGGTGCAAGTCACTGAGGCCGAAGTTCTGCGCCTGGTTGATGATAATGGTATTGGCATTGGGTATGTCGATGCCACTTTCGATGATGGTAGTGGCAAGCAGCACGTCGTAATCGTAATTGACGAAATCAAAGATTATCTTCTCCAGTTCGGCAGGCTCCATCTGTCCGTGTCCGATACAGACACGGCAGTCGGGAATGTGCCGCTCTATCATGGCCTTCAACTCAAACAGATTGGAAATACGGTTATTCACGAAGAATACCTGCCCGTTACGGCTCATCTCAAAATTGACGGCGTCGGCAATGATTTCCTCGTTGAAGGTGTGCACTTCCGTCTGGATGGGATAGCGGTTAGGCGGCGGTGTCTGGATGACGCTCAAGTCGCGCGCACCCATCAGCGAAAACTGCAAGGTACGGGGAATGGGTGTAGCCGTCATGGTCAGCGTATCCACATTCACCTTCAATTGGCGGAGTTTCTCCTTGACGGAGACGCCGAACTTCTGCTCCTCATCAATAATCAACAAACCAAGGTCTTTGAACTTAACGTCTTTTCCCAGGATACGGTGGGTACCGATAAGAATATTCACTTCCCCTTCGGCAAGCCCTTTCACTACAGCCTTTGCCTGAGCAGCGGTGCGGGCACGACTCAGATACTCCACCCGGCAAGGCAAGCCTTTCAAGCGCTCCTTGAAGGTCTGGAAATGCTGATAGGCAAGTACGGTAGTGGGCACCAGTACAGCCACCTGCTTATTGTCCGCCACAGCCTTGAAAGCGGCACGAACAGCCACCTCCGTCTTGCCGAAGCCCACGTCACCGCACACCAGGCGGTCCATCGGACGGGTACTCTCCATGTCGGCCTTCACGTCGGAAGTAGCCTTGCTTTGGTCGGGGGTATCCTCATAGATGAAGGAGGCTTCCAACTCCCGTTGCAGGAAGCTGTCGGGACTGTATTGGAACCCCTTCTCCTCGCGGCGTTGCGAGTAGAGTTTTATCAAGTCGCGGGCAATATCCTTTATCTTCGTCTTGGTGCGGTCTTTCAGCTTCTCCCAGGCTCCGGTGCCGAGCTTGTTGAGGCGGGGCGCTTCACCCTCCTTTCCCTTGTACTTGGAAACCTTGTGCAGAGAGTGGATGGAGACAAACACCACATCTTCGTTCTGATAGACAATCTTCATCACCTCCTGCGTGGTGTCACCGTTGGGGATACGTACCAGTCCGGCAAAACGCCCCACACCATGGTCGGTATGCACCACATAGTCGCCGGGGGTGAATTGGTTCAGCTCCTTCAGGCTCAAGGCCACCTTGCCGCTGCGTGCCTTGTCGCTCTTCAAGTTATACTTGTGAAAGCGGTCGAACAGCTGATGGTCGGTAAAGACGCAGATACGCAAAGTGTCGTCGGCAAAGCCTTCGTGCAGTGTCCGTTCCACGGCGGTAAAGGATATGTTGTCTCCACGGTCCTCAAAGATGGCACGGATGCGGTCGGTCTGTTTCAGGCTGTCGCTGCATATGTAGATGGTGTAGTGACGGGAGAGGTATTCGCGGAAACTCTCCGCCACCATGTCGAAGTTTTTATGGAAGATAGGCTGTACCGTAGTATGGAACGAGACGGTGGCATCCGGTGTTCCGGTGGGCTTGTTGCCAAACTCCATCCGGCGAAAATCGAGGGCGCGCAGGGTGAACTCGCCACCATCAATCAGCTTGCCTTCCAGCGTGATGGCTCCATTCTCCTCCGACTCACGGGCGGCGATGGCCTGTAGGGTGAGCGATTCGTCGTGCACGGTCTGGATGCGTTCGCGTAGCCAGAGGAAATCGCGCATGGCAAGCAAGCTGTCCGACGGAAGGAAATCGAGGAACGACACCATGCCGCCGCTTCCCTTTTTTTCCAGGCTATGGCTCAAGTCGGGAACTATCACGATGCTTTCTTTCTTCTCCTTCGAGAGCTGTGTTTCCACCTCGAAAGTACGGACGCTTTCCACCTCATCGCCGAAAAAGTCTATACGGAAGGGATATTCGGAAGAGAAGGAAAAGACGTCGATAATACTGCCACGAACGGCATACTGCCCCGGCTCGTAGACGTAGTCCACATATTCGAAACCGTAACTGCGCAACACGTCCGTCACGAAGTTCATGTCTACCCTCTCTCCTGCATGCAGTTTCAGTGTATTGTCTCCAAGTTCTTTACGTGAGACAACCTTTTCGGCCAGCGCATCCGGATAGGTCACCACGCAAAGCCCCTCTTCTCCTTTTTGCAGGCGACTCAGCACTTCTGTACGGAGTATTTCGTTTGCCGCATCCTTCTGCCCGTACTTGATGGCGCGGCGGAACGAAGAAGGAAAAAACAATACCTGCTCTGTCCCCAATATCTGCGTCAAATCATGATAGAAATAACCGGCTTCCTCCATATCGCCCAGAATGAAAACGAGCGGACAAGTAGCCCGCTGAACCAATACAGACGAAAACAAAGAAGCGGCAGAGGCATATAAACCTCCGCAATATAGGTGACGGACAGAGTTATCTTTCAGAAGCCTGCACACCCCCTCTACATTGGGATGGGAAGCATAAGATTGTTGCAGTTCAGTTATATTCATTGCTTTGCGCTTTTTCCCCCGGTATTGCCTCTCATAAGGTATCCTACCGAAATAAATTCGGTGCAAAAATACACAAATAATCTTTAGCTTTGACCTGTCGGCAACTATGTTCTCTGAAATAATCTTTCTGCTGTCAGCCTGCACATCCTTCACCTTTTTTCTGTATCGCCCTATTTATCGGGGAAGGCAATGAAACTTCTTTTCCTCCAATTATGAATAACACAGCCTGCACAATCCCTATTCAGGAGTTATATTACACAAAGTTTATCCCCAGCCTGCGGACATGTATCCCAGGGGTTGGTCTGTCTATCCCAAGGCTTGGGATAGACAGACCAAGACTGAAGAGCACTTTTTTCTCCCTATATCTACCCACTTTATCCTTTATACTTCGAAAGTTTTTCTTTAATAGTTTGAATGTTTTCTGTTAATGATTGAAACGGGAATAGCTAAAGATTGAGGCTAAAGTTCAAAGTCAAGCATACGGTTCTTTGATTTAACCTGCATTCCTTATAGTCAGGAGTTAGAAGGAGCTACATAAATGAAAGAGTCGTGGTGCCAGAACTTTGCAAAATCAAGATTTGTGTGAAAATGCTGCCAGATAAAAAAGAAATGTATTACATTTGTTCCCAGTTATAACCCCCATTACCTATAAGTATGCAAACATCAGACAGCATTGTCATCATCCCCACCTACAATGAACGGGAGAATATAGAAAATATCATCCGTGCCGTTTTTGCTCTGAAACATGGTTTTCACATCCTTGTCATTGAAGACGGTTCGCCCGACGGAACGGCTGCCATTGTAAAGACCTTGCAGCAGGAGTTTCCTGAACGCCTCTTCATGGTGGAGCGCAAAGGAAAGCTGGGATTGGGAACAGCCTATATAGCCGGCTTTAAGTGGGCATTGCAACGAGGTTATGAGTATATCTTCGAAATGGATGCCGACTTCAGCCACAATCCCCAAGACCTGCCGCGACTCTACCGCGCCTGCTCCGAAGAGGGTGCCGATGTAGCCATCGGTTCACGTTATGTGAGTGGTGTGAACGTAGTGAACTGGCCCATGGGACGTGTACTGATGTCTTATTTTGCCTCCAAGTATGTGCGCTTCATCACCGGGCTGCCCATCCACGACACTACAGCCGGATTTGTATGTTACCGCCGCCGGGTATTGGAGACCATCAATCTGGACGGTATCCGCTTCAAAGGATACGCCTTCCAGATAGAAATGAAATTCACCGCCTACAAATGTGGCTTCAAGGTAAAGGAAGTGCCTGTCATCTTCATTAATCGCGAACTGGGCACCTCCAAAATGAACAGCAGTATTTTTGGTGAAGCCGTATTCGGAGTGATTCGGTTGAAATGGAACAGTTGGTTCCATAAATATCCTACCGTAGATAAGGAGATGAAGTGATGGGTGATAGAGTGATAGGGGTTTACTACAAATATTAGGAAGATATGAAAAGAATATTGATACATAACGCTACGATTGTCAACGAAGGACAATCCGTGAAAGGTTCCATAGTGATAGAAGACGGGCGCATTGCAGAGGTACTGACCAACTGGAAACCGCTCTCCGCCCCTTGTGACGAGACCATAGATGCCACCGGATGCTATCTGTTGCCTGGCATCATCGACGACCATGTACATTTTCGCGATCCCGGGCTGACCCACAAAGCGGACATCCTCACCGAAAGCCGTGCGGCTGCCGCAGGTGGTGTGACCTCCATCATGGATATGCCCAATACAAATCCGGTGACCACTACGCTGGATGCCTTGAACGCCAAACTTGATTTGCTGAACGAGAAGTGTATCGTAAACCATTCTTGCTACTTCGGCGCAACAAACGACAATTACAGCGAATTCGGCAAGCTGGACAAGCACCGCGTCTGCGGTATCAAGCTATTCATGGGCTCCAGTACCGGAAACATGCTGGTAGACAAGATGAACAGCCTGCTGAACATCTTCAACGGTACAGACATGCTGATTGCCGCCCACTGCGAAGACCAGGAAACCATCAAGAACAATATTGCCAAGTATAAGGAAATGTTTGCCGGAGAGAATGATATTCCCATAGGCAAGCATCCCTACATCCGCTCCTCGGCAGCATGCTATGCATCTTCTGAGCTGGCAGTACGGCTGGCAAGGATTGCCGGTGCACGGCTGCATATTCTGCATGTGTCCACAGCCAAGGAACTGCAACTGTTCAATGACTATTCACTTTCCGAGAAGCATATCACCGCCGAAGCATGCGTTGCCCATCTCCTCTTCACGCTCAGTGACTATCGCACGTTGGGCACACGTATCAAGTGCAATCCTGCCATTAAGAAGCAAGCCGACCGCGATGCCCTGCGTGCAGCCGTCAACTCCGGCCTGATAGACGTTATAGCCACCGACCATGCGCCCCATCTGCTCTCCGAAAAAGAAGGAGGTGCCTTGAAGGCCATGTCCGGCATGCCGATGATACAGTTCTCACTTGTCAGCATGCTGCAACTGGTGGATGAGGGAGTATTCACACTCGAGACCATCGTTGAAAAGATGTGCCATGCTCCCGCACAAATCTACCGCATCAACGAGCGCGGCTATATCCGTGAAGGTTACCGGGCAGACCTTGTGCTGGTACGCCCCGATACCCCGTGGGAAGTGACAGCCGACAAAGTTTTGAGCAAATGCGGCTGGAGCCCATTGGAAGGGCATACCTTCAACTGGAAAGTGGAAAGGACTTTTGCCAACGGACATCCCGTTTATAGTGACGGCATGGTGGACGACGCTTATCGTGGCGAGGAACTGAGATTTGGGGAGTGAAGGCTAGGAATTAAGGATTAGG